>Ga0209751_10002186_pt1 | contig 19748 bp, 22 predicted proteins | sample RifCSP13_1_FD_184019 | JGI IMG/M metagenome (GOLD analysis project Ga0209751, IMG submission 184019) | Soil microbial communities from Rifle, Colorado - Rifle CSP2_sed 13_1 (SPAdes) (version 2) | ecosystem: Environmental > Terrestrial > Deep subsurface > Rock core/Sediment | place: Rifle... | reverse complement strand
GGGCGGGTGGGATAAGACGGGGAAGCACTCCGCAGACCACCTCATCGCCGCCGCGTGCGCCGCCACCACTCGCGCCAGCGGTCCCACGGGTTTGGCTCCGGCGGCAGGTCGACGATGCGGTCACGCCAGCGCACCCGCCGCGCACGAGCGCGCGGAAAGCCCAGGAACGCCATCAAGTACGCGATCGCGAACAACAGAACGCCGCCGGCGCTCAGCAGGTACGCCAGGGGCGACATCACGCCCCGGAACAACCACCCCAGGAAGACCAGGCCGTACGCCCAGAGCATCAAGCTCCCGGCGTCGAAGGTGCGCCACGGCGCCTCGGCCCAAGCGCCTTGCCAGGCGGGCCTCAGTCCAGCCCACCAGCGCCTAGCGCCCAGCCAGAAGCGCCGCCAAGGAGAGCGCCGCGGCCCTCCCTGCAGGATCTCCTGTATCTCGCGCTCAAACCGGCTGCTCATGGCCGCTCCGTTCAGCCCCTCAGATTGAAGGCAGCGAACTTGATCTCCGTCATCTCCTCCATAGCGTACCGCACGCCCTCGCGGCCGAGGCCGCTTTCCTTGACGCCACCATATGGCATGTGGTCCGCCCGATAAGCCGACGAGTCGTTGACGATGACCGCGCCGACCTGCAGCTCGCGGATCGCCTTGAACGCCTCGCCGATGTCGTTGGTGAAGATCGCCGCGTTGAGGCCATACTTCGACTCGTTCACTTCGGCGATGAGCGCGTCGAAGTCATCATACGGTATGAGGCTCAGCAGCGGCGCGAATACCTCCTCGCAGACCACCTTCATCTCCGGCCTCACGTCGCTCAGGACCGTCGGCCAGAGGAACGCGCCCTCACGCGAGCCGCCCGTCAGGACCTTCGCCCCGTGCTGACGCGCCTCGTTGAGCCAGTCCTCGATGCGCTGAGCCGCCTTGACGTCGATCAGCGGGCCCACGTCGGTCTCTTCGTCCAGCGGGTCGCCCACCTTCAGGGCCTTCACCGCGGGCAGGAAGCGCTCCAAAAACGAGGACTCGATGCGACGGTGCAGGTAGACCCGCTGCGCCGAGACGCAGCTCTGCCCTGCGTGCGAGAAGCCGCCGCGCACGATAGCGGCCGCCGCAGCGTCGAGGTCGGCGGAGGGCGCAACAATGTTCGGGCTGTTCGAGCCGAGCTCCAGGGTCACCCGCTTCAGGCCGGCGATCGCGCGGATGCGCTTGCCAACGCCCACGCTGCCGGTGAAGCTCACGACTGGGATGTCCTCGTGCGTCACCAGGTGCTCCGCCACCGACGTGGAGGAGGGGAGGATGCTGACGACCTCCGGCGGGAAGCCGGCCTCCATCAGCACCTCACCGAGCAGGTAGGCGGTGAACGGCGCCGCCGAGGTGGGCCGAAGGATGAACGGATTGCCCGCCGCGAGCGCGGGCGCCACCTTGTGCGCGACAAGGTTCAGCGGGAAGTTGAACGGTGTGATCGCCAGCACGGGCCCGACCGGCTGGCGGAAGTAGTAGCCGACGCGCCCTTCCGAGCCCGGGGCGGCGTCCATGGGTATAACCTCGCCGTCGAGATGGTAGACCTCCTCGGCGGCGATGCGGAACGTAGTGGCTGCCCGGCTCACCTCTCCGCGCGCCGTCTTCAGCGGCTTGGCGACCTCTTGGGCGATGATGCTGGCGAAGGCCTCACTCCTCTCGGCGATGAGCTCGCTGGCCTTCGCGAGCCAGAGGCTGCGCTGCCAGACGGGCACGCTCTTGTAGCGTCGGAAGGCGGCGAGCGCTCCGCGCACGGCCTGCCCCGCCTGCTCGACGCTCGCCAGGGAGACAACGCCTACCGGTGCGCCGGAATAGGGGTTGATGACGGCGATCTCGCCGGCCTCGCCGGGCACCGAGGCGCCGTTCAGGAGCAGCGGATGCGGGCCAACCAAGAGAGTCCTCCGATCGAGCCAGGGCGACGGGGTCAAGCTCAATCTTAGCGCCTCGCCGAAGGCTCCTCAAGCGCAGCCTTTCGCGGACGCCTCCGCGCCAGAAGGTAGACGAGCACGTAGAACGCCGCGCCGGCCAGGCCGACCACCATGTCGTTGACCGTGTCGAACGTCCCACGGACGTTGTGAGTCTGGAAGAGCACATCGGTGTAGAACTCCTGGGCTTCGAGAAGCATGTGGATGATGTTGCCCAGCCCCACGGCGCTCATGGGCGAAGCACCGAACGCACCGAAGAGGACAGCGGCGATGGCGCCGGTCCCGTGGAAGTGGGGGATGAGGTCGAAATAGAACTGCGTGTCGTACAGGTTGAGGGAGTTGCCGGCCATGTCGAGCCAGAAGATCGAGAGGTACAAGCTATCGAGCCAGAGAGGGTACCTCGACCAACGCCGCCTCAAGAAGTGGAAGACCGGGAAGAGGAAGCTCAGGCTCACGACGATGACGAAGTTCCGGATAGGGATGGCCTTGCCCGCGAAGCGCGGGTCGTTTGGGAAGAGCAGAACCTCGCCGAGGAAGTAGAGGACCGTAATGCGGACGAACAGGTTGAGGATAAGCCCGGCGTAGCGTGCGGTCATGTGGTCTGGCTTCGCAAAAGACAGCGCGGTGATAGGCAAAGAAGGTGGTCAGCCAAAGAGGCCCGCCCTTCAGGGCGGCGGTTGTCCAACCGCATGGATCTCAAGTCGTCTCGCATCGAGTAGAACCGGTCTGGTTGCTTGGCAGCGCTGCAAGACTACGCGACCCGCCCCCTCGCGGGCAACCGTTCACGCGACGTTGACACCCCCACAGCGCATCATCACGACGGCTTCACGCTCGACCCGTATCATCACGCCAGGAGCTGCTCGTCGCCATCGGCGTCATCCAGGTCCAAGAGCACGCACCGCGTCACCTTGCCTGGCTTTCCGCGATTACGAGGTTATTGCGGGCACGCTGGCTGAGTGGTTCGAGATTCTGGCCGGCTACGTTCCTGAGCCTTTTCGGGCTTTGAGCGGAGCGGACTTGAAAACCTAACAGCCCAACAACCTCGCATATCAGAGGCTGATCGCCTTCGCGAATGACAGGAACCGAACCCGTCCGGCTGTTGTAGTAGGATTGTTGGACTACCTCGGCAGGAGACACCCCTGCAGGAAAGCGACATTGTCGAACAGGCGAGGCGAGGAGCAATCGAGGCCTACGAAGAATTAGTGCGGCGATATCAAGATCTAGGCTTTCGGTGTGCATACCTCGTGCTCCACGACGCGGATGAGGCCGCAGACGCTGCGCAGGAAGCCTTCGTGAAGGCATACTACGCACTGCCTCGATTTCGCACCGGTGCGCCCTTTCGCCCTTGGTTTTTGCGCATTGTGGTCAACGAAGCCCGTAACCGCCAGAAGGCCAGCTATCGCCGCTCCAATCTAGCGCTACGAGCCGTCGACTCGATGTCCAAGGTGAGTCGTCCGATACTTTCACCCGAGGATGATGCGTTAGTGACAGAGCAACGACAGATGCTCTTGGATGCGATGAACCGTTTACGAGAAGACGACCGTCTTATCATTGCCTATCGGTATTTCTTTGACCTTTCTGAGGCAGAAATGGCCGAGGCTTTGCGCCGTCCAAGAGGCACGGTCAAGTCCCGCCTTTCCAGGGCGCTACAGCGTCTGAAGGCCGCTCTCCTCGCTCTTGAGGCTGAGCCGCGTCGCCTACCTGACCCCCAAGAGGAGCCTTCACTTGATACACCGGCGTAGCCCCGCTACGGATGCCGAGCTAGAACAAGCCTTAGCCACAGTGGCGCCGCAAGTAGTCTTTCCAGCGACACCGGACATTGCAGGAACAATAGGCAGCCGTTTGGCCGTTCGGGAGCAATCCTCGCCGCGCTGGAGGTCGTATCTCCCTTCCGGAGGCTTGTTGCGAGTCGTCGCCACGCTTGCCGTGCTTGTTATGGCGGTTGTGTTGCTGCTCGTCCTGTCTCCCAAGGCGCGAACAGCCGTGGCCGATCGGCTCGGCCTTCGAGGAGTCGATATCAGCTACGTTCCCCCCTTGGACGCAGCGTTCGCACCTCCCGAGGTATCCGCAAGCTCGACCGCTCCCGCACGATTCTCGGCGCGCGATCTGAGGTTGGGCCGGCCAGTTACGCTAGCTGAAGCAAAGACCGTTGTGCCTTACTCGGTCCTGACACCAAGCCTACCGTCGTTGCGCCAGCCTGACGCTGTGTACATCGGTGGTCCAGACGGCGCCCAGATAACCTTCGTGTACGTTGCGGAGTCCGACCCCCGACCCGTCGTGGACGCAGAGATCGCCTTGCTGATCACGCAATTCGTGGGGAAGGTCATGGACGACGGCACTGCGCTCTTTGGCAAAGGCGTGCCTCCCAATGTTCAACTGGAGGGCGTCATGGTGAGCGGCGGTCGTGCATATTGGATCCAGGGCGAGCCGCACACTTACTTCTACCGCGATTCGCAGGGGCGCATCGTCAGCGACAGCCTCCGCCTAGCGGGTAACACGCTGCTCTGGCAGCAAGGAGAGCTCACGGCGAGGCTAGAAGGCGCACGGACGAAGCAAGAGGCGCTTGAGATCGCTGGATCAATGCGCTGAGACGGCCTGATGGAACGGATTGCCCTTGGTGACTGTATCTAGAGCGATTACGAGTATTAGTCTCAAACGAACCTGGGGGAATCATGCGCAGATCACTGATAGGCGTCGTCTTATTGACCTTGGCCGCTCTTATCGGCTGGCCAGCAATCGTCGTAGCTGGCGGTTGGTCCACAGTGAAGCTCGATGCCTCGCCCACCGATGTCGTGGCGGGCGAAGGCTTCACCGTTGGCTTCACCGTCCTGCAGCACGGCGAGCGCCCCCTGGCGGATCTTCAGCCATACATCACAGCGACGAACGCTGAGACCGGCGAGCGACTCCGCTTCGACGCTACTGCGCAAGGAGAAGCTGGGCACTATCAGGCGCATATCACCTTCCCTCACGTTGGCACCTGGGACTGGTCGGTGAACGCGTTCGAGGGCGATCATTGGATGCCGCCGCTCACCGTACTAGCACCAGGACGAACGCAAACGGACCCTGCTCCGACCTTCGCGCCTGCCAGCAGCGAAGCCCGATCACGCATCGCTTCGTTCACACCAGGTCGTCTGATTGCCCTGGGCCTCGGGTCGGCGGGGGTGCTTCTGCTCGTAGCCGCTGCGCTTCTCAGCTTGAGGGTCCCAGGGACTGTGGCCAGCGTGCGGTCGGCAGACACGGTCCCTCAGCGCCTCAGAACATAAGGGATGCGCCGCACGCCGCTGGCCTCGGGCCTAACCGGCCTAGGTCTCGCCCTCTTGGCCGCGGGAGCTATCCTGTGGGTGCGAAGCCCGACCCCTGCATCGCTTGAGACCGCGAGCTTTCATGTTGGACTAGGCATGCCCGCATACGAGAGAGGAAGAGCGCTCTTTGTCACGGAGGGCTGCATCGGCTGTCACTGGCACGAACAGGCGGGCGCTCCTCGCGGCAGTTCGTATGGATGGGCTGTGAACCTCTCTGATATGGAAAATCCCCACACCTTGCTCCACAACGACATTGATTACCTGCGCGTCTGGCTGAGAGATCCTTGGGTGAAGAACCAGTTTCGCGTGATGCCCAACCCCAATCTGTCCGACGATAAGATCGAAGACCTGCTGGCGTTCCTCGTGCCGAGCGCGGGGAGGCCAGCGCAACCGTAGCCGAGCGGATCCACGCGGCAGCAAGGTCGTGCCTGCCAAAACAACGTAGGGGCGGTTCACGAACCGCCCCTACAGACAGATGCTGGCCAGGCTTATCCGAAGGCCGGAGACCCCTCCTCCTCGGCCGCTTTCACGTCGCCCTTGAGGTAATCGATCACGCGGTGCACCATCGCGCGGCCACCGCCTTGAGGCGCGCCGCCGACGCTGCCCGCACCGCCGTGCTCCAGCTCGAGGGTCGTGTTGGCCATCTGCCAGCCCCTGCCCTCCGAGCCGACGAGGTTCTCGTGCGGCACACGCACGTTGTCGAAGAAGACGAAGTGCTGGCCGCCCTCGAACTCGTTCATGCCGATCAGGTCCATCCGCTGGATGGTGATGCCCGGCGTCTGGGCGTCGATGATGAAGGCGCTGATGTTCTCGTGGCGGGCCGCCTGCGGGTTGGTGTTCACCAGCGTGTAGAGGTAGTCGGGCGGGCCGCCGCCGCCGCTGATGAACTGCTTGGAGCCGTTGATGACCCATTCATCACCGTCGCGCACGCCGCGCGTCTTGAGCGAGGCCAGGTCGGAGCCGGCCTCTGGCTCTGTGAAGACCTGCCAGCCTACTTTCTTGCCGGTGATGACGTCGGGCAGCCACCGCTTCTTCTGCTCCTCGGTACCGTGGATGAGGATCGCCGGCGCACCGAGCGAGAGGCCCAGGTCGGAGACGCCGGGAGCGCGAGCGCGGGACGTCTCCTCGTTGAGCACGACCGTCTGCTGCGTCGTCATCCCGCCACCGCCCCACTCCTTGGGCCAAGTCGGCGCTCGCCAGCCCTTCTCGCCCATCTTGAGGCGGTACTGCTTGCTCATCTGCTGGTTCTCGAGGCGCTGCTGCTGGGTGAGGCTGCTCCCTGGCTCTGCTCGGTGCAGCTTCGGCACGTTCGCCTCCAGCCAGGCGCGCACCTCGTTGCGGAAGGCTTCCTGCTCTTCCGTGTAGGTCATGTGGATCTCAAAGTCCATGTGGCTCCTTTCGCTATGCCGTTCTGGGGGTGGTCCTATGACGCGGCATTGTGGGCCAACTTCACGCCCCCGTCAAGCTACCGCACAAACACGGAGGGGCAGGTCCTGAGGCCTGCCCCTACCGCACATATGAGACTCGCTCTACTTCGCTTTCAGGTACTCGACGACCCGGCCGACGAGGCTGCCGCGACCACCCTGCTGCGCGCCGCCGCCAACGCTGCCGCTGCCGCCGTGCTCTAGCTCGAGCGTCGTGTTCGCCATCGCCCAGCCCCTGCCCTCCGCGCCGATGAGGCAGTCGGCGGGCACGCGCACGTTGTCGAAGAAGACGAAGTGCTGGTTGCGGCCGGGGCCCTCGTTGTTGATGAGGTCCATGCGCTGGATCGTCACGCCCGGGAGCTTCGCGTCGATCATGAGCAGGCTGATGTTCTCATGACGCGGCGCTTCCGGGTTCGTGTTCACCAACGTGAACAGCCAGTCGGGCTGGCCGCCGCCGCTGATGAACTGCTTGGAGCCGTTCACGACCCACTGGTCGCCATCGCGGACGCCTCGCGTCCGGAGAGAGGCCAGGTCGGAGCCGGCCTCGGGCTCTGTGAAGACCTGCCAGACGTTGTACTGACCAGCGAACGTCGGCTTCACGAAGCGCTGCTTCTGCTCGTCGGTGCCGTGCACCATGATGGCCGGCATCAGGATGCCGGGGCCGCCGCCGGTCAGGTGCCGCTTGGACAGCTCCTCGTTGAGGACGACCGCGTGGGCCGGTGTAAGGCCACTGCCGCCCATCTCCTTGGGCGCTGTCGGCACCAGCCATCCCTTCGAGCCGAGCAGCCGGCGCCACTCCTGGTCCTGCCGGTCAAGCACCTCGACCTGCTCTGTCGTCAGCTCGATGGCCGGATCGAGCGCCTCGCGCTTGGGCGCGCTAGCGTCCAGCCAGGCCACGACCTCTTTGCGGAAGGCCTGCTGCTCGGCCGTGTACTCATAGGTCAACTCGAAGTCCATTACTCCTCCTCAGTATCGGCTAAGAAACGCCAGACTATTCGTACCGCACGCCCCCTTCGTTGTCAAGCACAATTCGGCGTCGGCGGCTCTTTGCAAAAGGACTGTTACCCACCTCTTGCAATACTAGAACGGACGTGCTATACCATGTGTAACGGTTGTTTGAGCAAAGGAGGAAGAGCATGAACACGACAGCAACCCGCGTCACCGTCCGACCACCCGAGCGGCGCTCCAGCCACGCCTTCTACGAGGTGCGCGGCGTTTGGGCCAGCCTCACCATCGACCTTGGGCATCAGCGCTACCGACTCAACGAGCACGGCCAGGAGCGCGCGACCGGCCTGGTCCGCCTCTACGTCCAACGCGCCGGGGCCTATGCGGCGGAAGCGCCCACGCAGGGATGGCGTTGCTCCTGGGTCGTGGGCGCGGACCGCATCGAAGTGGACGGCGTACTGGCCCAGGACGCCCGCGACTGTCTCATGCGCCTGCTGTCCATCGTCGAGGACCCTCGCGCCGAGACGGCGTTCCCCGGCCAGCCGCCGCTCCCCGTCGGCACAGTGACGGCGTACGCGGCTCCGGTTTAGGTGGCTCGTAGCAGGGATACGCTAAGCGACCGTCTCCCCCGAGGAGGCGGTCGCTGTTTTGCTTTCTTTGTTGACGGTTCGGTCCTGGCGCCGGCGCTGAGCGCAGTCGCAGCGATGAGTGCCGGTCCTGCGGGATGAATCCCGCAGCTATTCGCCGAAGCTGAGGGTTTCAACCCTCAGTGCATGGGTTATAGAGTTGATGACCAGAACCGTGTCGCGCCTACCGCCCGTAGACGGCGACCTGCCAGAGGAAGCCAGGGCGGTAGAACCGCCGCTCCAGGCCGGCCTCTCGCAGGATAGCCTCGACCGCCTCCGTGGGATGCACGAACGCGCGAAACCGGCTGCGGGAAATCCACTGCATCAGGTTCCAGACCCGCATACCGGCTTTCATCCACCACGTGTCGCGCGGGTAGACCACCCCGTACAGCTTGCGGGCCCGCTCGGCGGAGAGACCGACCAGCGAGCGCATGTCGTGATAGCAGCAGATCACCCGGTCGAGCGTCACGACGTCCGCGGGCGGGATGATTGGCGCTAGGTCGACGAAGTCCCCGTAGTGATGGCTGACGCGGTCGGTGTGACCCTGGCGCTCGGCCTCCTCCTTCGCGGCGGCGATGTAAGCCGTTGCGGCGTCAACATTTGTGGCGCTGCTGGCGCCCGCGGCCAATAGCTCGTGTTGGACCACACCGATGCCCCCGCCGATGTCCAGGAGCGTCATCCCTTCGATGCCCTCAGCCTTAAGGGCATCGAGCAGCAGGCGCGTCGTCTTCCGGGGGCCATCCTTGCGGTACTGCTTCAGCTCCTCATCGGCTTTCCTCCTATCGAACACGGCCTCGATGCCCTGGCACTGGCAGCAGTCCATATCTCGCCTCCCGGCACGTGTTTGGCGCGTCCTAGCTTTCCGCCAATCTGAGCGCGTACGTCGCCAGCGTTCGCACCATGGCGCCGCGGGCGCCCCGAGGATGATACGCCGTCTCGCGGTCGGCGAAGGAGATGGGGGCGATGTCGAGGTGCACCCAGGGCGTGTCGCCGGCGAACTCGGCCAGGAAGGCGGCGGCGCTGATGGCGCCCCCCGCCGCGTCGGTGGCGGAATTCCGCAGGTCGGCGACCTCGCTACGCATCAGCTCCGTGTACTCCTCGCCCAGCGGCATGGGCCAGATGGGCTCGCCGGCGCGCTCGCCGGCGGCGATGACCTGGTCGAGCACCTCACGTTTCTTGGCGAAACCCGCCGCATACTTGGGCCCCAGGGCGGTGCGCGCCGCGCCCGTGAGCGTGGCCACGTCCACGAGGAGCTCGAGCCCCACCTGACGCGCGTAGCCCAGCGCATCGGCGAGCACGAGGCGGCCCTCAGCGTCGGTGTTGGTGATCTCGATGGTCTTGCCGCTGATCGTACGGACTACGTCCTCCGGCCGCTGGGCGCCGCCGCCCGGCATGTTCTCGACCGCCGGCACCAGCCCTGTCACCTCTAGCCGCGGACGCAGGAGGCCGATGGCGCGCATCGCGCCGATAACAGCCGCGCCGCCCGCCATGTCGCCCTTCATGGTGCGCATCCCCTCGGCTCCCTTGAGGTTGATGCCGCCGGTGTCGAAGGTGATGCCCTTACCCAACAGGCCAAGCTTCGGCCGACCGGCGCCGTCGCCCTTGTAGCGCAGGATGATGAAGCGCGGCTCGTTGTGCGAGCCCGCCGCCACTCCCAGAACCGCCCCCATCCCCAGCTCCGCCATCTGACCTCGTTCGAGGACCTCGGCCTCGAGCCCTACCTGACGGGCCATCTCGATGGCGGCGTCAGCCAAAATGGCAGGCGTCATATGGTTCGGCGGCTCGTTCACCAGATCGCGCGCGAAGTTGGTGGATTCGGCCAGGATGCGACCGATCCGCAAGCCGTCCTCCAGGGCCGAGAGCTTGCCAGCGTCGAACTCGACGATGCGCAGCTCCTCGATCTCGCCGCTGTCCTGGTCGCTGCTCTTGTGACGGCGGAAACGGTAGAGCCCAAGGAGCGCCCCTTCGACCAGGGCTTGGGCGGCCTCCCGCGGGCTCAAGCCGCCGATGCCCGCCCCATGGACGATGGTGGCCACGCTCTTGACGCCCTTTCCGCGGGCGAACTTCAGCGCGGAGGCCGTGACGGCGCGCACGCGGTCGAGGTCGAAGGCATCCGACTTGCCCAGGCCGGCAACAATGACCCGCTTCGCTGGCAGCCGGCCGAAGGTGTGGACCAAGGTCATCTCGTTGAGCTTGCCCTTGCATTCGCCCTCGTCGATCAGCGTCGAGATGGCACCGTCCAGCGCTCGGTCGACCGCGCCGGTGGCCCCGCCAGGGGCAGTGACCCCCTCGAAAAGGTTGACGACGATAGCGTCAGCCGCCTGCTGGGCGATGTCGCCCCTCACGACGCGGATGTCCATGGGAGTCTCCTTTCAGCAGCGGCGCCGTAGCCGTAGTAGAAGCGAGCAGGTCTCCCCAAGGATATGTCTGCTTGATCCGTAGGGGCAACTGCCCGAATGGCCTCTACGTCGACCCAGAAAGCAGCGTGCGCAGGGTCTCGTACACGTCCCTGCGATGACCGACATGGAACACCTCGACCGATGACGTCAACTCATTCCAGCGATAGATGACCCGGTAGCGTCGCACGTGCAGTGAGCGATAGCCGAGGTATTCGCCGACTAAGTCCGTTCCCTTTTCGGGGTTCACCCGCAGTGCCTCAATGGCTGAGCGCAGAAGCCTCTTCGTCTCAGGTGGCAATGTGGCGATCAAGCGAGCGGCTTCAGGTCTGTACCTGATCCGGTAGCCCGTCAACGACCAAAAACCTCTTCATGCTCCACCCAGTTTCCCTCGCGGGCTTCCTTGATCGCTTTCCTGAGGGATTTCACAGTCTCTTCATCGCTCAGGATGTCCATCGTCTCTAGGAGGCCGGCATATCGTTCCGAGCTTAATACAATGACTGCGGGCACACCGCCCTTGGTGATAGCAATGGTGGAATGATCTCGCTGGACCTGGCGAACGATCTCGAGGAGCGTGTTCTTGGCTTCTGTGATAGGTACGAACCGATCGATGTCTGGCATCGTCCCTGTCCTTTTTTCTGGCTATGGCGATGGCTACATCGTATCAGATATCGGCGACCGAAGCATTCCGAACGTCATGTGCAGACGCGGCCGTCAGCGCCCCTCAAGCCCGGCGTATCTGCGGGACCAGCAGGAAGACCACCGCCATGCCCACGACCGCGATGAGGGCGAACAGGGCGACGCCGTCCTGCGGCCCGATCGCCGTGATAGTCACCCCCAGGCCGAACGTGCCCAGCGGCTGGAGGGCGCTCTGGCCCATTGTATAAAGGCCCAAGGTGCGCGCCCGCACGTCTGGGCGGACGTTCAGTTGGATCAGGCTCTGCACCAGCGCGTTGGTCATCACCAGAAAGACGCCGTTGATAATGAGCACAACCATCGCCAAGGGAAAGGAGGTCATGCGCGTGAAGGTGATCACGCCGCAGAGGTAGGCGGCCGCGACGAGAAAGAAGAGTCGCCCCTTGCGCCGGTAGTTGGCGAGCGAGGCGACCAGGATGCCGCCGGGTATGCCGCCGATGCCGGCGCCCGACGCCAGCGCCCCGTACATACGCGCATCGCCGTGCAGTATTTCGGTGGCAAAGATGGGCATGAACTGCACGTAGTGGTACACGAGAACCGGTAGGATCACCTCGGCGAGCAGCAGCCCCAGGATCAGTCGGTCGTGCACCACGTAGCGCAGTCCCTCAGCCAGCGCCTTCAGCGTCGACTGCTGCCGTTCGGACCGCTCGCGTGCAGGCGGCCGCGCCCGGATGCGCACGGTGAAGTTGAGGGCGGTCCAGATGCTCGCTGCGCGCACGATGAAGGCCCAGTGGACGCCGAAGAAGCCGATGACCGCTCCGGCGAGGTTTGGGCCTGTGGCGCGCGCCAAGTTGCCCATGCTGGCGTTGAGGGCTATGGCGTTGGCCACGTTCTCGCGGCCCGCCACGTCGTATACGAAAGCCTGGCGAGTCGGGTTGGCCATGGAGTTCACGATGCCGTCCACGAAGGCGAACAGGAAGAAGACCCACGCCTTCGTTATGCCGGCGGTCACCAGGAAGCCGAGGAAGCTCCCCGTGAGCAGCCGGTCGAGCGTGGTCGAGCCCGGAATGATCCAGCCGGTGTAGACCACGAAGGCCAGCGCGGTGGCCTCCGACGCGGAGATGATGGTGAAGAGGATCACCAACGTCCGGCGGTCGACCCTATCGGCCCAAACGCCCCCGAAGGGTGATAGGACCATCGAGATGATCCCTCGCCACGCGACGAGGCTGCCCATGGTCAACGCGCTGCCCGTGACCACGAACACGAGCCAGTTCATGCCGATCTGCTGGAACCACTGCCCGAACTGCGTGATGACGTTCCCGCTCAACAGCAGCCGGTAGTCGCGGATGGCGAGCGAAGCGAACGTGCGCGAGAAAAAGCGCCCCACGCGTCCTGGAGGGCGTGCGGCCGGGGCTGCTTCCATCAACGCTGCACCTGGCGCGACGTCAACCATCGCCGCTTCGACCCAACCGTGGCCGTTGCGGAGGTCATCGTCGTAGGCACGACGGCGCTCGGGCTCCATGAGCACGGCGAAGGCGCTGTCGAGATAGCGGACGATCTCGGTGGCGAGCGCGTCGTCCGGGTTGTTCCTCGGGTGGTGTTGCTCGCGTAAGCGGAGATACGCTGTGGCTATGACGTCCTGGTCGGCGTCAGGGGCGATCTGCAGCGAATCGTAGTATGTCTGGGCCACGATAGCTCGAAACCAGCGACCCTGTTTGGCTTGACCGATTATAGCGCGAAAGTAGCGCCTGCGCCGTTCTCTGGCGTAAGAATCTCGGAAAGGTGTGCGCTAGGTTCTCGGCCGGGGGTTGCTCTCATTCTGACCCGCTGGCGAAGGATCTCAACGCCCGTCCGCTATCGCAGGGGCGCGTCCCCACGCCCATCCGTTCACGCCCGGCAGCAGCCCCCGATGCCGCAGCGCCCGCCCCGTGGCCCCGGAGTAACCTGGAGCAACCTCCCCCCTAGGCGCGCGGCGGGATGAGCAGCACCGGCACCCGCGCGTTCCGAAGCACCGCATCCGCCACGCTGCCGAACACCAGCCGTCCCAGGCCGCCGCGGCCGTGCGTCGACATGGCGATGAGGCCGACACCGTTGTTCTTGGCGTAGCTGAGGATGCCGTCAGCCGGCGCACCCACGATTACCTCAGTGCGGTACTTCACGCCCGCCTTCCCCACGGGGCCAGCCTGACCCGTGAGGTACGCATGGGCTTCCGCCACCATCCCTTCATGCTGTTGACGCGCGCTTTGGGCCGTGGCCTCGGTCACGATGGGCGCGTAGTCCGCCGCCGACGGCGCCACCACCAGCATCCCGGCGCTCGCGGGACCCCCCGTTATCTCGCCGAGGACCGACGAGAACCGTTCGATCGCTTGAAGCAGCACCACCTCGGAGCCGCAGTTCCTGGCTATCTCCGTCACGTAGGGCACGACCTGCGCAGCAAGCTCTGAGCCATCAAGAGGGACCAGGATGCGTTCGTACATACCCGCCTCCTATTGAACAGTGGCGCGGCGCGAGGCCCGCTCGCCTGGCGCTTTCGATGGGGCTGCAGCCGCCGAGCCGGCGCTGCTTTGAGTGCGCATTATAGCGTTTCGAGCCGATAGCTACTATTACTGTCGACTTAGCGGCAGCCCGCGCAGGCGTCGCCTTGGCAGGCAGAGGCGCGGGGTGCTAGAATCGGGTAATCACAAGAGATGGAGAGGCGCCACGATGGCGATGACGAAGGAAGAGAAAACGGCGTACATGCTGGAGTACGCGACCCACGAAGGCGATACGGGCTCCCCCGAAGTCCAGGTCGCCCTGCTCACGAGCCGGATTAGCCGCCTCACCGAGCATTTCTCCGTGCACAAGCACGACCACCATTCGCGACGGGGCCTGCTGATGCTGGTAGGCCAGCGCCGCCGTCTCTTGAAATACCTTATGCGAGAAGACGTACAGCGCTATCGGCAGCTTATTGCCCGTCTTGGGCTGCGTCGGTAATCGTTGGCGCCACAGAACCGGAGGCATTAAGCACATGCAGGAAGCGCGCAGTTACGAGTGTCTTATCGACGGGCACCCGCTCACCATTTCGACGGGCGTCCTGGCCGGACAAGCGGACGGTGCAGTCACCGTCCGCTTTGGCGATACGCTGATCCTGGTCACGGCCTGTATGGAGAACACGCCGAGGCCGGGCATCGATTTTCTCCCGCTCACCGTTGACTACGAGGAGCGCCTCTACGCGGCGGGCAAGATCCCAGGCTCCTTCTTCCGGCGGGAGGGGCGGCCCGGCCAGGATGCCACGCTCACGGCGCGGCTCACCGACCGGCCCCTGCGCCCGCTCTTCCCCAAGGGCTTCTATAACGACATCCAGATCGTCATCACTGTTCTCTCGGCGGACATGGAGAACGATCCAGCTGCCCTGGCCATTGTCGGCGCGTCTGCTGCGCTGAGCATCTCGCGCATCCCGTTCTTCGACCCAGTGGGCGCGGTGACCGTCGGCTACATCAATGGCCGGCTTGTCCTGAATCCCACCTTCAGCGAGCTCGACATCAGCCAGCTCGACCTCGTCGTCGCCGGCACGCGTGACTCCATCGTCATGGTGGAAGCCGGCGCCTCGGAGGTGGCTGAAGAGCTGATGCTCGATGCCATCCGTTACGGTCACGAGGCCTCGCAGGCCCTCATCGACCTGCAGGAGCGCATGGTGCGCGACATCGGCAAGCCGAAGATGCGCATCGAGGAGCCCCAGCACGACGATGCGTTGGACGAAACGATTCGGGCGAGCAGCAGCGCCGACATTGAGCCTCTTCTGCTTCTGCCCGACCGAGCCGAGCGTGAACGGCGTCTGGAGCTCATCAAGGCGAAGCTCACCGAACAGCTAGCTGAGCGCTTCGCGCCTAACGCCGTAGCAGAGGCCTTCGACGGCGAGGTGAAGCGTCAGATGCGCTCCCTGGTCCTCAATCGCAACGTGCGGGTCGGCGGCCGCAGCATGAACGACCTGCGCACCATCAGCTGCGAGGTCGGCGTGCTGCCACGCACGCACGGCTCCGGCCTCTTCAACCGCGGGCGCACGCAGGTCCTCTCCATCGCCACCCTTGGCCCCATAGGGCGCGCGCAGGTCCTCGATTCGCTCACACCCGACGAAACGAAGCGGTTCATGCACCACTACAACTACCCGCCCTTCAGCAATGGGGAGGCACGCCGGATCGGCTCGCCGAGCCGGCGGGAGATCGGCCATGGCGCGCTGGCGGAGCGGGCGCTCGAGCCGGTGATCCCCACCGAAGGCGAGTTCCCCTACACGATCAGGCTCGTGTCCGAGGTCCTCTCCTCCGATGGCTCGACCTCCATGGGGAGCGTTTGCGGCAGCACGCTGGCCCTCATGGACGCGGGCGTGCCCATCAAGGCGCCCGTGTCGGGCGTCGCCATGGGCCTCATCCTCGGCGAGGACGGGCGCTACGCGGTGCTCACGGACATCGAAGCGACCGAGGACTTCCTCGGCGATATGGACTTCAAAGTGCCGGGCACGGCCGCGGGCATCACCGCGCTGCAGATGGACGTCAAGGTCAAGGGGTTGACGATACCCATCCTGCAGGAGGCGCTGAACCAGGCGCGGGCGGCCCGCCTGAAGATCCTTGATATCATGCAGACGACCATCGATCAGCCGCGCGGCGTCCTGAGCCCGTACGCGCCGCGCATGTACACCATCCACATCAACCCCGAGAAGATCCGCTACGTCATCGGCCCCGGCGGTCGCACGATCCGTTCGATCATGGAGGAGACCAAGGTCACGATCGACGTCGAGAACGACGGCACGGTGGTCATCGGCTCCGCGAGCGAGGAAGCCGCCGCTAAGGCGACTCAGATGATCGAGTCGCTCACCCGAGAAGTGAAGATCGGGGAGATCTACACGGGCAAAGTGGCGCGCATCGCCCAAGCCGGCGTCTTCGTGGAGATCCTGCCCGGCCAGGACGGCCTGGTGCGACTGCGCGACCTCGCCGACTTCCCAGTGGCACGAGCTGAGGACGTGGTGAAGATCGGCGACGACATCAACGTCATGGTGATCGAGGTCGACCGGCAGGGGCGGGTCAATCTCTCCCGACGCGCGGCGATAACCGGCGTCATGCCGACGCCCGAAGAGCTGGCGCGGGCACGCGACGAGGACCGGCCGCCACGCCGTGACGGTCCAGGCGGGCCACCCCGCCGCGGCGGTGACGGCTACGGTGGTGGGCGTTTCGAGCCAAGGCCGGCACCACGCCCCCGCTAGTGCACCAGAATGGGCAACATCCGCGTCCTCGTGACCGGCGCCTCCGGCCGTATGGCCCGCGAGGTGTTGGCGGCGGCGGCTCAGGAGCCTGACCTTTCGCTGGTCGGCGCCGTCTCGCGAAAGGCCGAGGGCGACGCGCTCACACTGACGAACGGCGCATCTGTTCCTCTTTATAACGATCTCGCCGCCAGCTTGGCTGAGTCCCGGCCGGATGTCCTGGTCGATTTCAGCCATCCCGATGCCACGGCCCAGGCCATCCGTGTCACTCTGCCGCGGGGCGTGGCAATGGTCATCGGCACCTCCAACCTCGGCGATGCCACCGTGTCGGAGCTGCGTGGCCTGTGCGAGGAACACAAGGTCGGCGCCATCTGGGCGCCCAACTTCGCCGTCGGCGCTGTGCTCCTTATGCACCTGGCCCGCCTGGCCGCGCCGCACTTCGAGTCCGCCGAGATCATCGAGTTGCACCACGACGCCAAGGCCGACGCCCCCTCTGGCACCGCCCTCGCCACCGCTCAGGGAATGGTGGCGGCGCGGGAACGCCCCTTCACCCGACACCAGACGCAGAAGCAGACCCTCCCAGGCACGCGCGGCGGCGATTGGGAGGGCGTGGGTATCCACAGCGTCCGCCTGCCCGGCCTGGTCGCGCACCAAGAGGTCCTCTTCGGCGCCCGCGGTCAGGTCCTTACCCTCCGCCACGACAGTCTGAGCCGCGAATCGTTCATGCCCGGCGTGCTCATGGCCATCCGCGCTGTCCGCAGCCTGGACCGCCTCGTGGTCGGCCTTGAGCCGCTCCTGGGGTTGAGCGCCTAGCGAGATCACCCCAGGTATAGACAAGCGCGCCAAACATTGAGAAGCTACCAGGGGAGTCCAGAGGGGTTCGCCCCTCTGGCGGGGTTGGAGCCTGTCCTGAGCGAAGTCGAAGGAGTGTCCCAAACCTACCTGGGCGGGCGGGTGAAAAAAACAAGGTTCCGATACCGGAAGGATGATCCTATGAGACAGCGACGCATCGCCATCGTTGGCGCCACCGGCCTGGTAGGCCAGGAGGTACTGCGCGTCCTTGAGCAGCGCAACTTCCCCGTTGGGGAGCTGAGGCTGCTCGCCTCCGATCGCTCGGTCGGCAAGAAGATCGTCTTCCGCAACCAGGAGCTGTCGGTCGAGGCGACGACCGCGAAGGCCTTCGACGGCATGGACTTCGCCTTCTTCGCCGCCGGTGGCGACGTCAGCAAGGAGTACGCGCCCATCGCGGCCGAGGCCGGCGCGCTCGTCATCGACAAGAGCGGCACCTTCCGCATGGAGCCCGACGTGCCCCTCGTAGTCCCAGAGGTGAACCTCGACGACGCCAAGGCACACAAGGGCATCATCGCCAGCCCCAACTGCTCCACCATCCAGCTCGTCGTGGCCATGAACCCGCTGCACCAGCGCAACCGCATCAAGCACATGACGGTCGCCACGTACCAGTCGGTCTCGGGCAGCGGCCGCGAGGCGGTCGAGGAGCTCAACGACCAGGCGGAGCGCGTGCTGCACGGCAAGCCTGTGGCTCCCCACTTCTACCCACACCAGATCGCCTTCAACGTCCTGCCGCAATGTGACAACTTCCTGGACGACGGCGACACGCAGGAGGAGTGGAAGCTCATCCACGAGACGCGCAAGATCATGCACGAGCCGGCGCTGCGCATCGGCGCCACCTGCGTGCGCGTGCCCGTCGTCGTGGGCCACAGCGAGGCCGTGCACGTCGAGTTCACGCGCTATCTGAGCCCTGAGGACGCCCGGCATATCCTGGTCGAGTCGCCCGGCGTCAAAGTGCTGGACGACCCCGTCGTCGCCCTGTATCCCTATCCCTGGATGGCCTCAGGCCAGGACGAGGTCTTCGTCGGTCGCATCCGCCCCGACGACTCGCTGACCAACGGCCTCGCCCTCTGGGTCGTCTCCGACAACCTGCGCAAGGGCGCCGCCCTCAACGCCGTCCAGATCGCCGAGGAGGTCCTGCGGCGGGGCTGGCTGTAAGATCCAGCCAGTATCGTCGACGATGCACGAGCTGGTTTCATGCTGGTCGCGCGCTTGTAGTGTCACCCTGAGCGTAAGCGAAGGGTCTCCTACGTCTGAGATTCATGAGGCAATATTAAGTAAGAACAGACGGTCCTCCGGCCGGGGGTAGCTGTGAATTGTAGCCACTATTCCCCGACGATCTACAACGTGGTTTCATGCTGTCAGCGTGTTCCCAATGTCACCCTGAGCGTAAGCGAAGGGTCTCCTACGTGTGACACATGGAACGATCCATGAGACAGTATTACGTATACATTTTGGCAAGCAAGAACCGAAGGCTGTACGTGGGCGTGACAAACGATCTCGAACGACGAACCTATGAGCACAAGAATGGGCTAACACCTGGCTTCACCAGCAAGTACAACATCAAACGTCTTGTTTATTACGAGGCAACTGAGGACATACTGGCAGCGATTGAGCGTGAGAAGCAGCTGAAAGGATGGCTAAGAAGCAAGAAGACGGCTCTGATCGAGTCGATGAACCCTAAGTGGAGAGACCTCAGTGAGGAATGGTACGTAGGAGATTCTTCGCTCCCTCCGGTCGCTCAGAATGACAATGTGAAATCGACCGGCGAGATGGTATGAGTTCTTCGGCCGCTGACACACAGCAGGCTCGGGCTCAATCGGTTACGATCAGCGATTCCGCTGTGACCGTTGATCTAGTAGATGGTCGCACCATCATCGTCCCTTTGGTCTGGTACCCTCGGCTGTGGCATGGCAATCCCGAGGAGCGCAATCACTATGAGATCTTTGGCGACGGGGCGTATATCCACTGGCCAGAGCTCGACGAGGACTTGACGGTTGACGGCCTTCTGGCCGGTCGGCGCTCCAAAGAGAGTCCTCAGTCTCTCAAGAAGTGGCTGGATGAGCGCAGGGCTCGGGGGATCGGACGGACGGACTTGCCCGACAGAGAAACGGGCCTACAATAACGACATGGACTGGCAAGACCGCATAACGATCACGCCTGGCGTTCGCGGTGGAAAGCCGTGTGTGCGTGCGACGCGCATCACGGTGTACGACGTGCTTGAGTACCTCGCGGGCGGCATGACCGAGGACCAGATTCTGGACGACTTCCCTAGTCTCGCCCAGGAGGACGTCCGTGCTTGCCTGGCGTTCGCTGCGGCTCGCGAGCGTCGGCTGGCCGTGCCGCCCGTCGCGTGAGCCTACTCCTCGCCGAGAATCTGAGCCCGAAGCTTCTGGACCGCCTGCAC
>Ga0209751_10002182_pt1 | contig 19786 bp, 18 predicted proteins | sample RifCSP13_1_FD_184019 | JGI IMG/M metagenome (GOLD analysis project Ga0209751, IMG submission 184019) | Soil microbial communities from Rifle, Colorado - Rifle CSP2_sed 13_1 (SPAdes) (version 2) | ecosystem: Environmental > Terrestrial > Deep subsurface > Rock core/Sediment | place: Rifle... | reverse complement strand
CCGACGCCCACGGCATGGCTGACGAGGAGGTTCTCCTGGAGCCGCTCGACGTCGGCCGCGTCGATCGAGCGATCGGCCAGCGCCCCGAAGCCGGTCGTGACCCCGTACACCACGGCGCCCTCGGCGACGAGCCGCTCGATGACCTCGCGGGCCTCCTGCATCCGCGCCCGGGCGTGGACGTCGAGCGCGGCAGCGGCCCCGTGGCGAGCGACGGCCTCGACATCGAGGATCGTCAGGTCCGCGCCGGTGAGGACGATCGTGCCGTCCCCTGCCGGCACCGGCGACCGCTGGGGCACGAAGTGGGGGTCGGTCACGCCCGCAGGATAGTCGGCTATGCTCCCCCGCGTCCCTGTCGCAACCGTCCGCGACTCCCCCGAACCCCCGCCCCGAGGAGGCCCGTTGCTCGCGTTCATCGACGAGATCGTCATCCCCTTCCTGAATGGGCTGTACGGGGCCGTCGGCTACCTCGGGGTGGGGGTCGCGATGGCGATCGAGTCGGCGATGGTTCCGCTGCCCTCGGAGCTGATCCTCCCGTACGCCGGCTTCCTCGTCTCCGACCCGAGCGCCATCGAGCCGCTGACCCGCGGGACCTGGAGCTTCTGGATCGTCGTCACGGTCGCGACGATCGGCAACACGATCGGCTCGCTCGTGGCGTACGCGATCGGCGCCTGGGGCGGCCGGCCGTTCCTCGAGCGCTGGGGCAAGTACTTCCTGATCCGGCCCCACGAGATCGAGCTCGCCGAGCGGTTCTTCGAGAAGTACGGGCCGGCGACCGCCTTCTTCAGCCGCCTCCTGCCGGTCGTCAGGACCTTCATCTCGTTCCCGGCCGGGGTCGCCCGGATGCCGCTCGGCAAGTTCATCTTCTACTCGACGGCCGGCGCAATCCCGTGGTCGATCCTGCTCGTCTTCGCCGGCCAGCAGCTCGGCGAGAACTGGGTCGACATCCGCCACGCCCTCCAGCCGTTCGACCTCGCGATCGCGCTCGGGGTCGTGGCCCTTGTCGCCCTCTTCGTCTGGTGGCGGCTCGGTATGCCCGGCCGGCCACGGCGCTCGGCTGGCTGACCCGGTCACGACCCTCCCGCCGAACGGCGCTCCTCCGGCGCCGGGTAGGCCCGGAAGGCGGCCCACAACGCGAGGTCGTAGACGATCTTCAGGCCGCCCGCGAAGAAGAACGGCAGGCCGGCCAGGGCCGCCGTCGCTACGAGCGGCGCGGAGATGGCCGGCGAGATCGCGGCCCCGGTCGTTCGGGCGATCCCGGTCACGCCCGCGGCCGCCGAGCGCTCGTCCGGGTCGACGACCGCCATCACGTAGGACTGGCGGGTGGGCACGTCCATCTGGCTGAGGCTGAAGCGGAGGAGCAGCACTGTGACCGCCAGCGGCAGCGTCGGCATGAGCGGCACGAGGATCAGCAGCAGGTTGGACGGCAGGTGGGTGAAGACCATCGTGTTCACGAGCCCGATCCGGGCCGCGATCCGCGACGCGGACAGCGACGACACCGCCGCCAGGAGGTTCGCCCCAAAGAAGATCCCGCCGAGGACCGCGGGCTCGACGCCGAACTTGAGGTGGAACCAGTAGGCCATCAGGCTCTGGGGGATGAAGCCGCCGGCGAAGCTGTCGATCGCGAAGAGCGCCGAGAGTCGGGCCACGATCCCCTTCGAGCGCCCGAGGCCGAGGCGGCGCGCGATCCCATCATCGGCCGCCTGTGCCGGCGGCGCCTCGACGCCGGGGCCGACCCGGCTGAAGGCGGCGACCATCGCCAGCCCCACGACCGCGTAGCCCACGACGATCGCCCGGTAGGCGTCCACCGGTGCGAGGCCGGCCCCCAGCAGCGCCTGGCCGAGCGTGCCCGCGCCGAGCGCTCCGAACGCGGTCGCGACGTACCCCGCGAGGTTGTACCAGGCGAAGGTCGGCGTCCGGCGCGCATCGGGCGTCGTCTGGCTGAGGGCCGCCTGCTCGACGGCAAGGAACGGCCCCACCTCGTTGCCGGTCGGGCTGATGACCCCGATCGTCGCGGCCAGGATCAGCAGCGGGACCCAGCTCGTGGCGGCGAAGACGACCCCCGCCACGACCATGAGGACCGCGCCGGCGACGAGGACCCGCCGCCGCCCGATGCGGTCGGCCTGCGTCGTGAGCCAGAGCGAGATCAGGGTGTCGCCGACGAGCGTCAGGGTCAGGATCGTTCCGATCGTCAGGGCATCGAGGCCGAGGGCGTCGAGGTACAGGACGAGGACGACCGCCAGGAAGCCGTAGCCGAACATCCGGAGGACCCGGGTCAGGAACAGGAGCCGCCCGTCACGGTCGAGGCCGCGAAGGCTGGCGACCAGCCCCGTGTCGATCGATGGCCGGCGGTCGGTCGGCTGCACGAGTTGAGTCTACGGGCGCGGCGTGTACGATCCGGGCCGGAGGTAGCCGACCCCGATGACCAGCACCAGCCACGATTCCCACGCCAGCGATGCCATGGCCGGCCCGCACGGCGCGGGCGACCACGGCGAGGACCACGGCCACGATGACCACGCCCACGGGGACGGCGAGCCGCTCGGCCCGGTTGACGCCCTTGCCTGGGGCGCCGGGACCCTGGGCATCGGCGCCGGGCTCGTCGTCGCGCTCGTGATGGCGGCCAGCACGGGCTGGCTCGGCTGACGGCTCGCCTGACCGCCGCTCAGGCTCGCGTCGCCGGCCGGATTCTCGCCAGCTCGACGTAGGCCCGGGCGACCCACTCGTCGATCCGCCGCGGCACCGGCACGACGCAGGAGTCGCGCCCGACCTCGCCGTTGGCGACAGCCTCGAGACAGCGGGCCTGGAGGCTGAAGCCGAGGTCCATCGATTCGATCGAGTTGCCGAGCGGCCGCGGGCCGGCAAGGTTGACCATGTGGCCGTCGGTCAAGAGGTGGATCGCGCGCCCGTCGCGCATCCGGAAGGTCGAGATGCCCGCGTCGGTCGGCCCGAAGGTGGCCACCGAGCGATCGGCCGCCATCCCGGGCACGTCGATCTCGACCGGCAGGTGCCCGGCATTGATGAGGATCGCCCCGTCCGGGAGGATCGCCAGGTCGCGGGCGGTCACGACGTCGCGCGCCGCCGTGACCGTGATGACGATGTCGGCCGCCGACAGCGCCTCGTCGCGATCCGGGACCATGAAGCCGTCCCACATCGCCTCCATGCGGAGGACGGGATCGACCTCGATCACGCTCACGAAGGCGTGAGCGCGCTGGAAGCTGAGGGCGACGCCCTTGCCGACGCTGCCGTAGCCGAAGACGACGACCCGGCGCCCGTTCGTCGCCATGTTCGTGATCCGCAGGAACGACTCGACCGTGCTCTGGCCGACGGCGTGACGGTTCTCCGCGAACTGCTTGATCGGGCTGTCGTTGATGACGAGGATCGGGAGGTCGAGGCGCTCGCGCAACGGCGTGAGCCGGATCCGGCCGCTCGTGGTCTCCTCGGTGCCGCCCCGGAGCCGCGCGTCCGGCCGCTCCAGCCAGCGGGCGTACATGTCGCCACCGTTGTCGAGGATGAGGTCCGGGGCGGCGTCGAGGATCGCGTCGATGTGGCCGTTCCGGACCGCCTCGTCCTGGGTCGGCCCGCCGATCGCCTCCACCCCGTGGGCGTTGAGGTAGGCGACCGACTCGGGCTGGGTCGTGTTGAGGTTGCCGGTCGAGAGGACCCTCGCGCCGCCGCGGCGCAGCGTCAGGAGCAGGGCCACGGTCTTGGGCTCGAGGTGGATCCCGGTTCCGATCGTGAGGCCGGCGAACGGTCGCGTCCGGTCGAACTCCTCCGCGATCGTGGCCAGGAGGCGGCACTGGCCGCCGACCCATTCGATGCGGGACGTCACGTCGGGGATCTCGAGCCGGGCACTAGAACAGGCCGACGATCTCGCCGCTGGCGTCGATGTCGATGTTCTCGCCGCCCGGCCGGGAGGGCAGGCCCGGCATCGTCCGCATCTCGCCCGCGAGCGGGGTGATGAAGCCGGCGCCGGCCGACAGCCGGATCTCCCGAATCGGCAGCCGGAAGCCACTCGGCCGGCCCTTCAGCGAGGCGTCGTGGCTCAGCGAGTACTGGGTCTTTGCCATGCAGATCGGGAGGTGCCCGAACCCGAGCGCCTCGTACTGCCGGAGCGCCTTCGCCGCGGCGGGCAGGTAGTCCACCCCATTCGCCCCGTAGACCTTCGTCGCGATGGCCTCGATCTTTTCGGTCAGCGGTGCGTCATCCGGGTAGAGGAGCTGGAAGTTCGGCGCGCCCTCTTCGGCCGCCGCCCAGACCGCGGCCGCGAGGTCCGTCGCCCCGGCCCCGCCCTCGGCCCAGTGGTTGGCCAGGACGGCGTCCCGGGCGCCGGCCTCGGTCGCCACCCGCCGGACGGCCTCGACCTCGGCTTTCGTGTCCGTCGGGAAGGCGTTGATGGCCACGACGACCGGCACGTTGAAGAGGCTGACGTTCTCGATCTGCTTGGCGAGGTTCTGCGCACCGCGCGCGACGGCCTCGACGTTCTCCTGTTGGAGAGCCGGATCAAGGGGCTTGCCGGCAACGATCCGGCCGACCCCGCCGTGCATCTTCAAGGCCCGGATCGTGGCCACCACGACCGCCGCGTCCGGCCGGAGCCCCGAGGCCCGGCACTTGATGTCGAAGAACTTCTCGGCGCCCATGTCGGCCCCGAAGCCGGCCTCCGTGCAGACGATCTCGTTCGTCGCCAGGGCGATCCGGTCGGCCAGGACGGAGTTGTTGCCGTGGGCGATGTTGGCGAAGGGCCCGCAGTGGACGAAGGCCGGGCCGCCCTCGAGCGTCTGGAGGAGGTTCGGCTTGATCGCATCGGTCAAGAGGGCCGTCATCGCCCCGGCGACCTTGAGGTCCTCGGCGGTGATCGCCGCGCCGTCGCGGGTCGTGGCCAGGACGACCCGCCCGAGCCGGACTCGCAGGTCCCCGAGGTCGCTCGCCAGGGCCAGCACGGCCATGACCTCGGACGCGACGGTGATCACGAACTCGGTCTCGCGCGGGTAACCGTTCTCGCGGCCGCCGAGGCCCACGACGACCTTCCGGAGGGCCCGATCGCTGATGTCGACCGCGCGCGGCCAGAGGACGTTGAGGGCATCGATGCCCAGGGTGTTGCCGTGGTGGATGTGGTTGTCGACGAACGCCGCGGCGAGGTTGTGGGCCGCTCCGATGGCGTGGACGTCGCCCGTCAGGTGGAGGTTGAAGTCCTCCATCGGGATGACCTGGGAGTAGCCGCCCCCGGCGGCGCCGCCCTTGATCCCGAAGACCGGGCCGAGGCTCGGCTGGCGGATGCAGACCGCCGCATCGTGCCCGATCCGGTTCAGGCCCTGGGCGAGCCCCACGGTCGTCGTGCTCTTGCCCTCGCCAAGCGGGGTCGGGGTGATGGCGGTGACGACGACGTACCTGCCCCGAGGACGCTCGGCCTCCAGTCGCTCGATCGCGGCGAGGCCGATCTTCGCCTTCGTGAAGCCATACGGTTCGACTTCATCGTCGCGCAGGCCGAGGTCGCGGGCGACCTCGAGGATTGGCCGGGGGGTGGCCGCGCGGGCGATCTCCAGGTCTGATGGCAGGCTCATCGGGGTCCTCGGGCGGTGATGGGTTTGCGACGGCGCCGGCTACGAGGCGCCGCCGACGCCGGGAGCTGCGGTGCGCTCGACGGCCTGGCGCTGAGCGGCCCGGACGACGTGGGCGAGGAGGAGGGCGTTGGTCAGCGGCCCGACGCCGCCGGGGACGGGCGTGATCGCGGCCGCGACCTCGCGGGCCGACTCGAAGTCGACGTCACCGACGATGCGACCGTCGACGACATTGATCCCGACGTCGATGACGACGGCTCCGGGCTTGAGCATGGCGCCGGTGATCAGGCCGGGTCGGCCGGCCGCCGCGATGACGATGTCCGCCCGCCGGGTGTGGGCGGCGAGATCGCGGGTCTTCGTGTGGCAGACCGTGACCGTCGCGCCGCCCTTCACGAGCATGAAGGCCACGGGCATCCCCACGACCGGGGATCGGCCGATGACCACGGCCTCGGCGCCGGGGATGGTGACGCCGGAATGCTCGAGCATCTCGAGCGCCGCGTGGGCGGTGGCCGGGACAAAGCCCTCGTAGCCGAGTCGCAGGAGGCCGGCATTGAGCGGGTGGATCCCGTCGATGTCCTTCAACGGGTCGATGGCATCGACGACGACGCGAAGGCCGATCCCCGGGGGGAGCGGCATCTGGACGATGATCCCGGAGACGGACGAATCTGCATTGAGGCGGTGGAGCGCCGCGGTCAGCTGTGCCGACTGGGCGGCGGAATCGTCGCCGGGCACGTCGACGAACTGGCTCTCGATCCCGACCGCGGCGCAGGCCTTCAGGATCCGCTCGAGATAGACCATCGACGGGGCGCTCCGGCCGCAGACGACCACGGCCAGTCCGGGCGGCCGGCCGTGGGCCCCCGCGAACTCGGCGACGTCCGACGCGACCCGAGCGCGGATCTCCGCGGCGATCGGGGCGCCTTCGAGGAGCCGGGCGCTGGGGCTGGCCTGCACCGTCACGCGACCGGCACGACCGGAGGCCGGGACTCGCCGCTCGCGACCACGTCGTGGGTCGTGGAACACAACCCGCTGATCTGGCCGAGGAGCTCATCGAGGCGTGCGCTCGTCGCCTCGGCCCAGGTCGGGTCGCCGATCGCGGGCAGATTGACTCGAACGTTCGCCGCGGCTCCCTCGGCGGCGGCTTCGGCAAGGAGAGCGGCGACGTGCAGATCCGATGAGGCGTTGACGTTGCAGCGTGCGGCCAGCAGCTCCGCCGCGGTGACGACGTCGAGGCATGCCTCGACACATCGCAACGGGACCTCGGCCGCGACCCGGGCCGCGTCGCGGATTGCCGCGGCGCGCATCTCCTGCTCTTCCCCCGTGTCGCGGGGCAGCTTCATCGCTGCGGAGAAGGCGCCGTACGCCGCCGCATCCTCGTCGGCGATGCGCAGGAGGCGATCCGTGAGCTCGATCCCGGCGGCCTTCGCCCGCGCGTGGACCTCCGCGTGCATGGCGTACCTCGGCCGACCCTCGGACAGCGAGGCGACCATCGCCACGAGCCCGGCCGCCAGGCTGGCCGCGACGGCCGAGGCGCTGCCGCCCCCTGGGACGGGGGCCGCGGAGGCGAGCCGATCAACGAATGCGCCGAGGGTCAGGTCCCGGAATCTGGTGGGATCGTCCTGCACGTCGTCGATTGTAGGCGCGCGAACCGGTGCGGCGGGTGGGCCGGATGACCCGGGCCGATGCGGAAACCGGCCCTCGATGTGCGGGGCTGCCATCGGGGCCCGGGCCTGGATGGTCGGCGGGGTGGGCGCGGTACCGGCCGCAACCCACCCCGCCTCCATCACGTTCCGGCGAGGGGAGGAGCCATCGCCGGTGGGCACCGCCCGACCCAGCGGGAAAGTCCGGGACCGGGCCTGGAAATTCGGTCAGTCGGCCTCAGGCGGCCGTGTGATGGTCCATCCCTTCGATGGACCAGCGACGGGCGCGATGCCGGTACGAGAGCGTCAACCTGGCGATCGGAGTATCGACCTCGAAGATCGTCCGCGGACCCACCACGACCGGGTACGCCGATGTCTCGTCGCGGACGCCGAGGACCTGGGTGACGGGCACACGCTGGGCGTGCCACGTGATCTCACGGGGCCGGCCGTCGAACCAGTCGGCCCGGACCCGGACCTGGACCGGATCGACTCGGATCATGGCCACGGATGGCTCCTTTCCGGGGGCGGAAGGTGCTGCGCTCGCTCCTGCGGCCGGGCACTGGTCGCCAGAACGGGTGTTCGATATGGTCGAAGCCTAGACCGAACACCTGTTCGATGTCAAGCGGGTTCGGCTCCGATGAGCGAACCTTCGGGCCGCGCCGTGCCAGCTAGCCTGTCACGGGCTCTCGGGGCGCTCCAGCGCCTCCTCGGGCTCGGGCTGGCCGGCCCGAACGTCGATGTCGACGTCGGGGTCCGGCACCGGCGGCAGCTCCGCCTTCGGTCGCTTCCGGCCGGTCCGCTCGACGTCCGCCGCCAGCTCGCCCCGCCGCTCCGTCGCCGTCCCGAAGTCGCGCTCGAAGGGGGCCGGCAGACCGGCCCGGAGCAGTCGGGCGCGAGTGACGGCGCGCGGCCCGAATCGCCGGCGAACTTCGTCCGCGGCCTCGACCGCCAGGCGCCGTCGAGGATCGAGCGTCTCGAACAGGCCGAGCTGCTCGCGCTCGCCGAGATGCGAGGCGGTGACCCCGAGGAGCCGGATCTTCTTCCCCCGGGTCTCGGGCCTGGCCAGCTCGACGGCGGCCCGCCAGATCGGCTCGGTCAGGTCGGTCGGCTCCGGCAGCGTCCGCTGGCGGGTGACCGTGTTGAAGCCGGAGTCTCGGACCTTGACCGTCACGGTCCCGGCCTTGACACCGGCCGATCGGAGGCGGCCGGAAACGCCTTCCGAGAGGGCCAGCAGCGTCCGCTCGAGAACGTCGGGGTCGGAGGTGTCCAGGTCGAACGTCGTCTCGTGGCCGATCGTCTTGGCCGCGTCGGGGTCGTCGACCGGGTCGCCGTCGAGCCCGTGGGCCCGATCGACGAGCGTCGCGCCGTGCTTCCCGAACCGCCGGACCAGCGCTGCGCGGTCCATCGCGGCGAGGTCGCCGATCGTGGCCACCCCGAAGTCGCGCAGGGCGGCCGCGGTCTGCGGCCCGACGCCCCACAGGCGCGAGATCGGCAACGGCGCCAGGAAGGCCGCCTCCTCGCCCGGTGGGACGACGACCAGCCCGTCCGGCTTGCGGAGGTCCGAGCCGATCTTGGCCACGAGCTTCGTCGCGGCGACGCCGACCGACGCCGTCAGCCGGACCTCGTCGCGGATCGCGTCCTTGATCCGGCGGGCGATCGTCGCCCCGTCCCCGAAGAGCGCCCGCGACGCCGTCACGTCGAGGAAGGCCTCGTCGATCGAGATTGGCTCGACGAGCGGCGTGAACCGCCGCAGGATCGCCATGACCTCGCGGCTCACGCGCTGGTAGAGGGCCCCGTTCACCGGCACGAAGATGCAATCGGGACAGAGTCGCTTCGCGGTCCGGATCGGCATCGCCGAATGGACGCCGAACTTCCTGGCCTCGTACGAGGCCGCGCTCACGACGCCGCGATCGCCCGTCCCGCCCATGCCCACGGCGACAGGCTTGCCGCGGAGCTCCGGGTGGTCGCGTTGCTCGACGGCGGCGAAGAAGGCATCGAGGTCGACGTGGAGGATCGTCCTCGGGGCGGGTGCCGGCCCAACGGCCCGGGCGGCACTCGAGGCGGCAGAGTCCTGGCGGGTGGCGGCCACGGGCGCATCTTCTCGCCTCGGGTCAACCGGTGCGACCGCGGGCATCGCGCGCCGCGGCAGCCCGCTGGCGGTGTGCGCAGGATCCGTTTCTCAGACGGTCACCGGAGGACCGTTGGACGCGCCCGGCGGATCCGGGACAAGCACACCGGTGCCAACCCCCCGACGTTCGAGCGAGGCCGGGCGGCCGTCCTGATCCGGAGTGCCCGCCACGTGGCCCGGGCCCGATCCAACGTTCCCCTCAGGACCGTCTGAGAACGAAGGCCAGGCAGTCCCCGATGGCCGGGCCGAATCGCGGCGGCCTAGCCCTTGGGCTCGACCACCACCGTGACCTCGGGCGTCATGCCCGAGAGGACCTTGATCGCGACCTTGTACGTCCCGAGCGACTTGAGCGGCTCGTCGAGCTCGATCTTGTGGCGGTCGACCTCGATGCCCCGGCGACCCAGCGCGTCGGCGATGTCCTTGGCCGTGATGGAGCCGTAGAGCTTGCCGCCGTCGCCGACCTTGACGCCCATCGTGAGGGTTGTCGAGGCGATCCGGGTGGCCGCGATCTCGGCCTCGGCTCGCTCGCGATTCCGCTTTTCTTCGCGCGACGCGATGTCGTGCTGCCAGGCCCGGTAGGCGCCACCGGCCGCGGGGACGGCGAGGCGCTGGGGGATGAGGTAGTTGGTGGCGAAGCCGTCGGCCACCGACTTCATCTCGCCCGACTTGCCGAGCTTGGCCACGTCCTGCGTCAGGATGACCTTCACGCGATCGAACCCTCCTTGGCGACAGGTCCGCTGTCGCTCGTGATCCAGGCCCGAAGTCTGGGGCCGAGCCCGGAATGCTGCAACGCCTCGCCGGCTGCGGCGATGAGTCCCGGCAGGCGGCGCATCGTGCGCCGGATTGGACCCGGCAGGAACCGCCGGATCCGGGCGACATCCTCCTCGAAGGCCGCTCGGTCGATGCCCAGGGCCTCGAGCTTCTCGTCGAGGACGTCGGGATCGATGCCGTCGAGGAAGACGTCGAGGGCGATGGCCACGACGACGAGGTCGTCGAGGCCGCCGAGGAGCGGGATGTCGTCGGGGACAAGGTCGCGCCCGAGAAGCACGTAGCCGAGCCCGCCGGCGAGCATCGCCTTGCGCGAGGCCGGCGTCCGCTCGTCCAGGACCAGCGCCCACACGAGGCGGGCGTAGAGCGGCGCCCGGCTCGCGAGCGGGAGCAGCGCCAGCAGCCCCAGGGCACGACGAACGCCGCCGCCGGTGCTGCGCCCGCGCGACCGCCGGCCTCTGCGGGAGGTGTCGTCGCGATCCTTGCGAGCCATGGGCGGGGTGCCTCCGACGCCGCTGCCGCGGCAAGCGCTCCGGCTGCGCCGGGATCCGCGGGACGCGGAGTCTACCAGCCACGCCAGGCGGGGCCCGATGTCGGCGGCCCGCTGCCGCCGTGCCGGAGCCGGCGTCACGGCCCCCTTGACATCGAACGTCCGTTCGGTATCATGCGGGCAGTCGCCTCAGGAGGCCCGAGTGACCAGGCACGATGCCGATCGCAAGCTGAAGATCCTCCACCACATCGCCGGCACGCTCCGGGCGCGGGGCTACCCACCGTCGGTCCGGGAGATCGCCCTGGCCGTGGGCCTCAACTCGACGTCGGCCGTCCATCACCATCTCCAGGTCCTCGAGCGGGACGGCTACCTCGAGCGGGGCGCGGCCCAGTCGCGGGCCATCAGGCTGACCCCCACGGCCGCCCTCTCGCTCGGCCTCTCGAGCGAGCTCGTGCCGCAGTCCGCCGCGGCCGAGGCCCACGTCGTGCCGATCGTCGGCGAGATCGCCGCCGGCGGCCCCATCGAGGCCTACCAGGACGCGTCGGAGACGATGGCCATCCCGGAGATCCTCGCCCCCAGCGGCGACGCGTACGTCCTCCGGGTCCGCGGCGATTCGATGATCGACGCCCACATCGCCGACGGCGACTTCGTCCTCATCCGGCCCCAGAACACCGCCCGTAACGGCGACATCGTCGTGGCCCAGGTCGAGGAGAACGCCGTGACCCTGAAGACGTTCTTCAAGGAGAAGGACCGGGTCCGGCTGCAGCCCGCGAACTCGGCGTATCCGGCCCAGTACTACCCCGATGTCCGCATCCAGGGCAAGTTGATCGGCGTCATCCGCCGCCTCGACTAGCCGGCGCTGGCACGGCCGATGCGTGCGTCGTCGCCTGCGCGCCTTCGCTCACGCATGTGGAGTGCGCTCGCTCAGGTGCTCAGCTCCGCCTTCGCCTCGGCTCGCGCGAGCGCCGGCTGACTTTCCACAGCTGATCCACACCGCCGCACGGGCCGGTCCACCGGAATTCCGTGAGATCGCGAATCGCCCGGGGATAAGGCACTACCCGGAACTGCAGAGGCCCCCGACAGTGAGAGCGCGCGCTTCCCAGCGCGTCCAAGAGCCGATGCCGGAGCCCGCCGTGATTGATCGCCTGCCGCCCCAGAGCCTCGAGGCCGAGCAATCCGTGCTCGGCGCGATCCTCATCGACCGGGAGACGATCATCGAGGTCGCCGAATTCCTCCGCCCCGAGGACTTCTACCGTCAGGCCCACGGCACGATCTACCGGGCGATGCTCGACCTCTTCGAGCGGCGTGAGCCGGTGGACATCGTCACCACCGCGGAGACCCTGGAGCGCAAGGGCGAGCTCGAGGGAATCGGCGGGCGGAGCTACCTGTCCACTCTCTCGAACCAGACGCCCACGGCCGTCCATGCCACCCAGTACGCCCGGATCGTCGAGCGAAAGGCGGTCCTCCGGAACCTCATCGGCGCGGCCGGCAAGATCGCCGGCATCGGCTACGAGGACCCGGCCGAGATCCAGGAGGCGATCGACCGCGCGGAGTCGGAGCTGTTCCAGGTCTCGAACCGGCGGATCACGGCCGGGTTCGCCCAGCTCAAGGACCTCCTCCACGCCGCCTACGACCGCCTCGACTACCTCCACGCCCACCGCGGCGAGCTGAGCGGCATCACCTCGGGCTTCCCGGACCTCGATGCCCTGACGACCGGCTTCCAGAAGAGCGATCTGATCGTCGTCGCCGCCCGCCCGTCCGTCGGCAAGTCGAGCTTCGCCCTCAACGTCGCCGAGTACGCCGCCGTTCGCGAGCGGAAGAGCGTCGGCCTCTTCAGCCTCGAGATGAGCAAGGAGCAGCTCGTGCTACGGCTCCTGTCGAGCGTCGCCAACATCGATTCCAAACGCCTCCGGACGGGCTTTCTCGAGGAGATGGACTTCGCCCGGATCGCACCGGCGATGAACGACCTGTCCGAGGCCCCTGTCTACATCGACGACACCCCGAACATCACGTCGATGGAGCTCCGGACCAAGGCCCGGCGCCTCCAGGCGGAGGCCGGCCTGGACCTCGTGATCGTCGACTACCTCCAGCTCATGCAGGCGACCACCCAGAACCGCGACAGCAATCGGGTCCAGGAGGTCAGCGAGATCTCCCGGGGCCTCAAGGCCCTCGCTCGGGAGCTGTCCGTGCCGGTCATCGCCCTGTCGCAGCTGTCACGACAGCCGGAGATGCGCGAGTCCAAGGAGCCCCGCCTCTCGGACCTTCGTGAGTCGGGCGCCATCGAACAGGACGCGGACCTCGTCATCTTCCTGTGGCGCGAGAGGGAGAAGGCGGGCGAGGAGCAGGACGCGGACGGCGAGGTCGTCAACATCAAGCTCGCCAAGCACCGCAATGGCCCCACCGGCGACATCCAGCTCTGGTTCAAGAAGAGCCAGACGCGGTTCCAGAGCTACGCCGGCCAGCGCTACGCCGAAGCGTGACGCGATTCGCTGATCGGCCCTACGCGCCCGCGCGCGCCGGTGGCGGGGTGATCAGGCCCGCGCGAACCTTGTCGAAGCAGGTGCTGCAGTAGACAGGTCGGTCGGCGCGGGGCGCGAACGGCACCATCGCCTGGTTGCCACACGCCCCGCAGACCGCGGCGTGGTACTGCCGTGGCCCGCCACCGGCTCTGGCCTGCTTCGCTGCGGCCCGGCAGTCGAGGCAGCGCTGCGGCTCATTGGTGAGTCCCTTTTCCGCGAAGAAGCGCTGTTCCCCCGCCGAGAAGATGAACGCCTCGCCGCAGTCGCGGCAGGTCAGCGTACGGTCCTCGTACACGCTCTCCGTATCCTCCATCTCGGACGCGCGACCGAGATCGGGACCGGGGCGCAGGCGGGCAGAGATCCGGGCGGACGGACGTCCGCCGGTGGAGCTGCTCGCGCGCGCTCGGTTCCGCCCGGGCGTAGATGCCCGGGAAAAATCCTGTTCGCGAGGATACGCGCCCGGTCAAGCGGTTGTGCCCGATTCCCGCGACGTACAGGGGCGGGGGACGGCGAACCTCGAATCAGTCACGCGGGCAATTGTGCGGGGAACCCTCAAGGGCCCGCCCGCGTCGAGGCCCCCATGGACGTGTCCCTCGTCCCCGGTTCGACGCGCCCGGAAACCCGTGCTCGCGCTCGCCGGGCTCAGGGTCCGGTCGTGGTCGTCGCCCTCGCCGCTGCAGCCCTGGCCGCCTGTTCGGGCGCTGCCGGCCCGAGCCTCTCGATGGGGCCGGACGGCTCCCCGGCTGACAGCGCCGGCCGCGGCCCGACGGGCACGCCGGCGATCGGTGAGATCGACCATGCGACGGGTGCCGCCGATGTCGTCTTCCGGTTCGAGGAGGGCGGCGGCTTCGTGCCGATGGGCTTCTTCGCCACCGAGGCACCGATCTTCACCCTCTACGGCGACGGCACCGTCATCTTCAGGGACGCGACCGCATCGCCTCCCCCGGACCGGGACGGGATCGGCAGGATGCCCCCGTTTCGGACGGTCAAGTTGAGCGAGGACGAGATCCAGGCCCTCCTCGGCTACGCCGTCGCCGATGGCGGGCTCGGGGTCGCCCGCGCCCAGTACACCGGACCCGGAGCCGACCTGCCCACGGCAACGTTCACGATCAGCGCCGCGGGCCAGACAAAGACGGTGAGCGTCATGGCCCTCGGGATGGAGCGTGAAGCGGGCCCCGATACGCCCGTCCTCGAGGCCCTCGCCAGGCTCGGCGAGAAGGTCCGGAGCTTCGGCCACGAGGTCGACGACGAGGTTGCCTGGATTCCCGATCGGTGGCGCGGCGTGCTCACCCCCGACGCGTTCAATCCGCCCCGCGACTGGCCCTGGCCGGGTGTCGTGGCCGCCGACTTCGTCCAGCGCGCGGAGCCCGGCGCGCCGCAGTTCCCGGTCCGGACGATGACGCCCGCCGAGATCGATGCCCTGGGGCTCGACGAGATCGAGGGCGGCTTCAGCGGCCTGAGCCTGACCGGACCGGATGGCAAGGTCTACCTCTTCGCTCTCCGGCCGCTCTTCCCAGACGAGGCCCACTGAGCGGCGCCAACCCTCAGCCCCGACGGGCCGCGTGGCGGGACGATGTCTCCGCCGTAGACTGGTCGCGATCGAAGGCCGAACTGTTTGCTGGAGGAGGACACGCGTGGGCGTCATCATCATTCGCGAGATGGTCGGGACGAGCCCCACGTCGTGGAGCGACGCGGCCCGCCAGGCCGTCTCGACGGCATCGCGGACCGTTCGCAACATCCGGACGGTCGAGGTCGTGAAGTCGTCGGCCAAGGTCGAGGACGGCGAGATCGTGGAGTACCACGTCGAGGTCAAGATCGGCTTCGAGTACGAGGGCTGACGGCCAAGCCGGGGCCGCGGCACGAGCCCGGATCTCGGCAGCGCTCAGCGGATGAGCGCCTGAGGGGTCGCAGCTAATCGCCGGGTGAGCGCTACCCGCCACCATGCGGGAATGCCCAGCCCTCGACCGGCCGCGGTCGCGCGCCACGTCCCGGCTCCTTCCTCGGAGACCAGCGCCGAGGGCTCTCGGCGCGTCGATCCCGGTGGACGACGCGTTGACACCGCCGGACGCGCGTCCGTATCGTTCGCGCCGCCCGAGCCGCCGATGCGCGTGCCGGACCCGATGCGGCCCGCCCGGCCTGCCAGGCGGTCCGGGGTCCCGGTCGGACCGGGCCGACCGGCGATCGTCGCGCCCCAGAAGGGTTCCGGAGGCCCGCTCGGCACGATGTCCGAGTACCCGGTCCAGATCGGCAAGGTCCAGGCGCCGCCGCTGCGCGACGAGACGCTCGAGCGAACGCGCCTGCTCGATTGGCTCCACGTCAAGATCCATCGCCGGGTCGTCCTCGTCCTGGCCGAGGCCGGCTACGGCAAGACGACGCTCCTCGCCGACTTCAGCCGGCGGACACGTGTTCGGCCGTTGTGGTTCCGACTCGACCGTGGCGATCGTGATTGGGTCGGCTTCCTGGCCTATCTCGTTGCCGCCGTCCGCGTCCACCTGCCGAGCTTTGCGCCCGTCACCCAGTCCCTCCTGCACGAGACGGGAGGGACCCTGCCACCGCGTGACACGGTCGTCGACACGTTCATCCGCGAGCTGGGCGAGCTGCCTGCCGACCCCACGGCGCTGATCCTCGACGACCTCCATGCGGTGGACGACTCGATCGATGTTCGGACGATCCTCCGCGAGCTCCTGGCGCGCGCGCCCGAGCGCCTGACCTTCGTCCTGATCAGCCGGAAGGTGCCGCCGATCCCCCTGGCCCGCCTCCGGGCCCTCGGGGAGGTGGCCGAGCTCCGGACCTCGGAGCTCCGTTTCGATCCGACCGAGACCGACCAGCTCTTCCGCTTGACGTACGCGCTCGCGCTCGAGCCGTCGGTCGTCGCCGAGCTCTCCCGCCGCACCGAGGGCTGGGCCGCCTCGCTCCAGCTCGTCCGAACCGCCATCCGGGACCGATCTCCCAGCGAGATCCGCTCGTTCGTGAGCTCGTTGAGCGGCGCCGAGGGCGAGCTCTACGACTACCTGGCCGAGGAGGTCGTGGGCGAGCTCTCACAGGAGCTCCAGCAGTTCCTCATGCGGACCTCCCTGCTCGACATCGTCGAGCCGGTCCTCGCCAGCGTCGCCGCCGAGATCCAAATCGACGGGACGCGCGCCGCCATCGCCGAGGGCGAGCTCATCGGCCTCTTCAGCCGAATCGGACCCCAGATCCGCGACCGTGTTCGCGCGCACCCGCTCGTCCGCGACTTCCTCTACGCCCGGCTCGTCCGGTCCGTGGGCTCGGACATCGTCCAGGGCATCCACCGCGCCGTGGCCATCGCTGCGGAGCCACTCGACTGGCGGATCGCCGGCCACCACTACGTCGCCGCCGGCGACATCGACGAGGCGCGTCGAGTCCTCGCGGGCGCGATCGAATCGATCCTGGCAAGTGGCGCCTACGCGGCCGCAGCGACACTTGCTACCGCGCTTCCGCCCGACCTTGTTGCAGACCCGAACGTCCTTGTCGTGCAGTCACGGGTGGCACAGCAACGTGGCCTGGCAGATGACGGTTTGTCGCTCGCGGAGGCCGCCTATGCGGCGGACTCCAAGAGTCCCGCTGTGGTCTTGACCTTGATAACTGCCCGCCTGCTAGCGGGGGATATCGCCGGGGGGATCGACTTGCTCGACCGTTTTGAAGCTCTAGCCGGTTACGCAAGTGCTCCACGGATGGCTCGCGCGATTCGGGCAATGATTGACTGCTCGGTCGCTGGCGACATTCCGAACGCCGCCTCGGAGCTCGAGGCCCTTATCAGCGACCTGCGGGTGCGCCCGGAGAAGCACTATTTGGGCGTGGCCCTAACGGATCTCGCCTACATCCGCAACGCAGAAGGACGCGCCGCGGAAGCCCTCGAGACCGCCTCCGAGGCGATTACGTTGCTGACCGACACCTCCGCAGGTGTCGAATTGGTTTCCGCCTACCTTGCCCATGCGTGGGCGATGGCTATTCGGGGAGACCTGACTGCGGCTCGTAACGAGGTAGAGCGGGCGCGAGCCGTGGCGCCAGCTGGTCAGGCGGCCGAGATTGCCTATGAGGCTGGTGGGCTCGAGGTCATGCTCGGGGATCCGCAGCGGGCAGCCGAGCTGCTCGTCGGCTTGGAGGCAGCGAATCCTGATACCGACCTTGGCGAGCAGGTGACCCTACTGACAATGCTCGTGAACTTGGTCCTCGGCCGCGTCGACGATGCGCGGCGCCTACTCGGGCATCTGCGTCACGATGCTCCGAGATCCTCGGTCTCGTTCGAAGCCAAGCGACTCTATGTCGAGGCATTGGCGTTATGGATGTCTGGAGATGCGATGGCCAAGACGCGCGCAGAGGCCGCACGAGGCTTGGCAGTGGCGCAGGGATCGCATCTCCTCGCCGACGCGGCCCGCCTACTCGCAGATGCCACGAAGGGCCACAAGCTCGACCACGCGGTCGTCGCTGTCGCTGGCGCCGACTCGGCTGCGTTGTCCATCGCCGCAGAGGCCATCTGCCCACATCTGGGAAGCCTCGGTGGGCCCGCACTAGACCTTGTCAGACGCGAGGCTGAGAAGCGGCCGGACCGCTGGCGACATCCGCTACGGCGAGAGCTCGAGCGGTCAGATCCGAATACCCGATTTCGAGCCGCCGGCATGCTCGAGATCATCGGCACTGCAGAGGACGTCCCGAGATTGCGTATTGCGGGGCGCATGCATCGCCACGAGCCTGGGGCTTCCCTCCTGGGGCGCGGCCTTGCACGGCGCCTCGCCCCTCGTGTCCACGTGGAAGACCTCGGACGAGTCCGTTTGGAGATCGGTGACAGGACGGTTGATGGCACATCGGTGAGGCGGAAGGTTCTTGCCCTCCTCTGTTACCTAATCACTCGGCAAGCCCAGAGTGCAACCCGCGAGGAGGTCCTCGAGGCTCTATGGCCAGACCTTCCACCGAACACGGCGCTGAACTCACTCAACCAGACGGTCTACTTCCTCCGGCGCGTCTTCGAGCCCTCCTTCTCGGAGGACTTGACCGCGGGTTATGTTGGCCAGGACGGTGAGACGGTGTGGCTCGATCGCGATCTGATCGGCACGCGAAGTCAGGCATGCCGAGAGCTCATCCGGTCGATGACTCCCGTCCCGAGCCCTGACGCCGTACTGAGGCTTGCGCGCCAGTACACGGGTCGCTTTGCGCTCGACTTCATGTATGACGAGTGGGCGAGCTCATATAGAGACAGTCTTCACGCCGCCTACCTTCGCGTCATTGAGGTCGCGCTGAAGCTCGATTCGGACTCCGGGCACTACTCGCGTGGCATCGAGATTGCCGAGCTGGCAGCCGATGTTGAGCCTGAGTCGGAGGACCTTCAGATCGCGCTCCTCCGCCTCTACCGGATGGCTGGGTCGCATGCCGCGGCCGCCGAGCAGTACGGGCACTATGCCCAGGCGTTACGCGACCTTGGGGTCGAGCCGCGACCATACAGCTCGCTCTGATCATCGGCGCGGATAGGTAGACATGCGTATTGACCGGTTTAGCTGGGGATCCCTATAGTCCGGCCACTTCGTAGTACTTCGGTACTAAGAAGGCAAGTCAAGAACGCTCGGACGCGCTGAAGCCCCACCTGAAATGGGCACTTAGGGTGGGGTTGAGCCAGTAGTGCAACCGACCGACCATGTGTCAGGTCGGTTTTCGTGTCTTTGGGGCACGGAGGCCGCGAGGAGGAACGAGCGTGCAGGCCGATCAGAGCCTCAAGGGCTGGTAGGAGTCGTCCGATGAAGGACCGACTTCTCCGCCTCGCCATAACGCTGAGCAGTGTGGCCGCGATGGCCTTTGCTGGAGGCGCGTCGCTCAAGGGCTGGTAGGGTACGTTAGGGCTATTCCCGCAAACGGCCGCGCAGGCCAGAGTGGGACGAGGCCATAACGAACGAGGCAGCGATGCCAAATGCCCTAAAGCTCGCAATCACAACGCTCGTGGCGGCAAGTGCGATCGCACTCATCGCCACGGGCTTTGTGTTTCCCCTCGGGGTTGGCGAGACGGGATCGGCGATTGGGCTCGAGGTTGACGGCGTCCCCGGCGCGAGCCAGGCCGAACTTGGCCTTGGCCTAGCCTTCTGGATTCTCGCGACACTGCTCGCGTCAGCGCTGCCGGTGCAGATGCCGGGAGGCATCATGGTCACCGTCTCCATTGCTCCGATCATTGCTGCCACGAGCTTAGGCGGCCCGTTCGCGGGCGCCCTCGTCGCGTTAGTAGGGACAACCGAGCTCCGCGAGCTTCGGGGGCGGGTGCCTTGGTACGGATCCCTAGCGAACCACGCTGGACTGGTGCTGTCAGCCGTCGCTTGCGGACTTGTCCTCACTTGGATCCGGCACTCCACGCGCGCCGAGTTGATCGGAGATTTCGCGGCGACCGTGCTCGGTGCCTTCGCCTACTTCGGCCTAAACCTGGTCATCGTCTCCGTGATGATCGGGCTCCGTACAAACACCCCAATCCGCCGGCTGATCGCCGGCGACTCGCGGGGCTTCGCCGGCAGCCTCCTCGCGCTTGCGCCCCTTGGGTGGCTCATGGCTCAGATGTACCAGACGCCAGGTGCGGGCTGGTGGACGACGCTGCTGTTCGCGCTGCCGCTGTACACGACGCGGGTGGCGTACCACCGGTTCGTGGAGATGCGGGACATGTTCACGCAGACGATCGGGGCGTTGGCGGAGGCGGTCGACAA
>Ga0209751_10002181_pt1 | contig 19791 bp, 20 predicted proteins | sample RifCSP13_1_FD_184019 | JGI IMG/M metagenome (GOLD analysis project Ga0209751, IMG submission 184019) | Soil microbial communities from Rifle, Colorado - Rifle CSP2_sed 13_1 (SPAdes) (version 2) | ecosystem: Environmental > Terrestrial > Deep subsurface > Rock core/Sediment | place: Rifle... | reverse complement strand
CTCGGCCTGCTTCTGCATCTGCTCGTATAGCTCCGGGCCGGTCAGCCCGTTCGGGAAGCCGGGGAAGTTCTCGACCTCGGTCGTCGTGGCGATCTGCCCCCCCAGCTCGTTGCCGGTGATGACCAGCGGCGAGAGGTTGGCGCGCGCGGCGTACAACGCGGCGGTCAGCCCCGCCGGGCCTGAACCGAGGATGATGACGTTTTCCATAGCATTACGTGCTCAACGTGAGAGTTCTTCGCGCGGCCGCTGGCGGCGGAAGACCCACCAGCGGGGCGCGTGGGTGAGGATATGGCCGGCGTCGTCGACGACGGGCTGGGTGCAATCGTCGCCGGGCGCCCCGGCGTCGCATTCGATCATGGGGTGCGGATGGCCCGCGATCGGCTCGTCGGCAACGGCGAAGCAAACTTCGCAGATGTAGAAAATGCGGTGCGGCGTCGACATCGGTCGCCTCCATCGCCTGTGTGCGAGAAGATTGTACATCGAATTGAAGGGGGCGGCAACCGAGTTCGGTGAATCGTCATTTCGCGGCAATGGCACGCATCCGCAGCGGCGCCAACAAAAAAGGCTCGCAAACTTTTCGCGCGAGCCTCAATGATTTTGAATACACAGGCAGGCGGAACGTGCCCATATCTAAGTAAGTGGACAGAATTTTCTTGACATCCGGAGCATGCCGCAGGATCAGTGCAACCGAATTTCTAACTTGTACCGTGTAAAAATAGGCCATTTTTACACGGTATCGGGTGGTTTTTGTTCGTCCGTGCCATACAGGGTTGTGAGCCGTGTCAAGTTATTTTTGTCCACCTCAGCCCTGAAGAATTCTGGGATTGGTGACGTTAGTTGCGACGGCATAAAGCTGGTCGTTTCATGAGCGGCGGGTCAGCAGGGAGATAAAAACTACCCATTGGCATGACGGCGGTGTCAATGGTCGGGGGGCAGGCGTCGGTTGTGCGTGGCGGGCTAGGCGCTGGAAGGGAGGCAGCGGTTAGGACGTATCGAAGCGGATTTGCCTCTGTTGTGTGAACAGGGCGCGCAGGGCGAGGAGGCTGAGGCGCAGGTTGCGCCAGGCTTCCAACAACCGGTGGGCCAGGTTCCGCGCCGAGCCAACGCCTGCCGGGAAGGCGGTGCGGAAGAGGTGACGCGCTTCCAGTAATTGGAAGATCAGGTGCGCGATCTGCAACAGCAAGTAGAAGACCTTGCTGGCAATGGGGTGGGTGCTGTAGGGGTGTTCCAGCGCATAGCCGCCGTTCTTTTGTACCTTGAAACCTTCATTCTCCATTTTCCAGCGTAGGCGTCCTCCTTGATTGGCCAGGGTGGGAGCGGTCTGGGCGGTGATAGCGAAGTTCGTGATCCATTTGAACCGGGTGGGGTGCGGTTCGGCTTTGGGGGCCTGCGTCGTTTCCAGGCATTCGAGCACGGCGACGGTGTGTTCCCGGTACTGGCTATCGACATAGGCGATGTCATTCACCCAGCCAAAGTCCTGCTGGAGTTTGACCGGGCCGCTGGGGGGCAGGTGGACCTGGTGGTCGGGCATGAGCGCGGCCCGGTCGCGGAATTCTTCCTGCACGGAGGGCAAATCGCCTTCCTGGAGCGTCACCAGGTACTTCCAGCCGTAGGGGGTGCACAGTTCCAGTAATTGGAAGATCAGGTGCGCGATCTGCAACAGCAAGCAAATGGGCAGGCGCGGAAACCGGGCTTTGAGCCGGGCGGCCAAGCGGTAAAACGCCTTCAGTTCACAGTCCTGCTTGGTCGGATGCGCCCCCGGATTCTCAATGAACTCGGTCATGAGCGAGAAGGCCCAGCCGCAGGCCGTGACCAGTTTCGCTTCCAGCACCGGGTGATAGTAGGTGGTCTGCCCGTGCTGGGTACGGGTCAAGCACTCGGGACAATGGCGTTCGGGATAGGTCAAAGACGCCGGTGCCATCGATCATCACCAGGAAGTATTGGTCAACAGCCGATAGCGATACAACACCTTCTGGCGGATGAGCGTTTCGACCATGCCGGTCACGACTTCCTGCACCTCGTCCACCGCCAGACGCGCGTAGGCGTAGTTCAAGGTGTCGCCGTGTGGACAGTTGGCCACGTCAAACAACGCTTCAAACTTGGCGACGGAGGGCGCGTTGCCGCGCAACCAGTGCTGGACTTGCCGCCGCGCGCCCAGGCGCAGCACAAACATCAGCACACCGGTCGCCAAGACCATCGGCAGCGGGTAGGTGATCAAAGCCGGCTGGCGCGGATCGGAGACCGACCGGAACAAGCGCGGGAAGCCGCCAAAGAAATGTTCGACCGTCACCAACCGGGCTTGCAGCAACCCGGTTTGCTGCTCGCTGTCGGCATCCGCGGACGCCTGCGCGGTTCCGTTTTCGAGGGGGGTGGACAAGACGGGATCTGCCATCGGGCGGGCTCCTACTCCTGGCGGGCGTGAGAGAGACCTTATTGTATGGCAAAGCAGCGGTGTGCGAAAAACGCCAGAGGAAGATTGAAGCGGAGGGGCAAGATCACCGGCCTGAATCAGACCCGTCGGTGTGCGAAGAAAAAGGATTCTTCAGGGCTGTGCCAATTCCCTCTATCCGTGCATCCGTGATCGAATCCGTGTCGTGCAGGTTGGGGGGTTGTCAAGGGGGGAATTGCCAATTCACTCTTGCCCTCCGCCCCGCTCTGACATATACTGTTGTGTAAACCGGCGCGATGGATCTTCACATGCCCGCAAGAAAGCCCGCCAGGAAGGCTGCGAAGCAAACCTCCGCGAAACGACAGTCCCCCACTCGCCGTGCTTCGTCTCGCGGCGTCGTCGCGGCGGTCGGCGATGTCAAGTGCGCGGATTTCGTCGGACGCGACAAGAAGCCCACCATCACCTACGGCTTCAGTGCCACTGATGTGGAGCGCCCCGTGTACAAGGTGCTGGCATTTCTGCAGGCTGGCACCACGTTCGTCTCCGTTGGCAATGCACTGCGCGCGGAGCTGAACGGCGAGACGCTCATATTCCATCCTAGTGTTGCGCAGCGGAAAGCCCTATCTGCTCTCGCTCGCCTCCCCGTGCGAATCCCAGATGTGGGTGGCGACGCTCGTCCCGCTCGCCGCGTGGGCGAACAAGAAACGTGGAATCGAGAGATCGTACGTCACGCCCCAGAAGCATCGAGTTCGATGTGTGGGTCAAGTACCAGAGACTGGTACGAGATTGTGCCATCAGCAGGCATCAACGACATGCTCCACAAGTGAGTTGATAGCACATTGTGATTGCATCGACAGGAGGTCACACATGGCTGCGATTTCTAATAGTGCCATACCCTTTATCTATGGTCGACCAGTATATGGCGACGAATTCATAGACCGTGACTCCGATCTAATGACGATCTTGAATCGCCTGAAAAATGGCGAGTCCACTGCTATTGTCGGCGAACCGCATATTGGCAAGAGCTCCTTGCTTAGACAACTTGCGGAAAGCTGCATTAGCCGATCGTACATGGGGCACAAGGCACGAGGTCTATCAGTTTCTCTATTAGACCTGCATCCAATCACCCCCGACTATTCACCAGTTTCATTTTGGGCCGACGCTCTGGGGCCTCTTAGCAAGAGGCCCGGCAACTCTTCTACGCGACGGTTGCTGACCGCGGCTAGTGAGACAGACTACTCTCACCGTTCGCTGGAGAGACTGTTCAACCATTTGGCCTCGGGGCAGCGACGATTGGTGCTGTTACTAGATGAGTTTGAGCAGTTGCTCATTCATCCCAATTTCAAGACCGCATCCTTTTTCACCCTTCTTCGTTCCTTGGCAACCACTAGTGGCGGGCTAGCACTGATAACCGCCAGTAGGCTATCAGTTACGGACATGATTAAGTGGGGACGCGGCCTGCTGGATGTTGGATCTGGATTCTTCAATCACATGATTGAACTGCGCTTACACCCTTTTGACGAGCAGGCAACCGAGAAACTACTCGAACGTGGCGGTGAATCATTGCCACCGCAGGACCGCCGTTTTGCGCGGTTTGTGGCAGGTCGTCACCCCTTTTTACTCCAGGCAATGGCTGCAGCTTTATTGGAAACGGCTGGCGATGACAGATATGCTCGCGCTGCAGAATTCTTCTATGGGCGCATAGCATTCCATTTTGATGAGCTGTGGCATTCAATGGATGGCCACACTCGTACCACTGCCATCATCCTGAGCCTGATGGAATTGGGTGGACATGCACTCGGCCGAGACTTCTCTTATGGCGAAATTGAGCGAGAGGAAGCTTTTGGCCCACAGTTGCGAAAATTAGCCGAACTTGGCATTGCTGAACAAGTCGACCGCGGATGGCAATTTGACTGGGATCATCTGCTTCTGTGGCACGGGCAGCGTTGGAGATTGGAAACAGTGTCTTTTGCTTGGTGGGTACGCGATGTAGCAATCGCAGAAATGCGGTCAATGCCGTCGTACGATGAATGGTTAGACAAGAAGGAATATCGCCTACTGCTGACACAGGAACAATGGAATAAGCTTGTATCTCCCCTCAAGAACGCCCCGGATTGGGTCCTGCGAGGCGTCGGGGGAATGGCGCGCACCCTGTTTGAAGAGTTGTTGAAGAGGACAAAATGAAGTTGCAGTTAGAGAATCCCTATATTGCTGGCGCCCCGCTGCGTGGCCAGCAGGGCTTTTGGGGGAGGCAGGTCGAGCTGGCCTGGGTGTCACGGGAGCTGCGCAATACAGCTACTAACGCCCTTGTGCTCTTTGGCCAGCGTCGCATAGGCAAAACGTCACTCCTCCTGCAGCTCCGACGAGTTCTGTCTTCTGGGACCTTACTTCCGATCTATTTCGATCTTCAGGATCGAGCTTCACATGTACTGAGTCAAGTGTTGGCTGACCTAGCAGATACTGTTGCAGAAAGCAGCGGACTCAAATCGCCGGATCCAAATGCATTCGACGATCGTGGTCGATTCTTTCTGAACACGTTTATGCACCAACTATACCAAACGCTTGGGACAACACGCCGTCCCGTTTTTCTGTTAGATGAGTTCGACGTGTTAGATCAACCGACCGAGAAAGCGTTACCACACACTGCTGCAAGCAAGTCTCTATTCCCCTTTCTACGTTACATGATGGCCAATGATCCGCGTCCTGCATTCGTTTTTGCTGTTGGTCGGCGCGCAGAGGATCTCTCGCTCGATTTTTCGTCTACCTTTAAAGCTTCTTTGATTCGCGAGATTTGGGTCCTCGATCGAGAGAGCGCCGAGTCGGTGGTGCGTCAGGCAGAAGTGAACGGAACACTGCGCTTCAGTGAAAGAGCAGTGGCTCGTATCCTTGAACTGACCAGCCGTCACCCATACCTTATTCAATTGTTGTGTCAACGGATTTGGGAACGAGCGTATATACAATCCCCATCCGCAATGCCTCATATTGATGTGCCAGAGGTGGAGAACGCTGTATCCGATGCCCTGGAATCCGGAAAGTCAGCTCTCATTTGGCTATGGAACGGGCTGAGTCCCGCTGAGAAGGTCTATGCGGCAGCCCTAGCCCAGACTGCTCGTGAACAGGAAATCATCTCAGAGGAGTCGATACTAAAGGTCCTAGAGATTCATGCTCCAAGACTTCGGATTGACGAAGCGAGGCTTGCTTCGGATGTACTCGTGCAACGCCACGTCGTGGAACAGCTGGGCAAAAGAGAATACCGATTTGCAGTGGAACTGTTGCGTCGCTGGGTGCAACAGAATAAGCCCCTATGGGCAGTGAAAGACGAGCTGGATCAATTGGATCCTTTAGCTGACAGCATCTTTCGAACAGGGCTGGAGTACATGCAGCGAAACAAGCTAGAACCTGCCATACGCAATTTTCGTGACGCGCTAGATATCAACCCACGTCACTTTCGCGCGCAACTTCGACTTGGGGAAGCTTTATTGGAGATAGGCGAAATTGATATGGCCGTGGCCGAATTGGAAAAGGCCCACAAACTCGACCCTGAGGAAGCAAAACTATCTTTGGCTCGTGCACTGGTAGCTCAAGCGAAAGCGCGAATTAAAGCAGAGCATTTCGATGATGCCAATGCCATCACAAAGCTAGCGATTGGGTTGGATCCTAACAACATTGAGGTTAAAAACCTGCGAACTGTTGCTGTGGCGGGAACGGTGAGAATCGCCGATTTCATCGGTCGTGACCAGATCACCATCTCCTATGGTGTCACCGCCTCCGATGTCGAGCGCCTCATCGATAGGGTCCTGGCCTTCCTTCAGCGGGGCGCCACGTTCATTCACGCTGGCGACGCGCTGCGCGCCGAAGTCGACGGCGAGGTGCTCACCTTCCGTCCCGGCGCGATTCAACAACTCGCCGGTTCCCGTAGCGAGAGGTCCTATCTACTGTCGCTCACCGTCAGGCGGGAGTACCAGATCTGGGCGACGAAGTTCATCCCGCTCGCAGCGCAGATGGACGTGAAGCGCAGCGCCGAAGCGCTCGACATGCCGGTTGCGTTCAGCGAATTCCGGGTCCCGCGTGAAGGTGAGGGCCTGGAAGCGCTCGTCACCACCGTGCCGCTCGCCGACATCACCGAAGCCATCGACAGGCACGCCGCGTTCGTCATCCTGGGCGAGCCGGGCGCAGGCAAGACGACGACACTGCAGAAGATCGCCTTCGAAGCGGCGCGCAAGCTGCTTTTAGATGGCGCAGGGCGTGTGCCGTTGTTCGTGCGGCTCAGTCAGCAGGCCGAGCGCACACCTCTTGAGTTCTTGCGAGCGGAGTGGGAGCGACGGACCGGCTCTGACTTTGCCGACGCGCTGGCCGCCGGGCGCGCGCTGCTCCTGGCCGACGGCGTGAACGAGCTGCCGCGCGACGAGCGCGACGAGCGCCTGAAGGCGTGGCGGCTGTTCGCCGGCGATCATTGCGAAGCGAACCAGGTCATCTTCACCGGGCGCGAGAAGGATTACGAGGGGCAGTTGAACCTGCCGCGCGTGCGCGTCGAGCCGCTGGACGACGAGCGTATCGCCGACTACCTGCGGCGCAACGACGCCGCAGGACTGGGTGAACTGCTGGACGACCCGAAGACGCGCCTGCGCGAGATGGCGCGCAACCCCTTCAACCTGGCGCTATTGGCCTACGCCTACAAGTCCAACCGGCGTGAAATGGGCAACCGCGGCCGCCTGCTGGAATGGTTCGCCGGCGAGTTGTTCGCACGCGAAGAGCGACTGGCACACAAAGGCTGGATTCGGCGCGAGGCCCAGGTTCAAGCTTTGGCGCAACTGGCATACGCGATGCAGGCGCAGGGCGAAGGCACGACTGTCCCGCCGAAGGCGGCGCGTGACGCGCTGCCGCCATCCGTCGAGGTGAACGGCGAAGACATCAGCATCAAGCCCGCCGACGTGTTCCGCTTCGCGCGCGCGGCGACGATCCTCGATCCGGCCATCGAGCCGGACGTGCGATTTTATCACCACCTGCTGCAGGAATACTTCGCGGCCATCGACCTGCTGCGCCGGTTCGAGGCGGGCGAAGATCTGGGTGGGCTGTGGACCGCGCCGCGCCGCACTGGCGAGATGCCGCCGGCCGGCGTGGGCGAGTGGGATCCGCTGCCGGAGCCGCCGGCGACCGGCTGGGAAGTCACGACGATCCTGGCCTGCGGCCTGGCGCGCGACCCGGCGAGACTGGTCGAAGCCATACACTTGCACAACCCGGTCCTCGCCGGTCGCTGCCTGGACGAAGCCGGCGTATATCAGTCGGACGACCCAAATCCGTTTATCCGTTTCTCATCCGTTGCCATCCTGGCTCAGCGCGTGCGCGCCGATCTGCTGGCCGACCTGTACAACCCTGCCGTTCATCTGCGCGCGCGCCTGCAGGCGGGATTCACACTCGGTCGCATTGGCGACCCGCGCCTTGAGCCGACGGTAGTGAACGGTACGCGAGTTATTCTGCCACAGATGAGACGCGTGCCTGCTGCCACGATCTTTATCGGCGAAAGCAGCGATGACCCTGATGCTTATCAGGATGAAATGCCACAGCACACAGTTGATCTTCCCGAATTTGAGGTGGGCACATGGCCGGTGACGAATGCGGAATATACCTGCTTCATCGCTGCAGGCGGATACGTTGACGAACGATACTGGACTACGTCTCTGTCGAGACGCTGGCTCATAGGCGAGGATATGGCCGGCGGTTTGATGGAAGCGTGGATGACCATTTGGAAAGAGCTAAAGCGATACAGCGACTGGAGGGTACGGTTTGAACGCAAGGGAGTTTATTCACCCGATCAGATACAAACTCTAGAATACATTGCGGAACTAGACGAACCCGACCTGAGATCATGGCTCTCAGACAATATCCCAAAGAGGTCACGCCAGCAGCCAGCATTCTGGAAAGACACCAATTATAACAATCCGTCTCAGCCAGCAGTTGGAGTGACATGGTTTGAGGCACAAGCTTATTGTCGGTGGCTCTCAGCTGTGTCTGGAAAATTATACCGCTTGCCCACCGAAGTCGAATGGGAAGCAGCAGCACGTGGGACCGACATACGACATTATCTCTGGGGCAATGACTGGGATGCAGGCCGAGCGAATACGATCGAAGGCAGAGTGCTCAAGCCATCGCCAATTGGCGCATACGCTGCGGCAGGTGGAGTTGGGCCGTTTGGTACAGAAGATCAGTCAGGCAACGTTTGGAATTGGACAAATACTCTCTATCGACCTTATCCTTATCAGAACGATGATCGAGAAAACGTTGATAGTGAGGGCGAACGAACAATACGCGGTGGTTCATGGGACAACAGTCGTTGGTTTGCGCGGTGCACTTCCCGCTTTAGGCATGCCCCAGACTTTTACTCCGACGACATCGGATTTCGAGTAATTTTGCCGAGCCGTAGCACTGACCTCTGATTCTTTAAGTGTTGTCTAGAGTCTGACTTCCGTGATGGGTAGGTTCGTTTGCATAAAGGGTGGTGTTAGGCCATGGATCATCCCCGATCGGGGAGGTGTATGTTGATAGGAAGAGCCGTGATTAGGAAGAAGTTATCTGCAGTAGAGCGCATGTATCGATCGGTAATGCATGCTGGCCGTGGTATGATCATGGACGACCAGTCATGCAGAGGGAAAGACTGGACAGCGCATCAGTGAATGGCTGTCGCACGTAAGATGGTCTATTTTAGCTGCCCACGTCTCCAGCTTCACACCAGAAGGCTTGCCATGACGAAGAAACCGGTTGCAAAGAAGAGGGCTGCGACGAAAGGCCGCATCACAGTGAGCGGCGGCATCCACGCCGGACGCGACGTGATCATGGGCGACCAGTACAACGACTTTCGCCAGCAGATCGCGCAGATCGCCTCTCCCGAGGAGTTCCTGGCCCGGGCGCAGGAACTGCAAGCCATGCTCGCCAATGTCAAGAAGGAGCCTGACCTGCTGCCGGAGCAGGCACAGACGATCGAAGTCGCGGAGAGTCAGGTCAAAGCGGCGGTCGAGGAAGCGCAGAAACCACAGCCGCTGGCGGCGCGCATCAACGCCACGCTGACCGGCGCGAAGGCAGTGATGGACTCGCTGGGCGAGAGCGTCAAGTCGGCCGTCGGGTTGGGCACGGTGATCGGCGGGCTGGCGCAGATCGCGAGCAAGCTGTTCGGAGGGTGAGGGAAGGTTGAACGTCCCGTGCGCGTCGCCCTCGTATATGTGCAGCGTCTTCGGATCGCTCGCGGCGTCGTGCATCGCCTGCATGCCCGGCGCGACCGGATCGCCCCGGCTGGTGATCCACGGCGACGGCACGCCGCCCAGCCGGAGAGCCTCCGGCGCATTGTACTCCCGACAGACAGGTGCGGACAAGTGGGCGAAGGTGGAGACGCACCCTCAGTCCCCTCGAGTTCCTCAAGTTCCTTGAGTTCCTTGAGTTCAATTCCCTACCCGCTCTTAGACATCTGACCGAACACGACGCAGCAGGCCGGCAATCGTCGTGTCTTGTCGCGCGACGAATCCGAAGTAGGCCGCCAGCAGCGCTTCCAGCCCGTGCAGCCACACGTCGTGACCGTACAGCGGCACGAGGCCAAAGGTAGTGTATAGCGGAGGCACGAGACCCATCAGCGTGAGCAAGCCGAGGTAGATCGCCAGACTGCGCGCGAAGGTTCGAGCAGCGGCGTAGGAGCGCCACGTCGCGAAGCCTAACACGCCGATCGTCAGGTGAATCAGGTTGTGGAGGAGGTTGACGGGAAACAGGCCGAGCAGGTAGCCGTAATTCGCCGGCACGGCCAGTGCCGGCGCTTCCGGCCCGGCCGGCGGCGAGAACGCCGGAATGAACCCCAGCACGCCGACGGTCGTGAAAACCACGCCGCACAGCAAAGCAAAGTAACGCGTCAGCATCGGCCGGCCCTCACGCAGCACCGCGCATCACCCGCGCGCGCAGTATCATGCCCACTCCGGCGACGAGCATGACGGCGAACGCGCCGACCCACACCCATGTGCCGGGTGCTGACCAGTCCACCCGGTGCACCGTAGCATCGACGAGCACCAGGCCCAGGATTGAAAAGAAGCCAAACACGGCCTGCGTCAGCCCCGCCGTGAAGAACTCGATCCGGGCGGCGACGCGCGCGGCGGCCCACGCGCCGACCGCGCCGCTGGCGAACACCGCGCTGTACATGCGCCCGTGGAAGGCGTCGATCTTCCACGGCCAGAAGCCGGTGAACGTCTCCGGCGCGATCAGCAATGCCATGCTGTACAACCCCAGCACCAGGGACACGCCGAGCAGGTAGGCGCGCCAGGCAGGGGGCGTCGGGATCGGATCGGCGGGCGGCCAGCGTCGATACAGCCCCATGTGGTACGCCGAGTTGATCGGCAGGATGATGTACAGCACAAACCACGCATACGTGCTCCAGCGCTGGAAATCGAGCAGGTCGAAATTGAACACGGACACGAAGAGGACGATCGTGGTGAAGATGAATATCGCGGGCAGCACGCCGCGCGCCGGCGCCCACCGGCCGGCGATCAGCATCACGGCGACGGGCAGCAACGCCGTCAAATAGATCGATCCGAGGAAGCGAGTGTTGAACGGCGCGGGCGGCCACGGCCACAGTTCGCGCGCCAGATCGGGAAGGAAAAATAGTCCGAAGCCGGCGCCGAATAGCACGACGACTTCGACGAAGGTCACCGCGCGCAACAGGGGTGTAAGGCCGCGATTGCGATCCAGTGCGTCCATGTGGCGCCCTCCGTCGGTTGATGCCTCCAGTTTAACATCAGTCGCGGCGGCCGAAACGTAGGGCAGGTTTCCATACCTGCCTAAAGACGGCGGCTAATGAAAGCCGCCCTACGCCGACTGCGGGCAGCATAACATCAGTCACGGCGGTCGAGAGTGACAAGTGCGTTTCTGTTGGCCGCGCGCCGGCGGCGACGGTAGGCCTCCATGCCCAGGTACAGCGCGCCGAAGCCGAGCAGTGTCAGCGCGATCAGCGCCGCGTACACCCACGTCAGCGGGTTGGACGGATCGAAATCTCCCCACGCGCGGGCGATGCCGACGAGGATCAGCGCGGCCAGCACTGCGCCGGCCAGCACCACGACGCGAGAAGCGCTCCAGCGCCCGTCGCACGCCATGAGCAGGGCGCTGACGCCAGGCAGGGCGAACCATCCGCCTGTGACGCGCGCGGTGAGTGGTGTCAGCGTCCAGGGCCAGATGCGCATCGCCGCCTCCGGCCACAAGAATAAGAACAGCCCGATAGCCAATTCAACCAGCCCGGCCAGCGCCAGCACGGCGCGAATCGGCCGGGGCAACCGAGCGTCGTCCGGCTCGAGCGTCCCCGGGTCGGTGACCCGGTTGCGCAGCCACAGTATCGGCAGCAGAAATGGCGTCACCGCGTACAGCGCCACCCACATCCAGAACCATACGTGACCGTGATTGAAGCGATCCCAGTGCAGAATGGTCGCCACTGCCATGAACGCGGTGAACACGCCGATCGGGAGGAAGGCCAGACCCACTTCGTGCCAGCGTCGCGAGGCCAGGACGCAGGCGAACAGGAACGCGCCCGCAAAGTAGCCCGCGCCCATCACCAGCGGCGTCATGCGGGGCCGGATCGTCCAGGCGAACAGCCGCTCGGTTTCGTCGGGCCACAGGTACAGCGTGAGTGACGCGGCCAGCAGCACGGCCACGACGACGACGGCGACCCGGCGCGTCGATGGGAAGATGCGGTCATCTCGAACGGTCACGTTCATGCTGCTCCTTGCGCCGCCGCCCGCCGCGCCCGATCGCGCACCAGGAGCACGACGGTGACGACGAGCGTGCCGAGGTACGCCGCGAAGTAGAGGAGACCGCCCGGCCGCGCGGCGAAGTCGAACGTATCGAGATTGACAATGGCCGCTGCGGTGATGGGCACGATCAGCCCGATGCCGGCCCGCCCAACCGCTAGCACCGGCGCCATGCCCTTCACCCAGACCAGGGGCAGCGCGGCCAGGCTGAGCGCCGCATAGAAGGCGGCGAAGGCGCGCACGGTGAACAGCGTGAGCTTCTCCGGGAAAATGCCGCCTTCAGTGGACAGGCCCCCCGGCTGGGCCTGGGCGCCGCCGACGGCGAGGGCGCCGACGAACACTACGAAGAATACGATCAGCCCGCGCGCCGTGCGCGACACGGGCGCGCCCTCGGGGGCGAGCGGCGGTCGCAGGCGAAGCCACTCGATCACGCCGAGCAGGCCGGCCAGGATGGTGAGCAGCAGGGCGCCGATGTACGGCCAGGCCAGCGGGACGTCGAGTATCACTCTGTCGCTGAAGGTGATCAGCACCGTCGTCTCCAGCAGCCCAAACAGCCACAGGTAAATAAGAAGCGGGTGCACAATCGACCAGCGCCAGACGCGCGCGCCTTCCCAGGCGAAGGCGGCATTGCCCAGGCACCAGCCGCCGATGGTCATCGCGACGAACGGCGAAATCTTCCACGAAAAGCTCGCCGCCGACCATTCGGGTGCGAGAAATAGAATCGCACCCAGGATGGCGTACAGCGCAGCCAGTGTGCGAGTCAGCCAACGTGAGGTGAGCGAGAGCATGGTGAACTCCTTTCACGCTTGATGGCCGAGACTTCGGAAGTCTTTGAGACTTCCGAAGTCTGAAACTCAAGATCCGCTGTCCAAGCGCACCCATTTTAACGCAAAGACGGCCCGTCGCCGAAACCGGCGGCAGAGCGCATCGTTCAGATCTGGACTGGACTTTGGCAAATTAGGCGTCGGCTTTTGTCGAAGTCGGGGATTTTATGTCGCCGGTTCACTGAGATGATTGACGACCTGCCGAATTCTCTGGCGGACCTTCTTGTAATCAATCTGCTGCCACGCCTCCAACAAGGGTATGTACTTCGGATCTCCTGTTGCTTCTACCTTGTCCAGCAAGAGCATAATCATGCCGCGATTCCGGTCTTTAAGGTAACTCATGTCGAACGGGTGATGACCCGCTGCACCTTCCGGCTCATCGAGCTGCGCTATCCTTCCGACCCCAGGCGCTGCCGTATTCGTTGAGCAATCGCACGCTGCTCATGTTCGGGCAGCGGCGGAAAATCCTTGCTGACATATCGTCCAGCCCCGCTCTCCATCTTTTCGACAACGACTTCGCCACGAACCATCTGCGTATTCAAGGCATCCCCTGGCCGATGTGGCGCCAAATGAACGTGAAGATGGGGCACGCCACCGCCAAACACGTAGATGTAAATCAGCTCCGCGCCCGTCTCCTCGCGAAGCACTCGACTCACGCGCGCCAGGACTTCTCCGAACGTGCGCGCTTCCTCGCCGTCGAGGTCTGTAATATGTGGAATGTGCCGCTTGGGTTCGAGATAGGCGAAGCCGAGGACTTCGGCGTCCAGGCTGACCGTGAGTCGCCAGAGGGCATCTTCCCACACCTGGATACGGTGAAGCTCCGCATCGCCAGAAGCGCCGCGACAAATGACGCACTCCGGTTGAGTTTCGACGTTAGACATAGCGCGACTCTTAGCCGCAACCAAAAGATTAACCACGGATGACACGGATTACACGGAGGTTGACACGCTGCCATCTGTGCTATCCGTGAAATCCGTGGTTAAAAATCGCCGCGGCTGGCGCAGTTGTTGAGGGCAATACTATAACCCTGTCCGAGTCCAACAACTGTTGGACCTGTTCTCGATACTCTTCAATGTACCAGTCATCCAGCAGCGCCAGGTATTCGATTTGCAGCGGATGCGGCAAGTGAAAGAAGTCTGAGTGAATCAGTCTTCGACATCGGGCGCTCCCGCACCGGCACTCCCACAGTGTATCACCATAGCCGTTAATGCAGTAATCGTAGGTGATTTCCTCATCCGCTGCGATGGCGCGCAGTGCGAAAACGTACCGAACACCGTTGATCGTCCGCACGAACGAGTTCGGATCGCAGCTATGATTGATGTGCCGTTCCGGCGACTGCATGAGCACGACTTTGCCGCCCGCCAGATAGTCGCAGTGATATTCATGCTCGCCATCCGACTCACGCAGTGGGGCGTCGTCCGAGACGATGCGCGAGTCATCGATGCGGAGGATAGGAGCGCCTTTCGGGATATCGACGGCTGCAAAGACACCCATGCCGTGGATGGGCGATTGCTTGAGAACGACCATCATGGTTATGCCGAATCGTCTTCAACTGGTTCGAGACGAGGAATCGGGAATCCTGTTGGCTTCTTTGCGAAGATGTAAGCCCGGTGGCTCAGGTATTCCATGTCCGCGTACGAGGGTCTCGTAATCACTTCTTCGATCTCGAATCCCGCCGACGCCAGGTAACCCGCCATCTCATCAGGCCGGAAGAAGAGGAAATCGATCGACACCGGATGCCCCCACCACTCTTCCAGGTGGACGATCTCCTCGCCGACGTGGAAAGCGAGCAACAGTATCCCACCCTGTCGAAGAACGCGCTTCATTTCGCGCAGGGCGCTTGTCACTTCTTCGCGCGGGATGTGAATGATGGAGTAAAAGGCGGCGATGCCTCCCCAGGTCCTATCTTCGACATCCAGCGCCAGCATGTCGCCCTGCCGGAACTCAATGCCGGGATTCAGTTGCCGCGCTTGATCGACCATGCCGGGCGACAGGTCGATCCCGCAGACGTCGACGCCGCGCTCGTGCAGATACCGCGCGACGTGCCCCGGCCCGCAGCCCAGATCGCATGCCGGCCCCAGGCTTTGCACGCCGGCGGCGAACCGATCCAGCAACTGGCGATCGAGCGGCTTGTGATCCAGCTCGTGATAGATGCGCTGGACGTACTCTGCCGCGACGCGATCGTAACTGGTCTGCAGGTCGGTTATCTGTTTTCGATCCACTCTTATTTTCCTACGGCCAAGGGAACTGAAATGCTGCGCCGGGTATCTGAATTTACCCTATCTGGCGCTGGAGTCGAGGCCGGTGTGGGCCGCCAAATATGCCCGCCTAAAGGCTCGACTCCAAAATTCGCCAGACTACGGTTCGGGAATAGCACGGCTACGCGATCTCAGTCTATGACAGCCCGTTTCCCAAGTCAAGTATTGGGTGTCACTCCCCGTGCGCACGCAAAGGTTGTCGGTCGTTACAGTGCTCGCCAAGCCGCGTCCTCGCGGTTGGCCGCCCGCGGGGACGCGGGCGGTGAGCCACCTGACATGTTTTGCGTGCATACCACTCCCACTCCCCCACTCCCCACTCCCCACAACGGTTGCACAGCGAATCTGAATTGTGATATGATTATATGGTCATTCAGCCGGGCAGGCATCGCATGAGACGATCCCCACTGATTTATAGCCTCACGCTGGCGCTCGTCGCGGCGCTGTTGATGACCGGCCTGATTCACCTGGTCACGCTGGATACGCTCCTGGCGCACGCGCACCGGGAGATGAGCGGCGCGCCGCTGCGTGACTTAGGCGACGGGTGCTGCTTGTTCGTGTGCACGTCGCTCATCATGGGCCTGCTGATCGCGACTCCGGCGCTCTTTAGCCTCAGGGGTCGCCTGTCGTCGTCCGAACCGACGACGCTGGCCGCCATTCTCCTGCCCCTGGATCCCCCATCGTAGTCGCATCGCTTGAGTCTCAGTAGATCCACTGTCTGCGGACGCGGAGCGGGCACGCCTACGTGCCGATCTTGGCCGCACCCGAGGGTGCTTACTCCCCAAATTTGGCTACTGAGTCTACATCCGTCCGAGTCAATCAAACAGAGAGAGGGAGGAATTCATGTCTTCAATCGCGCTCAGAGCGCGTGTCGTTCTGCTTATTTCGCTCGCCCTGGCGCTGGCGGCCTGCGGCGGGACCGCTCCCGCTACAAGCGACACTGTGTCTGAGGAGCCGCAAGAAGTCACGATGACCATGCAAGAGTTCACGTTTGACCCCACCGAAATTTCGGCCAGGGTCGGCCGCCCGGTCAAAGTGACGCTGGTGAACAAAGGCACGCTGCTCCACGACTTCAGCAGCATGGATGCGAAAGTTGAAGTCATGTCCGTGCAGGAAGGGGCAGAGCATGACATGGGCGGTATGGAAAGTCAAATGACGATGCACATGGCCGTCGACGCCAGCACGACCGAGACGCTGGAGCTCACCCCGACCGAAACGGGGACGTATGAGTTCTACTGCTCGGTCTCTGGTCACAAGGAAGCCGGCATGGTTGGGAAGCTGATCGTCACGCCGTAACGGTGGAGGTTCACGCGTGAACAGGCGGTCACGGCTGTGGCTCACCATCGGGTTGACCGTGAGCATCACGCTCGGCGTGTCGCTCGCCTGATGCAGCGCGCCGAGCGACGCGCTGGTGGTGATCAACAGCACGGCCGTGCCGCCTGTACCCACGCCCGATCCCGATCGTGTTGCAAGGGGGGCGGTGCTGTACGCGCAACATTGCGCCGCATGCCACGGTGCGAACCTGGAAGGCGCGCCGGATTGGAAGAAGCGCCTCCTCGACGGCTCGCCTGAGCGATCTGCTGGTTAAACACATCCGGGAACTCTTGAACGAACACTCGCAGTTCTAATCTACCATGGAGGATTGAGCCATGAAGAAGTCGCTGTTGGTCATTCTTACTCTGATGGCAGTGAGTCTGTTTGTCGCCGCGCCGGCCTTGGCGCACGATGGCGACGCGTGCGCTCACGACGTGGCGACGGTGGAGGCGTTGCGCGATTGCGTCGAGCACGCGATTCACCACGGGCACATCGGCGACGCAGAGGTCGAGCAGGGCTTGCTGGATAAGCTCGATGCCGCACAAGAAGCTTTCGATCGCGGGCGGAATGACGTGGCCGTGAATGTCTTGATGGCCTTCGTCAACGAAGTCGAGGCTCAGGCCGGAAAGAGCATCCTGGAGCCGCACGCGAGTCATTTGATCGAGCACGCGCAGATAGTGATCGAAGCGCTGAGCGAGTAGCCCTACCTCACTCTGTCCGCAGTTGAAAATCCCGATCCCGAGACCTGGCAGGTCTTGCCCACACCCCTGTCGCAGGCCAGAATCCGAAGACCTGCCAGGTCTATAGAGTCATGCGGGGCTGGCGGTGCTCTCGATCGGGGATGTTCGGATCAGCACCAGCGACAGAAGGCCGAGCACGCCGCACGCCACGAAGCCGATCGTCAGGCCGAACGCTTCCGCCAGCACGCCGATCAACAGCGGCCCGAGCATGTCGCCCAGCTCCTTGAACGACCCGGCGACGCCCATCGTCGCGCCGAGCTGCCCGACCTGCGCCAGGTTGCTGACCAGCGCGTCGGTGTTGGTCCATACCGTGCCGATGCCCACGCCGGCCAGGATCGAGATCAGAATCAGAGGCGCATCGCTGGCAAAGGGAACCAGGATGATGCTGACGCCGGACAGCAGCAGGCCGAGCCGAATCGTCGGCGCGGCGCCGAGCCGATCGGCCAGCACGCCGGCGATCGGCTGGATCAGGAGATAACTCGCGGTCGCGATCGTCAGCACGACGCCTGTCGTCAGCGGATCGTAGCCCAGGTCGTGGACACGCACCGGCAGGAAGCCGAACAGGATGCCGACGAAGAACATGTTCACGACGATCACGGCGTACCACGGCCACAGGCTCGGGCGGCGCACGACCGACAGGATGCCGCCCAGGCTGAGCGCATCGTCGTCGTCGAAGATTTCGCCGGGACGCGCTTCCGGCTCGGGCAGCAGCAGCGACAGCGCAAACGCGACGGCGCCGACGGCAGCCGCCGCCAGGAAGACGGCGGCGAAGTTGGACCGTAGAACAATCGCGCCGCCCACAATCGGGCTAATCACGTAGCCGGCGCCCTTGATCGCGTTGTAAATGCCATACGCGCGTCCGCGCCGCTCGAGGACGTATGCGCCGACGAGCGCGAGGGATACCGCCGACAGGGCCGCCGCGCCAACGCCCTGCACGAAGCGAACGAGCAGCAATAGTCGCGGATCGACCCAGGGGTAGACGAGCGACGCCAGCGTGAACAGCGCAATGCCGGCGAGCATCGTCTGCTTCATGCCGCGTCGATCGGCGAGCGCGCCGAAGGCGGGCTTGGCGACGATCTCGGCAAAGTCGTACGCGGCGATGAGCAGGCCGATCATGGCGACGCCGACGCCGACCTGCTCGGCGTATACGGGCAGGTTGACGGCGACGATGTGCGCGCCGAATGACGTCACAAAGCCGACGAAGCCGAGAATGACGACCAGCCAGGTTCTGCCGCGCATAAGAATGAAGATAGTTTACCAGTAATCGGCAACTCCGTGACATGCCCTTCTTGGTCGGGCGGTGGCATATCACCCTAATTGGATGACGAATATCACTATAAACATGGCTTATACGTGGGTATCATTTTCACGAATGAAAGCCCAAGAGAGGAAACGGATGTTCTATCGACGCCGATTCTTATTGCTGCTTGTGACTGGCTTGCTGGCGGTCGGCGGCCTGACCACGGGATGCAGCGCCTCTACATCCGGCGACACTGCCGAACATCCCTTTCAGATGGCCGACCTGGCCCCGATGCCGGTGGAAGTGCAAACCGCTCCAGTCGCCGTGCAGCAAGCCTACCAGTTCGCCGTCGCGAATCCCGGCGTGCTCAAGCAAATCCCCTGCTATTGTGGCTGCGGCGACATGGGCCACACCTCGAATTATGCCTGTTACGTGGCAGGAACGAACGCCGACGGCACACTGAAGTACGATCCGCACGCGCTCGGCTGCTCGATCTGCGTGGACATCACGCAGGACACCATGCGCCTGCTCAAGCAGGGCAAGCGCGTCTCCGAAATCCGCGCCGTCGTCGACGAGACCTACTCGCGGTACGGCCCCTCAAACATGCCGTAGTTCGGAGTCGTGAGCGGGGGAACCATGACTCGAACGAAGGTATCGCGCCGCTGGCGCTGGCCGATCGTCATTCTCGCCGGCCTGGCGATCCTGCTGGTTCCCATTCCGGCTCTATCCGCCGCGCCGGGCGAACGATACGTCCGCGTCGAGGCGAGCAGTTTTGAATACGCGCCCGCCGAGATCGCGGTCAATCCCGGCGACCGCGTGACGATCGAGCTGGCCTCGACGGACGTCGTTCACGGTCTATACCTCGACGGTTACGATCTCAATACGACCGCCGATCCCGGCCAACCGGCGCAACTGACGTTCACTGCCGACAAGACCGGCGCGTTTCGATTCCGATGCTCGGTGACGTGCGGCGCGCTCCACCCGTTCATGATCGGCAAGCTGACCGTCGGCGCGAATGACCTGTTGTGGCGCGCGATCGGCCTGGCGGTTCTGGCCGCCGCCGCTTCAGGAGCAGTTTGTACCACGAAGACACCAAGACACGAAGAGGTGTGAAGATGTGTCTTTACGACGGGGTAACTGTCTAACGAAGCTTCGCCTCAAACCGACAAGTCTAACGAAGCAGTTCGAGTGCGCTATAATGTAGTTACAAACAACTTCGCTTGCTGTGCAGAGAGCTGTCTCCTTTTTGACGCCGCTGGGCG
>Ga0209751_10002179_pt1 | contig 19810 bp, 12 predicted proteins | sample RifCSP13_1_FD_184019 | JGI IMG/M metagenome (GOLD analysis project Ga0209751, IMG submission 184019) | Soil microbial communities from Rifle, Colorado - Rifle CSP2_sed 13_1 (SPAdes) (version 2) | ecosystem: Environmental > Terrestrial > Deep subsurface > Rock core/Sediment | place: Rifle... | reverse complement strand
TTGGGTACTTTGTTGGCGGCTTTTCAGCAAATTACCGGCATAAATGCTGTGGTGAACTACGCACCTTCAATTTTTCAGAAAACCGGTGTGGGCAGTGATGTGGCATTACTGCAGTCGATCATTGTTGGTTTTGTGAATTTCCTGTTTACGATCGTTGCCATCCGGTTGGTGGACCGCAGCGGTCGAAAAACCCTGCTGACATGGGGAGCTGCGGGAATGACCATTTCCCTGCTTTACCTCTCCCTTGCTTTTAATGCAAGCGGATTGGGTGTGCTTATTTCGTTGCTGGCTTATATTGCTTTTTTCGCTGCTTCATTGGCCCCTGTCATGTGGGTAGTAACCTCTGAAATATATCCCACACGGATCCGCGGTGTAGCTATGTCGTTTTCCACTGCTGTAAGCTGGATCTTTACGCTGATCGTCGTACAGTTTTTTCCCTGGATGCTTAGCAATCTGGGAGGAACAGCCAGTTTCGGCATATTCGCCTTTTTTAGTCTGGCAGCCTTGTTATTTATCATTTTCTTCATCCCCGAAACAAAGGGCAAATCATTGGAGCAAATCGAAAAGGACTTGAAGATTGGCCATTAGCATTGTTCGTGTTGGTGTAATCTCCATGTTGTTGCAAACAGTGATTTTCCACTGCCCATAAGCCAGGACCGGGATTTTTTTATCCCGGTCTTTTTTTTGTGAAATCCGGAGCCTATCCTGGAATGTTCAGTACATACTATTTTATCAATTAATTTCAATAAACATTTACATTGCTTGATAATTAGTTAACATTATAACCAAGATTAGTTAGCGTAATGTTAACAATAACTATTTTCTAAAATCATTCAAATTCTTTAATTTATTGAGATTAGAATTGAATAATATCCATGAGATTTTAATATTAAAAATAAAATATTCCTAACATATTCCATTATTATATTTGTTAAAACACAGTAAATCAGATAAAAAATGTATGTGAAAATTTTTTATCGCGAAAAACAAAAATTTTGGTGAAATATCTTGCGTATTATATAAATAATTATGACATTAGTCATATAATTGACTTAAATGTAAATCAAATGTAATTTAATTATGAAAAAGACGAGCATTGCCATTATCATTTTCTGTCTTTTTATTTTATCTGCCAGAAATGTATGGTCAACCGAAATTGAAATAGTCATCACAAAAACCTACCTGAATCTGCCTGTATCAAGAAAAGCTGAACTAAAAACCATGAAACTATTGGTAAATGGTACATCCGAAATGGAGTTTACAATCAGGTTAGCAAAGGATGTTCCTGATTATTGGGTTTTTATAGATGTAACCGCCTACAAGGGCAAAAGGGTTATACTCATTCTTGATGATGCGGCGGGTAACCTTTCAAGTATATACCAAGATAATGTAATGGCTGGCCATGATAGTCTATATCTGGAGGTTAAACGGCCGCAGTTCCATTTTACACCGAAACGGGGATGGAACAATGATCCAAACGGGCTAGTATTTTATGAGGGTGAATACCATCTTTTTTTTCAGCACAATCCTTATGATGTTCTATGGGGTAATATGCACTGGGGCCATGCTGTGAGTAAGGACCTTTTGCACTGGACTGAGCTTCCCGAAGCCCTTTACCCGGACCAACTGGGCACCATGTTTTCGGGTTCTGCAGTAGTTGATCACAACAATACAACAGGTTTCCAGAAAGGCGAAGAAAAGACCATTGTAGCTTTTTACACGGCTGCAGGGAGTACATCTGACATGTCCAAAGGAAAATTATTCTCGCAATGCATGGCCTACAGTAATGATAAAGGTAGATCATGGATCAAATACAATGGTAATCCTGTGCTTCCGCATGTGATTGCAGAGAATCGTGATCCAAAGGTATTCTGGCATGAGCCCACAGGAAAATGGGTAATGGTGCTGTATATGAAGGATAAACATTCTATTTTTTCTTCTTCTGACCTGAAGAAATGGCAGCATGAGAGTGATGTTTCCGGCTTTTTCGAATGTCCCGAGTTTTTCGAATTGCAGGTCGATGGTAATTCTGAAAACACACGATGGGTGATGTATGGAGCCTCGGGGACTTATATGATCGGTAGTTTCGACGGAAAAAAATTCGCGCCCGAATCCACCAAGAAGCTTTATACTTCGGGAGCTTTGTATGCTGCCCAGACTTTTAATAATATCCCGGTTTCAGACGGAAGAAGGATCCAGATCGGATGGGGCAGGATTCCGCAACCCGGAATGCCCTTCGGACAGATGATGTTGTTTCCCACGGAACTTACCTTAAAAACCACGCGTGATGGCATCCGGTTATTCAATAACCCGATCCGTGAGATTGAGTTGCTGACAAAAACAGAACAGAAATGGGATAATCTTACCCAACAGGAAGCCAATGAGAAACTTAAACAGTACGGGCCAGGCGAATTATTGAGAGTGAAAGCAAAAATTGCTCTGGATGATTTTTCGCTTACAGGGCTAACTCTTGGTGGCAACTCTATCCTGAAATATGATGCAAATTTTAACCTGGTAAACGACATTCCCTATTTCACTGACATTCCTGGAAGCATGGAACTTTCTATGGAATTGTTGCTCGATAAAACTTCTGTGGAGGTTTACATCGATGGTGGCAGGTATTCATACAGCATGGAAAGAGAACCGGCTTTGAATACTGAAGGACTTGTATTTACAGGCAATTCCAGGCTCAACGTGATAGACCTTGAAATTCAAACATTGAATGCAATATGGTAAAAAACGGCGACTTAAGTTTTTTTATGGATATTCAGACAATTAACTATTAAAACCTAAAATTATGAAAAAAAGCTACTTCTTGAATCTATTGGCAATGAGGTTGATACTCCTCACGGCCTTTATATTGCTGCTGTCAGTTGTAGTACAGGCGCAGAATGTAACGGTCAGGGGAGTTGTAACCAATTCTTCTACAGGTGAGACATTGCCTGGTGTGAATGTACTTCAGCAAGGAACGGTCAATGGCACCAGCACTGGTGTTGACGGAGCTTTTTCGCTCACAGTGCCACAGGGTTCAACACTGATTTTTTCTTTTATCGGGATGAAAACCCAGGAAGTTGTTGTGGGATCCAGCACTGTTATTAATGTTACCATGGAGGAAGAAGCAACAGCATTGGAAGAAGTTGTGGTAACCGGATATTCAACGGAGAGAAAAGTTGACCTGACGGGTGCCGTTGCTGTCGTTGATGTGGGTAAGGTGAATGATATTCCTAAGGCCAATCCTATGGCAACCTTGCAGGGACGTGTTCCCGGATTATTTATTGAAATGACAGGAAGACCTAGTGGGCAGACAAATCAGGTTCTGATCCGGGGTTTGAAAACACTGGGAAACAACGATCCGCTTTATGTAATTGATGGAGTACCTACCAAGAGTTCTGTCGCATTTGCGGATCTGGACCCAAACTCCATTGAGTCCATCCAGGTATTGAAAGATGCTTCCGCATCATCCATTTATGGTGCCCGTGCTTCTAATGGTGTCATCATTGTAACAACAAAAGCCGGAAAAGGCAAAATCAAAATAGAGTTTAATTCCGCAACAACCTGGCAAAAACGGATAAGGGAAGTTGAGGTTTTAAACACTTTGGAACGAGGACAAGCCTTGTGGCAGGCATCCATCAACGATGGCAGGGATCCGGCTGCACATTCAGCGCTATACAGTTATGACTATACTGGAACCGGAGCCGGTGCTGTCCTCAACCGTGTAATTCCGGTTGAGTGGGTAGGAGGAGATCCTTCATATGGGCTTAGGGCGCAGATTCCCGGTACCGATTGGCAGGATGCGGTTTTTCGCACCGGTTGGATATATAATAATAGCCTGACGATTTCGGGTGGAACGGAAAATTCTACAGCTCTTTTGGGCATTGGTCACCTGAAAAATAAAGGGGTTATGGAATATCAGGATTTTCAGAAGACGACTTTCCGCGTCAATACTTCACACAAAATGCTGGGAGATAAGTTAAAGATCGGTCAGAACCTGAATGTTGCAAGTACCTGGGAAGTGCCCCAGCCTAGCGATCTTGGTGGTGCCGATATGGAATACCTGTCAAGAGGAATGCAGCCTATCCTGCCGGTATATACCGAGGACGGGGAGTGGTCAGGACCGGTAGGTGCCGGATTTTCAGACCGGAACAATCCTCTGCACATGCTTTACATCCACCGGAACAACAAGAATACTGCAAAACTGGTATTTGGAAATATATATGCGGAAGTAACACCCATCAAAAATCTGTTGTTCAGATCAAGTATAGGCCTTGATTATACGGATCAACATGATTGGTGGGTTGAAGAAAAATATCAAACCGGTTTCCTGGGTCGTGGACAAAACAGTCTCAGGGAGACAATGGGTAACCGTATGAACTGGACCTGGTCAAATACTTTGGCGTATAGTCTTGATATAAATACGCACGCTTTTAATTTCCTTGTAGGTATGGAGTCCATTAAAGAAAACTACCATTCTATGATCGCCTATAAAGAAAACTTCGCACTCAATGATGATTATGATTATATTCTCAACTTAAGTGCAGGCACCGGATTGCAGACAGCGGGCGGAACAGGGACTGGCCATAAGTTGCTTTCTTATTTCGGCAAAGCAAGCTATGTATTTTCAGATAGATACCTGGCATCAGCTACGCTGCGTTATGATGGTTCCTCGAGGTTCGGTTCAGAAAATCAATTTGGGATATTCCCTGCTATTACAGTAGGTTGGAGAATCAACAATGAAGATTTCTTCAATGTTGCAATCGTATCTAATTTAAAGCTGAGGGCCGGATGGGGACGAGTGGGCAATCAGGATATCGGGGATGTGGCCAGGTTTGGCCTTTACCGACCGGATTATGGAGCCATGCAAGGCACGTGGCTGGGTCAGGGAACTGCTTATGACCTGTTGGGTATCAATACAGGTACACTGCCTTCGGGTTATCGCAAAGTTCAGTCTGCTAATGACGCATTGAAATGGGAATCTACCAGTGAATATAATTTCGGTATTGACTTTGGCTTCCTGGCAGAAAAGATAACAGGCTCTTTTGACTATTTTACACGTACAACCGAAGACATTTTGATCAATCCTCCAATTCCCGGGGCAGTTGGAGAAGGCGGTAATAAATGGCAAAATGGTGCTACGGTGAAGACCATCGGATTTGAGTTTGTTTTGGGTTACCGTGACCGGATTGGAGATTTCACCTATGATATTATGGGATCGGTACAGCATTTCAGCGATGAAATAACCTATTTGCCTGCTGCTGTGGTAAGAGCATATCCAGGAAATGTTGAGAAAACCATCATTGGACATTCGCAAAGATCTTTATTCGGTTATCAAACCGATGGACTCTTTCAAAACCAGGCAGAAGTTGATGCACATGCAGCCCAACCGGGTAAGGGAGTTGGGAGAATTAGGTACCTTGACCTGAATAGTGATGGGAAAATTGACCCCCTGGATCAGGACTGGCTTGGAACCTCTTTGCCCAAGGCAGAAATTGGTTTAAATCTCGATCTCGGATATAGAAGCTGGAGCCTGAGCGTTTTCATGCAGGGAGTAGCCGGCAGGAAAAACTACGACGGATGGAGTGGTTTTTCCACCAGGGTTGCTAACGGGATGAATTTTGGCAAAGCTTCCCTGGATGCCTGGACACCCAATAATACTGGATCCGATCTTCCAGCCTTATCACTTGTCAATGCCAATGATGAAGGAAGGTCTTCTGACATGGTTATTACGAATAACTCCTACTTCAAAGTCAGGACCATACAACTCTCCTATAAACTTCCTGAACAACTAACGCAATCTTTGAGACTGCAGGGGTTTAGATTGTTTATCCTCGGAGAAAATCTGGTATTGCTGAAGGATAATAAAGGAAAAGACAGATACTGGGGACCAGATCCCGACACTGGTTTTGGTTATCCGTTACCCATTGCTGTTACACTCGGGCTAAATGTATCGTTCTAGTGATTAAAAACTTAAAAACATAACATTATGAAACATTTAATAGCTTTTATAACCTTCTTCGTCATTTTACTGGTCATTTCCTGTACGGATTTCCTTGACTATAATCCCCAGGGTACAGTAAGTGAAGGACAGCTCAATACACCTGAAACAGTCAACGGGTTGGTTACTGCTGCATATGCCCAGCTGGGTAATGATTTCTGGGTCACACCTCATTCCCACCAGTGGGTTTGGGGCAGCGTCCGGGGCGGAGATGCCTTTAAAGGTGGTGGTTCTGTAGCTGATCAATATTCCTATCACCGGTATGAGGTAAACTCATTAATTACGGTTGATGATGGCCGGTTAAACGAGAATTGGATAGAGATGTTTGATGGTGTTCACAGAGCCAATGAAGCGTTAAGAAAACTGACTCAATTTACCACAGCCGATTGGCCGGAAGTGACCATTCGTACCGCAGAAGCCCGGTTTATAAGGGCTCACTTTTATTTCGTGCTCAAACGGATCTGGAAGATGGTTCCCTGGATTGATGAGACAACCCTGATTGATGATATAAAAATGGTTGGCAATCGTGAATTGTCGAATGATCAGTTGTGGGATAAGATCGCTGCAGATTTTCAATTTGGTGTGGATAACCTGCCTGAGGTCCAGCCGGAACCAGGCAGAGTAAATAAATATGCTGCAGCTGCCTATCTGGCCAAGGTAAGGCTTTACCAGGCATATGAGCAGGATGAGAATCATAATGTAGTCAACATCAATGCTACTAAACTTCAGGAAGTAGTTGACCTATGCGATTTGGTAATCAATTCAGGGGAATATGATTTGCATGATGACTTTGGGAAAAATTTTGTGCCTGAATATGAAAGTGGAATTGAATCCGTATTCTCTATCCGGTATTCCATAGAGGATGGCACGCCCAACGGCAGAATTCAGATGGCTACCAGTTTGAATTATAATATGCTTGGTCCCTACGGATGCTGTGATTTTCATAATCCTAGCTATACAACCCTGAATACTTATAAAACTGATCCTGCAACCGGACTTCCCCTGTTTGATACTTACAATGATGAACTATTGTATGATATTGATACATGGGCAGCATTGGAAAATCTGGATGGCATTGATTGGATGGGACCAACCGTTGATCCCCGGATGGACCACTCAATTGCCATTCCGACCCATCCTTTTAAATATGATCCTGATTTCTTAATGTCAAAAGCAGGTAGACGTGTCCCGGAGTTATATGGCTATCTGTCATCTATGAAAGAAACGGAGCACTATAACAATGCCAACTTCAAAAAAATCGGCCCCTTCTTTGGAACCGCCAGGGATCTTGATATCATTCGCTATGATGACGTACTGTTGATGAAGGCCGAAGCGCTTATTGAGCTGGGCAGCGAAGACCTGGCATTACCCCTTATCAACCAGATCAGGGCAAGAGCTGCGAATAGCACGGGTTGGCTTGTTCAGGCAGATGGTACACCCACTGCAAATTATCTGGTTGAAGAATATGAGGATGGCGTGAACTGCAACTGGTCTCAGGATTTTGCCAGGCAGGCTTTACAATGGGAACGAAGATTGGAATTTGCTATGGAAGGTTCCAGGTTTCACGACCTTGTTCGATGGGGTATCGCTGCAGAGACCATGAATGCATATTACGGGGTTGAACAAACCAGGTTTGCACATCTCGTTGGCGCCTATTTTACCAAAAACAGGAATGAATATCTTCCGATTCCACAGAATCAGATAACGCTCACCGAGGGAGCATATATACAGAATGTTGGTTATTGATTCAGAAGATTGGCATACTATAATACAATATTTGCAGAATGCCAGTTGGTAAGTAAAGAATAATATTTAGTTAGGGTTGAAGGCCGGTATCATCTAGTAAGCAAGTAATGAACGATAAGATACCGGCCTTGTTTTTTACGTAACTCTTTTCAGTAAGGATAATCTGTTTTATAAATCATGCCATGTGATGAAAACACGAATGAAATACCATATTTTTACCTGCATCGTATTCATATTCTTTGTGATAAGCCATTTTTCAACGTATGGTCAGGAACAAAAAAATGATTACACCTCCAAGGTCCCCAAGTACAATTTTGGCACCACCCTTCAGGAGCAGGAAGAACAACTCAAGACAAATCCTTTGTTGTTGAGACTGAATGAATCCCGAAAAAAGCTTTCAGGTGACAGGTTTAGGCCGATCTATCATTATGTAAATCCGGAGGGTACACTGAACGACCCCAATGGCTTATGCTACTGGCAGGGTAACTGGCACCTGTTTTACCAGGCTTATCCGCCTGAAGATCCTCGTCAGCATTGGGGACATGCCATAAGCACAGACCTTATCCATTGGCGCGATCTTCCATATGCCATTTATCCGAATCCTGAGCGGGCTGTTTTCTCTGGTTCGGCGATGGTGGAAGACGATAGGGTGGTTGCTATTTACCATGGAACTCTGGTCGGGAATATGGTTGCGGTTTCCTCTGATCCGTTATTGCTGAACTGGGAAAAAATTACCGGGAAGGCCGTCATTTCCTTGACAAGCAACACCGGATTCCCGCTTCCTTACAGTGTATTTGATCCTTCCATATGGAAGAAGGACAGTATTTACTATGCACTATCAGCAGGGAGAACCAATACAGGACCGGGAAACAGGCCGGTAAGGGCTAATTCGCTGTTTCGTTCGAGAAACCTTGAGCAGTGGGAATATCTTCATGAATTTGTTGAAGATGACCGTTTTACATTGATCGGTGATGATGGTGCCTGCCCGTATTTCTGGCCAATCGGTGACCGCTACATTCTTAATTTCTTCAGTCATATGAGTGGCGGCCAGTATTTGCTGGGTGATTATGACACGGAGCGAGACAAATTCGTAGTGACCGCAGGTGGGAAATACAATCACGGATCCGTTGGTCCTTCAGGTGTACATGCTCCTTCCGCTGCACCTGACGGTAAAGGCGGACTGATCATCATTTTCAACATGAATCCGGGAAGGCCTACTGAAGGATGGAACCAGATCATGACCTTGCCACGACGACTTTCCCTGATCTCTAAAGACGTTTTGGGACAGGAACCTGCCGGCGACCTGGTCTCACTCCGGCATGATGAAAAGCAGGTGGGTCCATTGAAACTACCGGCCAATCAGGAAATAGTCCTTAAAACCATTCGGGGCAATGCCATGGAGCTGGATGTGGAGATCGATCCGAAAAATGCCCAGATGGTAGAACTGAATGTTCTGCGGTCGCCAAACAAAGAAGAATTCACACGAATTGTCTTTTATAAGGACAAGGGTTTCAGTCAGGGGTTGAATTATGTTGCCGGTCCTCAGTCCGCGTCATTACCGGCTGATCTCCAATCTGCACTAACCGGTGATCCGCGATACAGAACCCTGGTCCCCAGGTTTCAGGCGAGTCTGATTTCATTGGAAACCTCGGGTTCCTCAATTCTTCCTGATGCAAGATTTCGGCCCCCTGAAACAGCTCCAATCGTCCTCGATCCGGGAGAAACTATCAAACTTAGAATATTCGTTGATAAAAGTGTTGTTGAAATATTTGCCAATGGGAAACAATGCGTGGCAGCACGTGTATACCCCGGCCGCAATGACAGTATGGGTGTTTCAATTAAGGCTACAGGACAGGATGCTGAGCTAAAGTCGCTCAAGGCATGGCAGATGAAAAGTATTTATGAGTAGGTATAAGAAAATCTTTCAACCTGGTAATAATTTCTAACATAAACACATATGGAAAAGAAATCTAATCTAAAGCAATATTATCTGACAAGCTTATTCTCGCTTTTAGCTATCGCAGGCTGGCAGATAAAAACTTACGGTCAAAATACTCCGCCGGATTATACTTCAAAGGTTCCCAAGTACACATTTGGCAATACACTGCAGGAGCAGGAAGCTCAGCTTAAAGCAAATCCCTTGTTGCAACGGATGAATGAATCACGGGGAAAATTATCCGTTGATAAGCACCGTCCGATCTACCATTATATCAATCCTGAAGGGAATCTGAATGATCCCAACGGATTATGTTACTGGCAGGGGAACTGGCATCTCTTCTACCAGGCATATCCTCCCGAAGATACCCGGCAGCATTGGGGACATGCCATCAGCAAAGATTTAATTCACTGGAAGGATCTCCCTTATGCAATATATCCAAATCCGGAACGCGCGGTATTTTCAGGCTCTACCCTGGTGGAAGAGGATCGTGTGATTGCCATGTATCATGGCACAACGGTCGGCAACATGGTTGCGGTTTCCAATGATCCCCTGTTGCTGAATTGGGAAAAAGTTACTGGTCAGGCAGTTATTCCTGTTAGAAGCAAAACAGGCTTTCCGTTGCCCTACAGTGTTTTTGATCCCTGTATCTGGAAAAAGGACAGTGTTTACTATGCACTTTCAGCAGGTCGGTCCCCAATAGGGCCAGGTGGAAAACCAGTAAGGGCGAACTTTTTGTTCCGTTCACTCGATCTGGCAAATTGGGATTATATGCATGAATTTGTTGAGGATGATCGATTTACACTTGTGGGTGATGACGGTGCCTGTCCTTATTTCTGGCCTATTGGTGACCGTTATATTCTGCCTTTTTTTAGTCATATGAGTGGCGGACAATATTTGCTCGGGGATTATGATACACAAATGGACAAGTTTATTGTCACAAATGCCGGAAAGTTTAATTTCGGAGCCTGGGGCCCGGCTGGAGTTCATGCACCTTCAGCCACACCCGATGGCAAGGGAGGGATCATTATTATTTTCAATATGAATCCCGCAAAGCCTACCGCGGGATGGAACCAAATCATGACTTTACCACGCAGACTGACGCTGATCTCGAAAGATGAACTGGGTATAGAACCTGCCGGCGATATAGAATCGCTTCGTTATAATCCCAAACACGTTGGTGCCATGAAACTTCCGGCCAATAAAGAGGTTGTTCTGAAGAACATTTCCGGAAATGCCATGGAAATTGTTGCGGAAATCGATGTTAAAAACGCTCCCATGGTTGAAGTGAATGTTCTGCGATCAACCAAGAAAGAAGAGTATACCCGAATAGCTATTTTTAAGGAAAGAGGTTTTAACAGAGGAAGGGAATACAATCCCGGAGCCCGCGTCCCTAATATGAATTATACCCTTGTATCACTTGAAACATCTTACTCATCAATACTTCCGGATGCCAGATCCAGGGCTGCCGAAACGGCTCCGGTTATGATTGCCCAGGGTGAAACAGTTAAATTGCGTATATTCATTGATAGAAGTGTTGTTGAGGTTTTTGTAAACGGAAAACAATGTGTTGCTGCCAGGGTATATCCCGGTCTGGAAGGAAGTGTCGGGGTATCTTTACGCGCTCAGGGCCAGGATGCCGAACTTAAGTCACTTGATGCCTACCAGATGAAGAGTGTTTATGAGTAGAAAACCATCTATTATGGAAAAAAACGCACAGATCCTATGCTTTGGAGAAATATTGTGGGATACCTTGCCATCGGGTCGCAGACCCGGTGGCGCTCCTATGAATGTAGCTCTTCATTTGAGCAGGTTTGGGATTAAATCAATTGTAGCCAGCAGTGTTGGTAATGATCCTGATGGGGAGGCATTACTCGACTTTCTGAAAAAAACCGGATTAAATACCCGGCTTATACAGATCAATAAAAAACTACCTACCAGTGAAGCCAGGGTTAAACTCGACCAGGATAACAATGCAACTTTCGTTATTGTGGAACCGGTTGCATGGGATAATATTGTACTCAGCGCTGAACTGAAAAGGGAACTGAATAGCTCCATGGCACTTGTGTATGGCTCCCTGGTAGCAAGGAACAAGGCTACCAGAGAAACACTCCTGGCCCTGCTTGAGTCAGATGTACTGAAAATCATGGATGTAAATCTTAGGCCTCCTCATGATAAGGAAGAAACTGTTAAAACTTTGCTCGAAAAGTCAGATATTATTAAACTCAATGATGATGAGCTTGTTACAATAACCGATTGGTATAACATTACCGGTGATCTTGCCCAGCGTATGCATGCTTTTCAGAAGCTGTTCAATTTCAGGACCCTGATCATTACACGCGATAAAGACGGTGCCTGGCTGTTACATGAGGGTTCTTTTTACGAACATTTGGGCTATAAGGTCGCGACGGTTGATACAGTAGGTTCAGGAGATGCCTTTCTGGCAGGATTTCTGGCTGCCTATTTTGAAAAAAAGGATATGAATCGGGCACTTACGGAGGCCTGTGCAGCTGGGGCCTTCGTAGCCACAAAATCAGGCGCCACCCCGGAGTATACCATGGATGACATTAAAGCATTGATTACATAATAAATAATGCTTAACTTTTATCCACAGTGAATTATTGTAGAGAGTCGTTGTATGCAATGATAGTTCTGACAAAGGGCGACTTTTACTGGTCCATGAATTGGTAATGCATATTATCAGAGAACACGCGTGAGAATTTTTTTTGATCATGAAAATCGGAATCATTCACCTGTTTTATATCTCTGTATTAATTCTCGCCTCTTGCCAGTCTGAGCCTGATGACATGAAACCGGTGGGGAACTGGTACCTGTATGAAGCTGATATGGATTCCGTTTTATTAAGTCAATCATTTATTGAACGAGCGAAAGCAACACTTGAATCGTCAAATTTTAATTTTCAGACAAACAAAAATTTCGAAATCGTGGACATGTCATTTTCCGGAGGAAGCTTTACAGGTATCTGGGACTATTCCGCTGAGAAAAAGAAACTCACCTTGTTTTATCCTGATTTCCACATCGATCCTGAAGAATATGAGGTGATAAAGCTTACTAGAAGAACCATGATTATTAAATTGAAAGTTGAATCCTATGGTTTTTTTGTATATAAGCTCAGAAAAATTAAAGAATGAGCTTTACACATAAGATTCACTTCACTTATTGCACAATGCAAAACAACATGAAAGAAATTCAGGAGGCAGGAATTTTTTGGAACAAAAATTAACCTTCATTTAATGAAGACTAAACCAATTATCCATTAATATTATGAAAACAGACAGACGAAGGTTTTTCCACACAATGGGTGCCGGCGCTGCAGGATTAACGTTAGGTACCACAGCCTTATCATTGGCCTCCTGTGCATCACCAGCCAGACAGAAAGATGGAGATGATCAACAGCTGTATATCGGATATGATATCGCCGTTGTTGAAACCAGTTACGGGAAGGTACGGGGATATATTTTAAGGGACATCCACTATTTTTTAGGGATCCCTTACGGCGCCGATACTTCAGGAAAAAACAGGTTTATGCCACCGCAAAAACCCGGGCCATGGACCGATGTCTATCCGGCTATTTGGTGGGGCAATTCATCGCCCCAAAACATGGAAAACCGCTATGCAAATAGATATGGTTCATTCAGGGATCATTGGAATTACGACGATATAAGTGAAGATTGCCTGAAGATCAATGTATTTACACCAGCCATCAACGATGGTAAAAAAAGATCTGTAATGTTCTGGATACACGGGGGCGGTTTTACCAATGGCAATGGTATAGAACACGATGGTTACAATGGCGAAAACCTGGCCAGATACGGAGATATTGTATTCTGTTCCATTAATCACCGGTTGGGACCGCTTGGATTCACGAACCTGGCAGGAGCAGGGGGAGAAAAATATGCGGCTTCAGGCAATGTTGGCATGCTCGATATAGTGGCTGCCCTGGAGTGGGTACGTGACAATATAGCAAACTTCGGAGGCGATCCCGGGAATGTGACCATTATGGGACAATCAGGAGGTGGTGCCAAGGTTTGTACGCTAACTGCCATGCCTTCGGCCAGGGGATTATTCCATAAAGCAATTGTGTTAAGTGGTGCTTCACTCAGATCGGGAGAAAAGGAATATTCAGAAAAACTCGGACACTATATTCTGAAAGAAGCCGGATTATCATCCTCCCAGGTTGAAAAACTGCAGGAGATGTCCTGGAAGGAGTATTATGCCATAGCCACCAGTGCGGCTGACAAGTTAAACAATGAATTGGGCCCTGCGGCCAGGGGAATGCGACGTGGTTTCAGTCCGGTGGTTGATGGCTCGATTCTGCTCCAGCATCCTTATTTTCCGGAACCCGCACCTGAGGCCGCCGATATTCCCATGATCATTTGTTCCACCTTCAACGAACAATCACCCAGTTGGACAGATTCCGCTCTGGAGAACATTACCCTGGATGAAGTGGTGGAAAAAGTCAAGGAAAGAGCTGGATTTGGCGCCGGATTTGGTGAAAAGGCAAAAGAAGTGGTAGACGCCTATGCCAAGGCATTCCCGGATAAGAAGCCGGTTGAGATATGGTCTCTGGTGAGCAGCAATCGTCAGAACACAGTGGCCCTGGCAGAAGCAAAATCCAAACAAACTGCTCCTGTTTTTGTCACGTGGTTTGGCTGGCAGCCTCCCTTGTTTGACAACCGCATGCGGGCGTTTCACTGTGTTGATATTTGTTTCTGGTTTTATAACACCGATCTGATGTTAACACATACTGGCGGAGGGGCCAGGCCAAGGAAACTGTCCGCCAGAATGGCCGGTTCCCTGCTGCAATTCATGAGAACCGGTGATCCAAACGGAGGAGATCTTCCCCATTGGCCTAAATACACATCATCAAACGGAGAAACCATGATCCTGGATGATTTTTGTGAAGTAAAGAATGATCCCGACAGGGAAGCCAGAAAATCATTACCCATTTAATCTAAACCAATGCTATATGAAGAAAAGTAAAACATTTATATTGTTGAAGGGATTAGCAGCTTTAATCATGCTGCTAATGATCACGATTGAGCTGCCCGGTCAGACTCCGGCACAAAACCTGGTGAAGCGGGATTATAAGATTAAAAAAGGACAGACCATATTGAATTTACCGGTCAATGCTTCAGATCGTTCGCTCAGGGCCACCATCCGGTTGGATGGGAAGCCTCTGGACACGTTTACCATAAATCTTGCCACGGATAAGCCTGACTACTGGACATTTTTTGATGTTTCAGCATATCAGGGCAAAACCCTGACCATTGAAATTGAAAATGCTCCCCAGGGTTTTCAGGGTCAGACTCCCGGCACTGAAACCAATGTAAACCTGCCACCCCTCAATGCCAAAGGACTGGATATGATATTTGCGGATACAAAGTTCCCCGGACAGGACAGCCTGTATAAAGAGCGTGACAGACCACAGGTGCATTTTTCTGCACAACGCGGATGGATAAATGATCCCAACGGTCTGATCTATGCCAACGGGGAATATCACTTGTTTTTTCAACACAATCCTTATGGCTGGCCATGGGGCAACATGCATTGGGGCCATGCTGTTAGCAGGGACCTTATACACTGGCAGCAATTGAATGAGGCATTGTTCCCGGTTATTCAGGAAAATGTTACCGGGAGGGGCGATGCGGCGTTTTCTGGTTCAGCGGTTGTGGATCCGCTGAATACTGCAGGTTTCCGAAAAAACGGCGTTGATCCCATCATAGCCGTTTATACCAGCACAGGAAGGGGTGAGTGCCTGCAAATCAGCTATGATAACGGACGTACTTTCATCGATTATGAAGGAAATCCCATATTGAAACATAATGGCCGTGATCCGAAAGTTTTCTGGTATGCACCCGGAAAGCACTGGGTAATGGTTGTCTGGAGTTCCGGCATGCCTAAAAATCTTAGTTCAGGTGATGAGGTTTCTATTCGTGAACATTCCATTTACACTTCCCCCGACCTGAAAACCTGGACCTATCAGTCGGGTATCCCCGGATTCTTCGAATGTCCTGAGCTGTTTGAACTGCCGGTAGAGGGAGAACCGGGAAATTCAAAATGGTTGATGTACGATGCCCATGGACGGTATATCGTTGGGGATTTTGACGGAAAGTTATTTACCATTGAACAACATTTCACCAAGTACGAAAATGGTGGCGGGTATTTCTATGCATCGCAAACATTCAATGATACTCCTGATGGCAGGAGAATCCAGATTGGATGGGGCCGGAACATTACCCACCCCGGAATGCCTTTTAACCAGGCCCAACTTTTTCCCACCGAACTAAAACTGAGAAAAACTATGGATGGCTACAGGTTGTGCCCAACACCCATCAAGGAGATCAGCTCACTTCACAAGAACCAGCAGGTGTTGGAGAACAAGGTTATTCTGTCTGGTGAGAGTGCTCAAATAGAGACGAACGCTGACAATGCCATCCATGTCATTGCTGAATTCGAACGGGGCGATGCCCCCATTACCCTGAATATACTGGGGTACGAGCTCAGTCACGATAATGAATGGATTTTTACCACTACGGCACCTGACGATGGTAGTAAGAAAACAGAGGCACCAGCCGGACCTTTCCCTCCTCCCACGGCTTCTGCTCCGGTAATCTATGTGCCAGGCGTGGATATCCTTAAAATAGAGGCCATTGTGGATAAGAATATATTGGAGTTCTTCGTTAACGATGGTGAATTGTATTATGTCACTGCCTTTAATGGAAAAAAAACGGGACAAGTGACGGCATCAGTGGTTGCAAACAGAAATCAGCGAGGTCCCAATCGAAAATTTATCATTATAAAATTAGAAGTTCACGAACTGAATTCAATCTGGGAGCCATGATCCAGACTCTTCAGGGATTGTAATGGTTTCGAATATTCTTCTGGATTTCATGGAATTCAGAAGCCGGTAAATGGATCATGACCCTTGCTGTGGGAGATCATATTCGCTTCTATTCATCGGCAAATTTAAAGGAATGGAAGCTGGAGAGCGAATTTGGTAAGAACTTAGGTGCTCCCATGAATATTAATCATTTAATAACATATTAAATTTAAACATTTTATACGACAGATATTTAGCCGGATAAAATTATTAAGTAAAAAAGAAAGAAATGAGTGTATTCACCAGACAACTTCACAATCAGGGTGTTAGCATATGGCTGGATAACATATCCCGTCTGATGCTGGACAATGGCACATTCGAACGTTATATCGATGAATTTTCTGTAACCGGACTAACCTCCAATCCAACCATTTTTGAGAATGCAATGGCCAATACAAATTACTACGATGATGCTATCCGGGCTTTAGGCAACACCCAGATTTCTGATGAAGACTTATTCTACGAACTGGCTGTTGAAGACATTCAAAGAGCTGCAGACCTGTTCCTTCCGGTCTATCAAAAGACCAATGGCCTTGATGGCTTCGTTTCCATTGAAGTGTCTCCTTTGCTGGCATTCGATGCTGAAAATACGATCAAAGCGGCTAAAAACATTAAAATGAAGGTAAATCGGCCAAACGTATTAATAAAAATACCTGGGACTGCTCAGGGGCTTCAAGCTATCGAAAAAGTTATTGCTGAAGGTATTCTGGTTAATATTACTCTTATATTTTCCCCCGAACAATATGAAGCTGTTACAATAGCTTATTTAAAAGGGGTAGAAACAAGGATTGAATATGGTTATAATCCTGATATCAGATCTGTAGCTTCGGTTTTCGTCAGCCGGTGGGATAAAGCAGTTGCAGGTAAAGTTCAAACGGAACTTCAAAATAAGTTAGGCATTGCCGTTATGCAAAAAGTTTATAATTCCTATAATGAGTTTCTAAAATCAGACAGAGTCAGGAGGATCATGAACTTCGGAGCATTTCCGCAGCGGTTACTCTGGGCAAGTACCGGAACAAAAGATGCTGCCATATCAGATATCTTTTATGTAAAAAACCTTGTTGCTCCTTTCACCATAAATACCATGACCGAACCTACTCTCCTTGCTTTTGCCGGACATGGTGATTCAGGTACAGTTATGTCTGGTTCAGGTGAAGAAGCTGATTTGATTCTTCAGCAATTCAAGGAGAACCAATTGGATTACCGGGATCTTGCCAAACAGCTTCAAAATGAAGGCATTGAACTGTTTGCCAAATCATGGCGGCACCTGATCGAAAGTATTGCTAAAAAAAGAACTAAATTGAAACAAAACCATAATCTATAATTGGTATGAAAGCTTCAATTACTTTTAACAAGAAAAAGCATTTTATGATGCTTATAGTCATAAGTTCAAGTTTTTTGTTGTCGTGTTCACGGCAGGATATTATTATTTCCGATTTTGAAGGTTCAGATTACGGTAACTGGATGAATGAAGGAGAGGCGTTTGGTAAGGGTCCTGCCACCAGAATTCCCGGCGCCATTGGAGAGAAGTTGGTCAATACTTCCATCTTTCCAGCATCAGAAGGATCCCTAACTTCACCTCCGTTCAAAGCGGAGCGCAAGTACCTTGTTTTTCTTCTCGGGGGTGGAAATTATTCTGAAAAATTATGTGTAAACCTCCTTCAGGAAGGTAAGGTGGTTCAAACCATAACCGGGAACGATAATGTTAATAATTTCAGGGCGCTTGAATGGCGATTTTTTGACCTGGCTGGCTTAAACGGGAAAGAAGTTCAGATCCAGATACTTGATCAGGTCAAAGACAGTTGGTACCAACTAATGACCGATCACTTTTATTTGTCAGATAAGGTTCCTGTCATAGAAAAATCCATGGATTTCAACATCAACAGGAAATATATTAATCTACCAGTCCGCACGGGTGATCCGTTAAAAAGAGTGCAGCTGCTCATCGATGACAAATTATTCCAGGAGTTCAATATCGAGTTGGCAGATTCCTCACCTGAGTTTTATGTATTTTTTGATGTCAGCTCATTTCAAGGCAAGAAAGCCAAATTGATTGCACCTGCCTTTGACAGGAAGAGCAAGGCATTTGATTTCATTTCAATGGATGATGAAATAAAGGAAGCGGCAGATCTTTACAAGGAGCCTTATCGCCAGCAAATCCATTTCTCTTCGCGCAGGGGATGGAATAATGATCCCAACGGATTGGTTTACCATGATGGTGAATATCATCTGTTTTATCAATTGAATCCTTACGGATGGAATCATGGAAATATGCACTGGGGACATGCCATCAGCAACGATCTGGTCCATTGGACGGAACTACCTATTGGAATTTATCCACTCCGTTATGGTATGGGTGTCTGGTCTGGCTCAGCAATCATGGACTACGACAATACCAGTGGTTTCAAAACCGGAGATGAGGATGTCATGATCGCTGCTTATACGAGTGGCGGCCGTGGCGAAGTTATTGAATTCAGCAATGACAATGGTCGGTCATTTACTTATTACCAGAATAATCCTGTGGTAAAACATGAGGGTAGGGATCCCAAGCTCATCTGGTATGATGCCGGGAAACACTGGGTAATGGCAGTTTACCATGAAGAAGAGGGTAAAAAATGGATTGCATTTCATACTTCGGACAACCTGAAGGATTGGACCTACCAATCCAAAATTGAAGGTTTCTATGAGTGCCCAGAGATCTTCCAATTGCCTGTTGATGGTAATTCATCTAAATCAAAGTGGATACTTTATGCTGCCGACGGTGCATATGTCATCGGATCCTTTAATGGTAAGGAATTTAAGACCGAATTGGGCAAATTTCCAAACAACTTCGGGAATTGTTTCTATGCATCCCAGACCTTCAATAACATTCCACCCGAAGACGGACGTCTCATCCAGCTTGCATGGGGTTGGGTAAGTACACCGGGAATGCCCTTCAATCAGTGTATGCTGTTCCCAACCCAGCTTTCTTTAAGGACAACCAAAGAAGGAATAAGGATGTTCACTGAACCGGTAAAAGAAATTGAATTGCTTCATAGCAAGGAATGGAAAAAAGAGAACCTGGTCATAGAGCCCAATACTAATCCTGTCAGCGGAATTGAGGGTGAGTTATTTCATATAAAAGGGGATTTCAAAGTGAGTAAAAACGCTCAGATAGGGTTCAAGATTCATGGATTAGAAGTACTATTTGATGCAGCAAAGGGAGAACTTACCTGTTTGGATAAAAAAGCTG
>Ga0209751_10002177_pt1 | contig 19812 bp, 18 predicted proteins | sample RifCSP13_1_FD_184019 | JGI IMG/M metagenome (GOLD analysis project Ga0209751, IMG submission 184019) | Soil microbial communities from Rifle, Colorado - Rifle CSP2_sed 13_1 (SPAdes) (version 2) | ecosystem: Environmental > Terrestrial > Deep subsurface > Rock core/Sediment | place: Rifle... | reverse complement strand
CGCACACTTCGGTGAGGGAAACTACATTGAGACAGAGCTTGCAATTCAACTTCTTCTTAGGGAGATAAACCCAAACGTAGAACTTCCAGACTTAATGAAACCGGTAAGGGATACGGATATCCCCGGAATCTTCTGCCACCGTGTAAGCCCTGAGCTTTATTTTGGTTACAAGCGAGGGAAACTTGGAAATCCCGAAGGTCACAAACCGGATGGAATCGAATATTACAAAGCACCAGAGAAGGTAGAGAACGATACAATTTATGTCGAGGGGAAATGGTTTAGCTCACCCGAATACATGAAACCAGCTTTAGATGATTCAGTTGATATGGCTCATGTGTATTTAAAATACACATCCTCTGAAGTAAATTTGGTTATTAGCCCGAATGGAGAAAGTGGGTTTCAGTTGTTTGTAATGCAGGACGGTAATTATTTATCTCCAGAAGATGCTGGGCAGGATGTAAAGTTTGATTCTCAAGGGTGTAGCTATATTGTTGTGAGAGAACCTAAAATGTATAGACTCATCAAGAACAAAGAATTTGGCTCCCACTTATTAAGATTATCCACAAAATCGAACGGATGTGAAATCTATGCGTTTACGTTCGTGAGTTGCACGGTCTAATGTTCAGGTTGCGTATTTAATATCAAGTGGTTTCCCTACCTCGGGTCTTCTAACCTTCCATATAAGACCGTCATATATAAAGTGGAGAAATGAGCTTCCCACGATATATATCTCAAATGCATTTTCATTAAATTTGATTCCAATAAGACAAAGTGCAACTATACCAATTGAGAAGAAAGAGCTATAGACCCACTGCTTTTTCGATGCCATCGCAAGAGGTGACCTTGAGTCAGGCTTTTTCTTATACTTAGAATTCACAAAGATATTTACAAACGCTATATATTCAAGGGCGTGTGAGAAGGCAAATACGATGTATCCGACTATAAGGGAGTAAGCAAATATAGAGTACAGAAGTAAAATGGAAATAACATAAATAATCTTGGCGGCGCTTATTTGATGCCGGTTTTTAAACTCCTGATAGGCAAATAATAGCGTAAAGAAGACTGATACAGCAAGAAAGAAGTATGAAGCTAGTGTTAGATAGTTGAAATAATCTCCAACATAGCTTATAAAAACCTTACCTGATTGGTACTGTTGAAGAACATCTTTTTCTCTCTCTGCTAGTGCAAAAAAAAGGTATACAAACCAAGAATAGATAACTCCCTTCTCTATCCATGCTTCCCCGTAGCCAGCCTTTCGGGAATAGATCCTCGTAATTCCGTATTTTTGTGTAATTGTATGGTACATAGTCCAAAGAACCGAGATTAAAACAAGTATCTTAAAACCATCAAAGTATATAGAAATAAACGTCACAATAACTGCAACAATGGGGAGAAACACATAGATCTTTTTCCTCTTCTCAAACTCTTCTTTATCGCCATATACGAGTGCGAAGGTATAGTGTCTATGTATGTAATTTACTATAAGCACCACAAGAATGATGAAGGCAATATGTCCTTTTAACATAATAAGAGGTAGAAAAACTAGAATCCAACCGAAGTCAAAGAAGGTCAAATCTGTTGCAGGATTTTTTATCCAGCATTTCGGTAACTGTGCTGTTGTGCTCATTAAACCCTATATATTACTTGCCGTTTTATTACTAAAATCTCTATTTTTACATATATCATATAATAAAGTCCACTGTCATAAAACATCGTTCTTTTGAACCCCTTAGCTTACTTAGAAATGTTAATCCTCTTCCTCGGAATATCCATACTGCTTGAGTTTATAAAGTAAAGAGCGGCGACTAAGGCCAAGGAGTTTTGCAGCCTGTGTGCGATTTCCGCCACTTTCTAAAAGTGCTTTTTCTATATACGCCTTTTCGAGTTTCTGCCAAGCTTTATCAAGCGAGAGGGAATCAAACCAAGCATCACCTTGAATGTTGTTATCTTTTAAATTGAAATTAACTCTATCGAGTGAATTCGAATCGCAAAGAATCATAGCCCTTTCTACTACGTTTTCAAGCTCCCTAATATTTCCATACCATGGATACTGAAGAAGCTCCGACATTGCTTGCTGACTCACACCTTTAACAAAACGATTCAGCTTCCCATTGTATTTTTTTATGAAATAATCAACTAAGATTGGTATGTCGTCCTTCCTTTCCCTAAGCGGTGGAATATGAATCGGAAGAACATTTAGCCTATAGAATAAGTCGCCCCTGAAGCTTCCTTGTTTAACATCCTCATTGAGATCACGTGACGTGGCCGCAATGATTCGAACATCTACCTTTATCGTTTTTGTATCTCCAAGACGTCTTATCTCCTCCTCCTGAAGAACCCTAAGGAGTTTTGATTGAAGATGAATTGGAAATTCTCCAATCTCATCCAGAAATAAAGTCCCGCCATTAGCCTCTTCAAAAAGTCCTCTCTTAGATTGGCTTGCTCCGCTAAATGCACCCTTTACATACCCAAATAGCTCACTTTCTAGGAGTGATTCAGGAATCGCAGAACAGTTTATTGCTACAAAAGCTCCGTCTTTTCTAGGACTTCTTGCATGAATAGCATGCGCAATTAGCTCTTTACCCGTTCCGCTTTCTCCAGTTATAAGAACGGTAGTCTTATATTCAGAAACCCTTTTTACAAAATCTACGACCCCTCCCATCTTATCACTTGTAAAGACTATTGCCTCGAATCCATCGTCCTTTCCGAGTCCCTTCCTGAGTAGAAGGTTTTCTCTTCTAAGTCTCTCTCTCTCTTCAGCCATACGCATGCGTAGAAAGAGCTCATCAGTATTAATAGGTTTATTTACATAATCGGAGGCACCGCATTTTATAGCTTCGATTGATGTTTCTACTGTCCCATAGGCAGAGATCATTATTACAATTGACCCCAAATCACGACCCTTAATCTCCTTTAGAAATTGAAGCCCATCCGTACCGGGCATACGGATATCCGAGATTATAAAATCATAATTCTTACCACTATCAATAAGATTGAGGGCAGTGTCTGCGCCTTCCACGCTTTCAACCTCGTAACCCTCCATTCCTAGATTAAGCGAAAGCGTTTTTCTTACACCCTCTTCATCATCAATTATCAGAACCTTGGCTGCCATGATCTTTAACACCAGGAAATGTTATTCTAAAAACAGAACCAATTTCAGGCTCATTTTGCACTCTGATTCTTCCGCCAAAGTGTTGAACTATTCTTTGAGACACTGAAAGACCGAGTCCTGTCCCCCTTCCAGGATCCTTTGTAGTAAAAAATGGATCAAATATCTTATCAATTATTTCTTTTGGAATTCCAACGCCATTGTCCCTAACAGAAATTTCAACACCCTCATTTGGAGTGCCTAAAGAGGATATTGTAATCACCCCGTCTCGAAGGATAGCATCCCTAGAATTTAGTATCAAGTTTATAAGAACCTGGGAAAGTTGATACGGATCTATCTCGATAAGACTAAGTCCAGTAGCAAGATCGAGGTTTAGATCAATGTCTTTTAGAAGCCCCTGACTTTTAACTAATTCAGCAGTATCTTTGATGACATCATTTACGTCAACCCTCTTCAATGCAAAACCTCTTGGTCGTGAGTAATCTAGTAGGGTGCGGATAATTCTGTCTACCCTCTCTAGCTCTTTTTCGAGAGAGCTCAGAGACTCAGCCCTTTTATCATCCTGCAGTATGTACCCCTTTTTTAATAACTCAACATAACCCTTTATTGCACTTAGAGGATTCCCTATCTCATGTGCAATACCTGCTGAAAGTTTTCCAAGGGATGCAAGCTTTTCAGAAGCTATAAGCTCTTTCTGCGTACTTAGAAGTGCCTGATTCGATTCCTCTAGCGCCTTTATATTCTCTTTGAGCTTCATCTTACTTAACTCAATTTCATCATACATCTTCCTTAAGGCATCGTTGAGTTGAACTATTTCTTTCACCCCACCTAAATTTGTCTTAGATGGAAACCTCCCCCTTGCTATCTCTCCTGTAGTTTCTATGAGTTCATGAACTGGTCTAATCACTCTTTTTGAGAGTAAGTAAAACCCAAAAAGCGCAATAACAATTAAATCCAATAAAATCGAAATAGCTATCAGTCTCTGACCCGAGATAATACCTTTTTCAAGTGAAAGTAAAGGTTGATACAGGAAAACGACACCTTCCTGTTTTCCGCCTCTTTTAAGCGGGGAGGCAATCATAAATCCTTTATAGAACGCAAACGGAGGTATGTTGATTCCTTCAAAATTAACCTTAGGTCTCCCAGTTTTCATTACCTCAAGAATGAGAGGATCCGCTATGTTTTTAACCTTCTGAGTTGAATCCGCATGAAACACCCTTCTTGTTTGCCTGTCTGAAATCACCATCCATGCTCCTGGCTCAAGAAAATCCTTTAACAAATCAAACCTGCTCTCTAGATCTCCATCCTTGGCGTATAAAGACTCAAATGCAGCAATTATAGACTTAGCTCCATCAATCTTTCCCTGGAGAGCAAATCTTTCTGTAACCTTAAAAGCGATAATACCAATAAGGAACATGGCAACAGCGGTAAGAAAAAGAATATTAAAAAGTATCTCAACCCTTAGCCCTATCTGCCGCATGATTTAGATTCCCAAAATAAATATATTAGTACCTCGATAAATTCTAATCCAATATCTCTTTTTCCGTAAGCCTTCAGCTTGTGAAGCTTATAAGAATTTCATAAACCAAATCATATTCGTTAACTGTATCGGATTTTTATAGCAACTTTTTAAAATCCTCGGGCTCTATACCCATATCCTTGATGATACCGTATAAAGTCTTCGGTCTAATATCCTTAGTAGGATGAACTGTTCGACAATTCGACGCTTATCAGACTTACGATAATAGATAGCGCGGCTTCCAGATTGTCTATCTAATTCAAAACCAAGCTTCTTAGCAACCCGAATAACATCCCTCGCCTTTAACTGTGGTAAGAGTAGATTAATTAAGCTGACAATCACCAAAAAAAAATAATTTGTCAAGAGTGGTGAAAGTAGTCTCATAAAGCCACCTTTACTGGTTTAATGATAATGTCTTCCGTAGGAATTTTTTCCCGATGGGCTTTAAGGCTCTCTATGTAGAGTTTTATAGCGTCTTTTATATTTTCTAAAGCTTCTTCATGGGTATCACCTTGGGTATGACATCCTGGAAGAACAGGACAAAAGACGTGATAACTGCCGTCTTCCTCTCTTTCGAGGATTATTGTGTAGTTGTACTCTTTCACTTTGTTTTCACCTCCTAACCTTAGCCTTTAACTTTTAGGATAAATGATTATTTTTTAGACCAATAACCTATCATCAAGTAACAAGATATAGGCCTTAATAAAATAAGTTTAAATTATTTAATTAACAATCACTATTCAGCCGCATGCTTCTTCAGGAAATCGTCACTTTAACGAGGTCTGTAAGATAGTAGTCGCTAAAAAGGGCTTGATTATTAACTCCATAATGAAGCTTTTCCATAAGTCAACTTCCTTAATTCTAAAGGATTTCAACTTAATTTGGAATGGTCTTATATATGAAAACCCGAGCAACTAAAACCTAAAACTAAACCCGCCGGTAATACAGTAAAAAGCTGCAGCGAGGGAGAGAAAAGGACCGTATGGGATGGCATATTTTAAGTCGCCTCTTTTAAAAAGAATTATGGGTATTCCAACGAGTACTCCAAATAAGGAGCTTAGAAAGGCAACAAAAATTACCCCTTTCCAGCCAATAAAGGCTCCAATCATCGCAAGAAGTTTTACATCACCCATCCCCATTCCTTCTCTTTTTTTTATAGCCTCGTAAATAAATCCGATAAAATAGAGTATTCCTCCGCCAAGAATTATCCCTAATATCGAGCCAATAATACCTACTTCATCTGAGATTCTAAGAAAATCGGACAATGTAAACTGAAAAGAACTAAAGTCCATTTGCAATGTTACCCAATTGGTATTCAAAGCATTATAAATAAGCCCTACTATGATCCCAGGAAGCGTTATTACATTAGGAATTATCCTATGTTCTAAATCTATAAAAGTCACAACGATAAGTGAAAAAAGAAAAATTAAGTAAAATAAAGATGTTAGAGATATACCAAATCTCCAGACCAAGAGGGCAGAAACAACACCGGAAAGAAGCTCTACAACCAAATACGTTGGAGAAATCCTTGAGCCACAGGCCCTACACCTTCCGAGAAGAATGATGTAGCTAACTATAGGAATAATATCGTATGGCTTGTTTGGAGTTCCGCAGGATGTACAGTAGGGATGAATAAAAACTCTTGATCCCTGCCTTGGTAAGCTATAGATGCAGGCGTTAAGAAAACTCCCTACAACAGAACCGAAAATGAAGGCAGGGATAATGAGGACTGAAGAACCGGTAGAAGCTATGGTTTGCTCCAATTGGATTTAAAGTTATGAGAGAGTTTCTCCTCCAAACCTTTCTTTAGAAATGTTTGTAGGAATAATAGGCCCCTTTACCTTTCCACTTGCCTCTTTTAGAGCCTCTTCAAAATGAAGGTAAGTAATTCTTAAAACCCCCTTTCCACGACTCAGGTGCTCTCTTATTGCAATAAGTGAAGCCCTCTGACAAAGTAGTTCAATATCAGCTCCAGATAACCCCTTAATACTTCCTGCTATCTCTCTTAAATTCACATCCCTTGCAAGTGGTTTTCCACGAGTATGGATACATAGGATTTCAAACAGTGCCTCTTCATCAGGATATGGAATTTTTAGAGATAGGTCAAACCTTCCGGCCCTCAGTAACGCAGGATCTACCATATCAATTCTATTGGTAGCAGCAAGTACGAGAATACCTCTTAGCTCTTCCACGCCATCCATTTCTATCAGTAGTTGACTAACCACCCTCTCTGAAACGTGGGTGTTATCGCCACCAGCGCGGCAGGGGGCAATAGCGTCAATCTCATCAAAGAAGACTATACATGGGGCAACCTGTTTAGCCTTCTTAAACACCTCCCTTACAGCATGTTCAGACTCACCTACATATTTTGAAAGGAGTTCTGCACCCTTTATCGAAATAAAATTTACTCCGCTTTCATTTGCTATAGCCTTTGCAAGAAGGGTTTTTCCATTTCCAGGCGGCCCATAGAGAAGTATTCCTTTTGGGGCTTTCGTCTGTGTAGCTTCAAAAAGCTCCCTATATTTTATGGGCCAGATGACAGCTTCCGTAAGCCTCTCTTTTATTTCATCAAGGCCACCTATATCCTTCCAATTGACTTTAGGAATCTCGACAAATATCTCTCTAATCGCTGATGGCTCGACTCCTCTTAATGCATCGATAAAATCTTCCATCTCAACACGAAGTTCCATGAGCTTATCATATGGAAGATTACTACCCTCAAAATCTATATCTGGTAGCATAGTCCTAATAGACCTCATCGCTGCCTCGCGGCAGAGGTTTTCAATGTCTGCACCGACAAAGCCATGTGTGATATCAGCAAGGCGTTCGAGGTCTACATCATCGGCTAGGGGCATCCCGCGAGTATGAACTTCAAAAATCTCAAGTCTTCCATTTCTATCAGGGACGTCTAAACTTACCTCCCTGTCGAATCTTCCTGGTCTTCTCAAAGCAGAGTCAAGCATGCTCGGAAGATTTGTCGCCCCAACTACTATTACCCTACCTCTATCCTTCAGCCCATCCATAAGTGCAAGAAGCTGGGCCACAACCCTTTTTTCCACCTCCCCAGAAACCTTTTCTCTTTTCGGTGCAATTGCATCAATCTCATCAAGAAAGATAATTGAGGGTTGGTTTCTCTCAGCGATTTCAAAGATATCTCTAAGCCTAGCTTCACTTTCGCCATAGAACTTATGTATTATCTCAGGGCCGTTTATCGCCTGAAAAGATACATTAGTTTCATGTGCAACTGCCTTTGCAAGTAGGGTCTTTCCACTTCCAGGAGGTCCTAAAAGAAGAACCCCTCTTGGTGGATCTATTCCGAGTCTTTCAAATACTTGAGGGTATCTGAGAGGAAGCTCTACCATCTCTCTTACCTTTCTAATCTGTTCCTTTAGACCACCGACATCCTCGTAGGTTACCCTTGAGGAATCTACCTTGCCCTTTGGTTTTTTTCTAAGCTCTATCTTTGTTGCAGAGCGAACAACGATGGATTCTGCAGGGATAGCCCCAAGCACCTGAAAATCCTCTATTCTTAAACCAGGGAGAGTGATCCTTACCCTATCCCCAACTGTAACTGGAATCCCATCAAGACGACTCACTAGGTAGTCTGTATTATCACCGTTTAAGAGAAGATCAGCGCTTGTGGGTGCAAGCACTACTTTTATCGCCTGCTTACTTTCGACCTTTTTTACAAACACACTATCATCAATTCCAACCCTAGCATTCTCTCTAGTAATCCCGTCCACCTGGATCAAGGATTGACCACGTTGTGACTTTTCTAAAGGCATTGCCCTAACGACAGTTTTTCTTTTTCCTCCTATTTCAATCAAATCAAAAGCAGCTATACCAAGGGCATGCATATCTTTTGGGTCAACCCTTCCAAGGCCCTTCCCAGCATCTTTTACTGAAATCTCAGCAATTTTAAACGTTATCATGTCATTCACTAATTAAAATATTACCGCTATCTCTATTTAAGGTCAAGAAGAATTGAGGAGTCAGAAGCCAGAAGGTTTCTTCTTTTCTTCTGGATCCCGTCCCCGATGAATTCGTCGGGGACTGACTCCTTAATTCTTCTTTAGCAACGTTGAACAAACATATAATTGTTATTATACTCTTTTCAAACACCAGAATCAGCACTCTGTTGATACTTAGATCAATCACCCTTAAAAACTATAGAAGCTATAAAACCGAAATCTTTACCTTTCATGAAAGTTTTAATTTAATCTCTGGAGAGAACGCACAGGGAAAAACCAACCTACTTGAAGCGATTCACCTACTCTGCACACTTAGACCCTTCAAACAGGTAAGAATGGAAGAGCTTATCAGTTTCGGAGAAACAGAAGGGAGAATAAAGGGTGAGCTTGAGTCAGATTCAGGGCTTAATGAGGTCCATATAATCCTTACAAAGGGCGGAAAAACCGTAAAGCTTAATGGAAAGATTGTCTATGATATACCAAAGCTTCTAGGAAGATTCAATGTCGTGACATTTCTACCGGCGGACTTAGATTTAATAAAGGGTTCCCCTCAAGATAGGAGGAGATATATAGATACGCTTATATGCAATCTAAAGTATGAGCATCTTATAGATTTAAAGTCATATTTACGTGCTCTCACACAGAGAAACGCCCTTTTTCTAAGAGGTGTAACCAGAGAAACACTTGAGGCATGGGATGAACAGATAGCAGAACTTGGAGGGAAAATAGTCAGAAGAAGGATCAAATTAATAGAGAGACTGGAGCCACTGCTTGAAAAAAATTATAGATTTATCTCGGGTCTCGATACAGGCATAAAAATTCAATATAAGCCCTCCTTCAATCTAGGGAATAATCTTATAGAAGAGCTAAAAAGGGAGTTAAGATCAAGGTTTCACATTGATAAAAGACGAGGACACACCTCGGTCGGCCCTCATAGAGACCTTCCAGGATTTACAATTGACGGAATAGATGCTTTAGTGTTTGCTTCTCAGGGTGAGGCAAAGACCCTTGCGCTCGCACTCAAAGCATCTGAGATTGAACTCACAAGAATACTTCTTGGGAAAAATCCAATCCTGCTTTTAGATGATATAACGAGTGAACTTGATGAGAGAAGAAGAAATTTTCTCTATAGACTTATTGAAGAATATTCAGGGCAGATTTTTGTTACAGCAACCAATCCTAAAGAAGTCCATCATAAAGGCGAGAAGAAAATCTTTCAGATTAAAGCAGGAAGGGCTGAATCGAAAGTATACCAATAAGTTTCAGATTTTTAGAGACGGGACCGACGGGATTCGAACCCGCGACCTCTGGCTTCGGAGGGCAATCAGTACAATTTTCATAAGTCACTGTAATTGCTTAAACGTATTGTAAATAAAGGGGAAATCGCTTATTCTTTATACTTGAGTATTTAGATTATTTCGATTATTTTGACTCACTATGGACCTATTTGGACACCCTAGGGGCGGCGGGTGAAGAAATAAGAACAGCTTATCTAACTATAAGATATCCTAATTTTTTCTCTTCAATTAACGGCATCGAGGGCTTCTGGGGTTATCTCAAAGAACATCTTCTCAAACATCATGGCGTTGCCACTTATAACTTGATATACTATGTCAAAGAACTAGAGTTCAGATTTAACAACAGGGATTTATCAACTGGTGAAATGGTTTACAAAATTGTCAAAGCCTTAATGAATTTTACTCCGTCAGATGACTAATGCCCTATTCAGTTTTGTTCACTGTGCTGATTTGCACTTGGATAGTCCTTTTGAAGGAGTCCACTCCGTAGCTCCCGAGATTGCCGCTGTACTTCGCGACGCAACATTCAAAGCTTTTAATAATGTCATCGATATCGCTATCCAACGATCTGCTAACTTTTTGATTGTGGCGGGTGATGTTTATGATGGAGCCGACCGAAGCCTGCGTGCGCAGTTGCAGTTTCGTGATGCGCTCCGTCGTGCAGTAGATTCCGAGATGCAATGTTTTGTCACCTATGGCAATCACGACCCACTATCGGGCTGGGAGGCAGGGCTCAAAGTACCCATCGGCGTGCATTACTTTAGTGGAGATAAAGTAGAAAGGATAGCCGCCAAGCGCGGTAGCGAGGTATTAGCATATATATACGGCATTAGTTATCCCATCCCCCAGGTTAAAGAGAATCTTGCTTCGCGATTTCGGAGTGAACCGAGCGACCCTTTTTCCATCGGCGTACTGCATTGCAATGTGGGAGGCGACCCGAACCATGATAACTATGCTCCATGTACCATAGATGACTTGGTTGTTTGTGGTATGAACTACTGGGCATTAGGACATATTCACTCGCGAAAGGTGCTGCGTGAGAGCGACCCATGCGTAATTTATCCAGGCAATACCCAGGGGCGAAGTGTGCGTGAATTAGGCGAGCGTGGCTGTTACTTAGTTCGTGTGTATCCTGGGGGACATATTATCCCTGAATTTATTTCCACTGACTTAGTGCGATGGTTCGTGGAAGAAGTGGATATCGCCGAGTTGAGCGCAATAGAAGAGTTGCTTCAGAAACTTGAAGCGACACGTGAGGAGGTGCGTTCCCAAGCAAAGACACATGGCGCTGTCCTCCGCTTGCGGCTTACAGGACGTGGTGACCTGCACGCAAAGCTGAGAAATGTAAATCCTGACGGTGACCTAGCCAAGCCACTCCGCGAATCAGAAGTAGCACGTGATGATTTCGTGTGGGTGGAATCAGTACAAGACATGACTCGTCCAGCGATAGACGTTGATCAGCGACGGAAAGTGCAAGATTTCGTCGGCGATTTTCTCCGTGCTGCTGAGAATCTGAGGATGGAAAATGACACGAGAGCAGCTCTACATGATTTGATTACCAAACGACCTGAGCACCGCCTCATTGCCCCACAGATTGATCAGCTTTCAGATTCTGAATTGTTGGAGGTTGTTGACAATGCCGAAACCTTGGGGTTAGACCAATTGCTTAGAGATGAGGAATAGCCATAAGAATTGTTGGATTCTACATAGATGGCTTCGGAATCTTCCGTGACCAAGCTGTTCAGGACATCTCGGATACACTTGTTTTGTTTATCGGTCAAAATGAGAGCGGAAAGACTACGCTGTTGGAGTTCATACGTAGGATGTTTTTTGGGTTCTCACATCGGAGAATTAAGAATAACTACTCTCCGTTACGCGGTGGTTCACATGGAGGCAGGTTAATTGTACAGACGAGGGATGGACGGCGGTTCACGATTGCACGGAGAGATAAGGTTGTTACAACCACCGAAGAAGGAGGTAAGACTTTAAATGAAGAGCCTTCCGTGCAGTTGCTTGGTGGGGTTGACTGTGTGACGTTCGAACGTGTCTTTGCCGTTGGGTTGAAAGACCTAGAAGGGTTAGACATTCTCACCCAGGATACCGTGCGTGGGCTCTTGTTGGGACCAGGTGCGGGACTAAGAGTAGCGTCTATTCCCGACACGTTGAAAGTTCTCGACATCGAACTCGGCAAGTTATTGAAGGAAAGGGGGACTTCGTCGCTCATTAACAACCTGGTCAACACCCTGAAAGATATTAAAAAACAAATCAAGGAAATTCAGGGACAAGTGACCGAATACGCCGACTGTCAAAAAAAACACGCACAACTGGAAGAAAAAACCAGGAAAGATAAGATCAAAGCAGAGCAAGTCAGGCAACGCCTCCTGCGCATTGACCAATTGATACAAGCTCATGAGCCATGGGTGCTTTTATTCTCAGCACGTGAGAAGTCGGCAAATTTGGAGTCCGCGATGAATTTCCCCCCCAACGGCGCTGAGAGATTCGAGAACCTGAAAGCAGAAATCAAGGAGATTATCAGGAACAAAAATGAACGGGAAGTTGAGGCAGAAAAAATTGAAATGCAATTAGGTAATGTCATTGTATACGAAGTTCTAATCAACCACCAGGACACCATTGTAGCCTTGTTGGGTGAAAGAGGAAAGATAGTCTCTGCCCTAGAGGACTATCCTACTGTGAAAAACAGACTGGCGCGAGCAGAAGAAGAATTCCATAGGCGGCTACGCGAGCTAGGAGCAGACTGGGACTCACAGCGGCTAACACTGGTTGACACATCTGTTCACGTACGTCAACGCGTTCAGGAATTCGGACGCAAATTAGATGCCGATCAGCGAAAACTTGAACAGACACAAGCCTATCAACGCACCCTCTTAGACGCCGAGAAGGATGAGAAGCTCATTGTAGACGGTATACAGAGATTTATTGAAACGCAGCCAACACCACCTATCATGGACGAACATCAATTGCAACAGCAACAAGACTCAGTAAGGATGATACGCTCTTTACTCTACCAGAAAGAAAAGATAACAACGCAAGTGGACGCTAAGCGCCTTGCAAAACAAGAGTCTGAGGCACTGTTTACGTCTATAGAGAAGCAGATGGAAGTACGTTTAGATCCCTTGCCATCATGGCTACAGATAGCTGTCCTAATTATTGGTGTTGCACTGGCTGCTCTGATGGCTGTCCAACGCTCTTACATTCCTGCTGTGCTTATACTGCTATCGGGGATGGGTTTAGCGGTTCTTCTCCACACATTCCGGCGCCGTCAAACAGACGTGGAGAGCGCACGGTTAATGCAACTCCAACAGGAGGAAGAAAAAACTATAAAAACGCAGAGACTACTGGATGATGAAGTGAGAGGACTCGAAGAACAACTTGATACCCTCACTAAAGAGTTAGAGGAACTTGCACTCAAGGCGGGTATCGAAATACCAAAAGATTTTCTCCAATTAGAACGTTTGAATGGAGAACTGGAGGGTACCATCAAGCAGTTCAATGAGTGGAAAACTCAGGAACGTCAGAAAAAAGAAGCGGAGCGGCGGTTGAATGACGTCCAGCGACGTCTTCAAAAAGCTAATCAAGAAACAGAAGAAGCTGATCGAGACTATCAACTGCTACAGGAAGAGTGGCATTTATGGCTTTCCGATCGAGGGTTTACCGACACTATTCGCCCGGAAGGATTCGAAGCTATCTTACAAGCGGTAGACAGCGCCAGGACTGCTGAAATTAGCTTGCGTGAGTCTCAACTTCGTATCAGTCAGTTAGGAGATTATATCAAAGAGGCGCGGGAAAAGATTCGCACCTTGTTGGCTGGCTGTGGAAGAACTCCTTTTAAAACCGAAGCAGGAGTAGAAGATTTGGATGTACTTCGCAAAGACCTTGACGCTACATTTGATGCACAGCGACTGCAAAGGGGGTTACAGGGTCGGCTGGAAATACTCCGTTCTGAGATAGAGCGATTATATAAACAGCTTGAGGACAAAGAGGCGGTTCTCAATGAATTGCTACAACAGGCTAATGTGATAGATGAAGTTCACTTCTACCGTATGGCTGAGTCTTACACGGAATGGCGTGAGTGCCAGAAACAAATTGAAATGAACGAACTGAAGCTTCGCACTATCGTGGGTAAGCCCGAGGCGCAAGATGTGCTTGAAAGGGAGCTTGGAGAGACCGATCCCCTTAAACTGCAATTAGAAAAAGACCGATTGCACGCACTATTGAAGGAAAAAGATGATGGGATATCTGGAGATGAACGTGAAATTGGATCCCTCAACCAGAGGCTTTCCCAGATGGCACAAGATAAGAAACTTGGTGAACTGTTATTTAAGCAACGCCAGCTTCGTGAAGAGCAAGCAGATGCAACCAAACGCTGGACATCTTTGGTGGTTTGTCGCTATCTCCTAGAACAAGCACGGGGAATTTACGAGCGCGAGCGGCAACCACAAGTGATTCGAGAGTCAGATACATTTCTGAAAACTATGACTAACTCTCGCTATCGACTTGTTTCGCCAGTTGGGGAGATGAGCGTCCAGTTGGAAGACACCGCCTATCGCCGCAAGGAAGAAACAATGTGGAGTAGTGGGTTGGCTGATCAAGTCTACCTTGCGATTCGATTTGGACTGGTGAGGGCATTTGGTAGCCATGCAGAACCGTTGCCTGTAATTCTTGACGATGTGCTCGTGAAGTTTGATCCAATCCGCCAGTTGGGTGCTGCGAAGGTAATCTTAGACTTCGCACGCAAACAACAAGTGTTACTTTTTTCTTGTCACCCTGAAATTAAGGAAATTATTGAAGAGGCTCATAAGAACTTTCAGTTTGGTGACTTAAAAGTCGCTTACTTTACTCTCTCCGATGGTGTAATTAATAGGATCCCCGGTTCTAACTGAAGTTAGCCATGTCCCTCCTGTAGACAACCCTATCAATTCATACTTCCAAGAACCTCTGCATTTTGGGGATTACCGTGATGTACAACTTGTGCTGGCGGAAGGGCGTCAGTTTGCTGGTTATATTACCTCAAAGGGTATTTTTGGATATAAAAATAGGAGACTATAAAAAAATTATAGGAAGCATAAGTTGAATATTCAGGAATAAATTTTTGTCAACTGTGTTATGTAATAGACACAATGACTAGAAATATAAGGGGGTCTTTACTCTGATTATAACCTAAATTCGCTGCCACTTTGCTTATAAACCTCTTTAAAAGATTGAATTTGTGAGTTCAAATCGATTATTCCTTTAAAATATAGAGTCCGAAATGTATCCAATAGCTCTGGCCAACCAATTAATTAAATTTAAACTTTTTTTAGTCAAGCATAATTTCCGGCTAACAACTTGGCTAACGATAGGATTGAAATTATTAAGGACAGTTGGGTATTTCAGGCTTGATTTTCCTTCTGGAAGGCTTATCCTTTTTCATGTTTACTCCCTTTCATAAAGTTATGGGGTAAGTCGTGCCAGGGCTTACCCTGAGATTGGCTCAGGGCTTACCCCTATTATTTTATCCCGTAATAGCCTGAAACCAGCCTTACAGTGATTTTTAAGTGCTATTAGAAATCTCTAGGGACTCTTTTATTGACAATAGGAGTAGGAATATGATTTACTAATCTAGTAATAAAATGGCATCTGAAAAGGGTCTATACGTAACTGAAATTATCCCATACGAGCAACACACTCACATTGAGTGCCAACTGCTTTTACAGAGAGCACCAGCAGGATTCCCTAGCCCAGGTGATGATTATATAGATAAGACACTCGATTTAAATGAGCTTGTAATAAAGCATCCGGCGGCTACCTTTTTTCTCAGGGTACAAGGGGAGTCAATGAAGGATGCTGGCATATTTGATGGTGATATACTCGTGGTAGATCGTTCATTGGAAGCTGTAAGCAACGATATAGTAGTAGCAGTCCTTAATGGAGACCTTGTTGTGAAGAAATTAGAGATAACAAATGAAAGTAGAATCCGCCTGGTTGCTAGTAATCAATCGTACTCTCCTATCGAGATTACCCAAGATATGAAGTTTGAGATATGGGGTGTAGTTACTTATTCACTCCATCCACATAAGTTTAAACGCATTCCATGAATAAAGTATTTGCTTTAGTTGACTGCAACAATTTTTACGTCAGTTGTGAAAGGGTGTTTAATCCCAAATTGGAAGGGAAGCCTGTCATTGTCCTATCAAACAATGACGGCTGTGCGGTGGCCAGATCGGAAGAGGCTAAAGCACTCATTCCTATGGGTGCGCCTGCACACCTATATCAAGATGTAATAAAGAAGCATAATATTGCGGTTTATTCTTCCAACTACACTCTTTATTCCGATATGTCAGAAAGGGTGATGGGTATTCTTTCCCAATTCACCCCTGAGATAGAGATTTATTCAATAGATGAAGCATTCTTAAATTTGACTGGATTCATTAATTACAATCTAACTGAGTATGCAAAGGAAATCAGAGCTACGGTGAAAAAATGGACTGGCATTCCTACATCAATTGGGATTGGTTCCACAAAAACACTAGCCAAGATTGCCAACAAGCTGGCTAAGAAAAATAGAATGTGTGGCGGTGTATTTGATATTACCGCACACCCAAGACAGGATGATTTTCTTAGAAGTGTGGATGTGGAAGATATATGGGGTGTAGGTAGACAATATGCAAACCTGCTAAAGAGAAATGGTATTCATACTGCTTTTGACTTAAAGAATGCCCCAGATCATTGGATAAAGAAGAATATGAGTATTGTAGGACTAAGGACTGTATGGGAACTTAGGGGTATTCCCTGTATTGAACTTGAAGAAGTAGCAGAGCCTAATAAACAAATTATACGGTCTCGGTCATTTGGCAAACCTGTAGAAAGTCTAGAAGAGCTAAAGGAAGCAGTCTCGGCTCATGCTTCCCGTGCTAGTGAGAAGCTAAGAGAGCAGGGATTAGTAGCATCATATATATCTACCTTTATTGAGACTAACAGATTTAAGCCAGAAGACCCGCAATATGGAAACTCGGCAGGGTGGAATCTCCCTGAGCCTACTGCGTATAGCCCTGAGCTTATTAGATATGCCATTGCAAACCTTGAGAGAATCTATAAACAGGGATACCGTTACAAAAGGGCTGGTGTAGTGCTTATGGGACTAGTACCACAAGATCAAATTCAATTAAACTTATTACATTCAGCCCGTCCTTATAGTAGAGATAAAGCATTAATGAACTCGATTGATAGTATTAACTCTCACTGGGGTAGTGATACAATTCGATTAGCTGCAAGTGGAATAAAGCAAGCCTGGCAGATGCGTAGAGCAAGGCTATCCAGGCGTTTTACTACGAACTGGAATGAACTACAGAATGTAAAAGCATCTTTCCCTACTTTTATTAACTATAATAGTCAAGTTAGTATTTAAGAGCCATAGTTTATGAGAATTTAGTATTATCCAATCTCTGAGATAGGAGAGTACAATGGAAGAATTTAAAGCAATTTATGACGAAAACGAAGACTGGTTGTTTCTTGCAAAGGTAGGGGATGATATTCTTGTCGATGATAGAGAAATTGGTAAGGGTATTTTTGCATGGGTAAATGAAGCAGATGAAATTGCCCTTATAGAAATATCCAATGCTTCAAGATTATTAGTTAGCACACCCTATATTGCAGAATAGTAGGGGGATGTAAAAGAAAATGCCAATCTATATGGATCGTCACGACATCAAAGGCACGACTGCGAGTGAAGTTGCCGAGGCCCATCAGAAAGATCTTAAGATTCAAGACAAGTATGGATGCAAAGCCCTGACATATTGGTTTGATGAAGCAAATGGTACGACCTTTTGTTTAATACAGGCTCCGAGAAAACAAGCTGTCGCGAAGATGCACTATGAAGCTCACGGCCATGTTCCCAACAAAATCATCGAAGTAGACCCAGAGGCCGTGAAAGCGTTCTTAGGCAGAATTGAGGACCCCCCAACGCCAACTGAGTCACCTGCTTCCACCAGTAACATACCATTAGCAGAATCTGCTTTTCGCACTATCTTGTTCACAGATATGGAGGGTTCCACGATTATAACAACACGCCTCGGGGACGCAAAAGCCATGGAACTTCTTCGTACTCACGATGCCATTATTCGCGACGCTATAAATACTCATGGTGGCAGCGAAGTTAAACACACGGGTGACGGCTTTATGGTTTCTTTTCGCTCTCCTTCTCGCGCTGTCGAGTGTGCTATTTCTATCCAAAGCGCCATTGCTTCTTATAATAAAAAGGATCCCATCACTACTATCCACCTTCGCATTGGACTCACTGCTGGTGAGCCTGTCACGGAAGGCCAGGACCTATTTGGTTCCACCGTCCAACTCGCAGCTCGCATCTGTGGCCATGCTAAACCCGAACAGATTTTGGTCACGCGTGTAATACGAGAGCTGTGCATTGGGAAGAAATTACCATTTTCCGATCAGGGTGAAATACCGCTACGTGGATTCGATGAGCCTGTGCAGTTGTACGAGGTTAGGTGGCAGGCGACATAGGATGGTAGTGATCCTTAACTGAGATAAATATGGTCTGGTTTATTTTTGGTATTAAAAGACATACTAAGCGTCATTCTGCTCTCTATTACTAAACCGTGTCTGAAAGCCCCCATTTGTAGTGGGGGATGAAAGACACAAGTCAGGGAATATTGGGGTCAGGTCTTGGATTGTGAATTTTAGAATTTAAGTATATGTGTATCTTGGTATAGCAAACTTGAATGCCCTCGCTATAGAAATAAAAAAGAATCAGCAAAAACTTATATTTCAAGACCCCAAATTTCGCTATCGTTTACTCATTGAATTTACTACTTTTGATACTGAAATTATATCAAATCTTTATGTGTCTGAACAGACTTTGTATACCGCAATCTAAATAGGACAGACATTGTGCTGGTTCTACAATTTAAAAAGTAGCTAAAATTAAGAAGCGTTGGAATCAGACTGTCTTTTGTGATATAAATAGCTTATGCATAAAACGGATGATTGTAGTATAATTTTAGGTAACTTGAGTCTTTAGATAGCAGGCGTCTTATGGTTTCGATAACTATCAATAAAGAGGATTCAGAAAGAATAGTTGTTACCTTTTCTTGCAAGCACTAAAGATTTGGGCAGTATTAAAAGCCCTCTGGGTAATTTGAAGAAGGGAAGAGGTGAGGAAAACAAAAAAGCCTGTCCTGAGCTTTGTCGAAGGATTGGTTTTAACTATAGCAAGAAATAACCGCAATACTGCGGATAATATACCAATTTGGAGAGGATAAACGCAGTAATGCAATTATTAGTAGTTAGCTGTTCATTGCGGGCAAGAATAAGGGAGAAAAATTATTGAAAAAAGAACCGCCCCCCTTTAAAATGAATCATGTTAAAAACAATGAATAATAGAAAAAAGTTAAGAACGACAGGCATACTTAAAAAACCAGCGAGCTATAGCCTTCCAGAAAATCCTATTGAATTTTATATCTCAGAAGAAACAGCCTCTTACGGTGATAATGATAAGAAAAAAACTTTTACTATTTATTATGACGATCCAGAACATTCAGTAAGACTTCTCAAAGGTGATTGCATCGAAATATTGAATAAGGCGAGAGAAAACAGCGTTGATATGATTTTTGCCGATCCGCCTTATTTCCTTTCAAATGATGGAATCACCTGTCATGCAGGGAAGATGGTCTCTGTGAACAAGGATCAGTGAATGGGGTCAGGTCTTGAAATATAAGATTTTGTGTAGCGGTGGACTTGATAAGAAACCGAGAATGCACAATTAAAGACCTGACCCCAAAATACTAAAGGATGCGTGTGACAAATATGCAAAAGATGCTGTCTTGCAAAACCAGCATAACGAGAAAATTGGCTGTGGTTATTCAGGCCTCCAGTGGAATTCAGATTATAACAACCATTTCA
>Ga0209751_10002176_pt1 | contig 19813 bp, 19 predicted proteins | sample RifCSP13_1_FD_184019 | JGI IMG/M metagenome (GOLD analysis project Ga0209751, IMG submission 184019) | Soil microbial communities from Rifle, Colorado - Rifle CSP2_sed 13_1 (SPAdes) (version 2) | ecosystem: Environmental > Terrestrial > Deep subsurface > Rock core/Sediment | place: Rifle... | reverse complement strand
TTATACCAGGTGTGTTGATCGTACTTCAAACCATGGATAGATTTTCTAAAGATACTGTCTTGGTCAGCGATGGCGGCCTTCTTGAAGGAGTGGCTTATAGTTTAATTCCATAGACTATTTGCCACAGAGGTCACAGAGAGTTTTTTAATACAAAAACATATCTTTTCTCTGCTTTCTCAGTGTTCTCTGTGGCAAAAGTAGTGGCTGGACTCGAAGCTATGCGTTGACAATTTATGCCATGATTATTATATTTTTCTAAGACTAGTTGACATGAATAGAGAAGAGCTATCGGAAAGAGGAAAAAGAATACTTAATTTAATAGTTAATCATCATATAAAAACTGGTGAGCCTATAGGGTCGAACGCACTTGTTAAAAGTTATGAGCTTCCATGGAGTTCAGCTACTGTAAGAACAACCATGGCTGATCTTATGAATGAAGGTTATTTGTCTCAGCCACATGTGTCTGCAGGCAGAATCCCTAGCGAGAAGGGGTTCAGGTTTTATATTGATTCATTGTTATATCCCCAGATGCTTTCTGAGAAAAAAAGGGGGGTTATAAGAAGACGCTATGAGAGAATAGAAGGCACACTTGATGAAGTTATGCATGAAACTAGTAAAATGCTTTCGGATATTTCTCGGTGTGCTGGTTTGGTAATGCTGCCAAGAGCTAGGTTAATGAATATAAAATCCACTGAATTAATAAAACTGGGAGGTAAAAAGGTTCTTTTCATTATCGTATTTGAGGGTGGATTGACTGAGAAGACACTAATAAGGATGAATAGGGAAGCCCCTGATGACATGCTAAAGATGTTGTCCCGTTATCTTAATGAGCTTGCTATAGGACTTACGCTGGATCAGCTAAGGGTAATAGTGCTCGATAGGCTAAAATCTGAAAAGCGGCTTTATCATGAATTGGTTCTGAATTTTCTTAGGTTTAGTAGGGAAATATATGAACAAAAGATTCAAACCGATATTTATATAAAAGGACAGACTTCTATCCTTGAGAATTCGAAATGGACTCCGCCTGAGCGTCTCAGAAAACTCCTTAAGGCTTTTGAGGAAAAAAGTGTTCTTGTAGATATACTAGACAAAGCTATGAAAGGAGAAGGAACCAGGGTGTTTGTAGGTTCTGAAATCGGGATTATGGAGGGATACAGCCTGGTTACCGCTCCATACGGTGGGGGGAGGAAGCTTGGAACGCTTGGTGTATTGGGTCCAATTCGTATGGATTATTCTAAGATAATTCCACTTGTTGATTATACTGCTAGGGTTCTTAGTGAAATAATCGCCGGGGGAGAGTAAAATGGATAATGACAAAAAGAAGGATGAGACCAAAGAAAATCTTGATGTTAAAGACAGGTCTAATAATGCCAGGAATGAAGAAGAGGATACATTAGAGGAGGAAGCACTGCCTTCAGGGATAAAAGCATTTCAAGATGAGCTTGAAACGAAGAAGAAGGAGTATGATGAACTTTATGATAAATACCTGAGGGCAGCGGCAGACTTTGATAATTATAAAAAGAGGGTAGCTAAAGAGAAGGCTGACATTATGAGCTATGGAAACGAGGATCTAATAAAAGAGCTTCTTCATGTGCTTGATAATTTAGAACGCGCATTAGAACACTCAGAAACTTCAAAAGAAGCTAGACCAATTATAGAAGGTATAAATCTTGTACACAAGCAGTTTCTTGGCTGTCTTGAGAAGTTTGGCGTAAAGCCTATAAATGCTTCTAAAGGCGATAAATTCGATCCGAATATCCATCAGGCTATAGAGTATGAGCAATCTAGCGACATGAAGCCAGATTTGATTATATCCGAGATGCTAAAGGGTTATACCCTAAGTGATAGGCTTTTAAGACCTTCTCTTGTGGTAGTATCGAAGGAAATTGAATTGCCTTCGCCCAATCAAAAGACCTCAGTTGAAACAGGAAATGGCTATGAGATGGGCAATTCAGGTTCAGAAGAGATCTTAGACCTGATTGATGAAAACACTGATAAAAATTAATCATGAAGATAGTGCATGGACCGCATATAGATTGGCGTGTAAAGAACTAGATGAAGCCTATTAGAAGATCGTTCAGTTATCGAAAATTCGAGGTGGTAAAGAAGTCTTAAGGCATGGCAATCAGTTTTAGGAGAAGTTATTGATGGCTAAAAGAGATTATTACGATATCTTGGGGGTTAAACGGAACTCATCTCAGGAAGAGATAAAAAAGGCTTATAAGAAGCTTGCTTTTGAATACCATCCTGATAGAAATCCAGGAAATCCTACGGCGGAAGAGAGGTTCAAGGATATTAACGAGGCATATCAGGCTCTAAGCAACCCTGATAAAAGAGCCCAATACGATAGCTTTGGTCATATCTCGGGTGAAGGGTTCTTTTCAGATGTTGATTTCTCAAGGAATTTTAACGACCTTTTTGGAAACCTTTTTGATGAGGTTTTTGATGTTGGTAGAAGGCGTCGTCCTGAAAGAGGCATGGATTTAAAATACAATCTTGGGCTTGCATTCGAGGAAGCCGCTTTTGGTGTGGAGAAGGAAATAATTGTCCCGAAAAGGGTGATTTGCTCGGGATGTAGTGGAGGTGGAGCTGCACCTGGGGGGGAAGTAGTATGTGTGATGTGTGCTGGTAGAGGTGAGGTCAGGTACTCAGAAGGGTTTTTTGCAATAAGTAGAACATGTTCAAACTGCGGTGGTGCGGGAAGAGTAATTAAGATTCCTTGCCATCGTTGTAGAGGAGAAAGGCTTATTACATCTGAGCAAACAATTAAAGTAAAGGTTCCTCCTGGCGTCAGCGAAGGCGCAAGACTAAGAATTCGTGGAGAAGGTGAGGCGGGGTATTTAGGGGGTCCGAGTGGTGACCTCTATGTCGAAATATATGTAAAAGAGCACCCATTTTTCAAGCGTGAGGGAAAGGATATCTTTTGTGAAGTCCCAGTAGGTTTTGTTCAAGCTGCTCTTGGCGCAGAGATAGAAATCCCAACACTAGAGGGGAAAACTACAATTAGAATCCCACCAGGGACACAGCCTGGACAATCCTTCAGACTTAAGGGTAAGGGTGTAGCCAGCCTTAATGGAAAAGGAAAGGGTGACCTTTACATAAGGGTACAAGTAGAGGTTCCAGTTAAACTGACTTCAAAGCAGAGGCAGCTACTTGAGGAGTTTGCAAGATCAGGTGAAGGTGATGAGAATCCCACAGTCAAAAAGTTTTTTGAAAAATTCCGTGAGTTATTTGGATAAAAGTACGAAGGGCATCTATAGGAGCACGTTAAGTTTACCATAATGCTTAAATTGCTGATCGAAGGTAAAGACATCCGTTATTTCTAGACGCTCACAAATTGCAAAATTCGTACAGTCAGTATATGAGAAGGTTTTATACCTATAGCTTTTTAATATCTCCCATGCATGGCTTTCGTCATCTGGCGTAATCCTGTAGTAACAGATCATCCCCAGGCTATTTCTTAGATATTCCCCATTTCAACTGCAATCTTATGAAACCGTGAGAAATAGCTATAGACCTGGTCAAAGATAAAATTTGAGGTGACAAGAAGGATCTTTCTCTCCTTTATCTCTTGTAGAAAGTTCTTTGCCTTGTGGTGGTTTACATCCTTCGTATCCCTAAGGGCAATAAATGCGCTTGTATCAACGAAAATATATTGTTGTGGATCTGTCATTTAGGCTTTATCTAAATGCCCTCTTAACTTTATATATGACTCTATCATGTTCTAAAGACCCTCTTCTATCCCCTGTTGAAAATCCGTCTTCCCCAATATTCCAAAAAGGATGAACTTCACACTCCTTTTCCTTCAGCATTGCTTTCTCTATCAATTCCCTTATACATTCAGCTATGGATATACCCCTCTTTTGAGACTCTATAGAGAGGAAGTCCTATTGCTTCACCTTTAAATAGATCTGTGTTCGTCTCATTTAAAAAATATAATGGGTAGATGTATACATCGAGTTAGATCATATTAAATTTCCTTGAAACACGGGCAGGGAAAAAAAGAAAAATATTGCGTCCCCTTATTCTTAGTACATTATTTTTGATATCACAATTAATTTTTATTTATGATAGAATTTAAGGCTTCGACGAGACTTAATCGCTCATAGGGTCTGCGTGAAAAAAAAACGGTTAGTTTTCTTAGTCCTATCATACGCTCAACATTGCTTAATAAGAGGGTATCGAGATGAACATCATAAGACTGATTTCCTGGGTCCTGGGCTTAGCTGTTATTCCCTCGGCATACATAGCTCTAGCTCAAAGCAGTTCGGTTCTCACGAGCTGGATCCAACTTGGACCCGGGGGCTCCGTGTCTGCGCGGGCTGTGACTATGGATACGAATTGCCCCTCCATCTTGCTCGACTCTGCATCGCAACCCATGCAGGTGCGGGCTCAACCCTCTAGCGATTACCCGGTACTTGTATGCGAGATCACAATTCCGTCCGGAGCCACAAGTGCTTCGATAGATGGGCAAGACCTCCCTCTGCCGAATTCAAATCCACAGCTTATAGTCGCTTACGGTGATACTGGCTGCAAGATATCTAAGTCGACCACACAAAACTGCAACAAATCCTCGGATTGGCCTGCCGCACAGATATCAGGGCTCGCCGCGGCAATGGACCCTGATCTGATGATTCATCTCGGTGACATCATTTATCGCACTGAAAAATGTCCAGACTCTTCAAAATGCGGAGGTAGCCCGCATGGCTTCAACTGGGACACGTTTAATGCGGACTTTTTCACGCCTCAGGCGGCGCTGCTCAAGGCAGCACCATGGGTTTTCGTCCGTGGCAACCACGAGGTGTGCGAAGAAGCTGGCTCAGGCTGGTTTCTGTTCTTTGACCCGGGGCCGTTCGGAAGCTGTCAGGACTTCACGGATCCCTATACCATCCAGATTGGAGGGCTACAGTTGCAGGTCTTTGATTCCTCATTTGCCTGTGATAACTCGGATGATTCTGACTGTGATGGCTCGCAGGGAACCATAAATACCTATTCCAGCCAGTTTTCTACGCTCGGCGGTGTTACATCCAACAACGCCTGGTTTCTCTCTCATCGACCGGTTTGGGGTATCAAGCAGTCAGGGAGTAGCCATCCGCAGATCGAAGTGATAAACGAGACCTTGGAAGCAGCGCTAAGTGAGGCATCCAATGATGATTTCCCAACTGGTGTGATGATGATCCTCTCTGGTCACATCCATCTTTTCGAGTCCCTGACATTTGACTCGACACGTCCCCTCCAGGCCGTGGTCGGCACCGGAGGCACTGACCTAAATTCAGGTATAACCGTGCCAGTACCGCCCGGAACCGTCGTCGACGGTGACGAGGTGGCTAGCTTCCAGACGATTGATCAGTTCGGTTATTTGGTGTTAGAGCTTCAGGGTAACCAGTGGCAGGCTGAGCTGCTCGACACGTCAGGACAGAATCTGACGACCTTTACAGTGCCAGCAGATATCGACAATGACGGGTTGCTTAATGAAGAAGACGCCGACGCTGACAATGACGGAATTCCCAATGATGCTGACGGCTCTGGAAATCCCGTCACAAGTAGAATCAAAATTAACACTCACAGTGATGTAATAAATTTTGCCCAACAATCGGAGACGGTTGACACGGATGGAGACAGCATTCCTAATATCCTAGACCTGGACTCGGACGGGGATGGTATTCCAGACCATTTCGAGGCGGGTGGCGCTAATGATGGCGATTTTGACGGCTTGGTAGACGATTTTATTGATTTAGACCGGGACGGTCACCACGATCAACACGACGTAGACCAGGGAGGCACAGCGCTGCCATTGACTGATACGGATAATGACGGAGCCCCCGACTTTCTAGATAGAGATTCAGATAATGACGGTTTGTCGGACAGCAATGAAACTGCAGGCTGTTTAGATGCGGACAATGATGGCATACTGGATAATACCGTAGACGTGAACAATGACGGTCTTGCGGACAGCGTACATCCCGAAACAGGCGCACCGTGCGCATTACTGGATACAGATGGGGATGGAATATTCAACCACCTGGACAATAATGATACCACTTCCCAAGGTGGAGGCTGTTCAGTGGCACCGGTAGGGAGTTCAGTGTCAACTCTAATTTATCTAATGGTCCCCTTTTTCATATTGATAAGGAGATTATGGCGGGGGATTCGTCAGAACGAATGAAAACGTGCGAACGGGGACCCAGGTTACACTTTTCATAGCTTTATATAGATTACATCTTAGTGTGGGCCCTGCCCCCTCATCTTCAGACCGCTGATTGGGCTGATTGACATCCCTCAGCCTCTTCAATTAAAATTCTTATTCCCGGTGGCAAGCGGTGGTCCGGCGGACCGTTCTTGCGATAACACAGGTGGAGGGGACACGCGGTGGGGAAGCGCGGGCGGAAGGCGTTGATGTCGGCTGGGCTCAAAAGTGAAGGTACGACGACTATGTGTCGCCGCGGAGACCAATAACCAAAATTTGTTTGGAGGGAACAAGCATGATGGATCGGAGAGATTTCTTAAAGTCCCTTGGCATGGGCGGAGCTGGAGCCGCACTGCTCGGGGCCAACCTTGCCTCGGCTGACCTTAACATGAGCATGGAGGGACGAGGTAAGGCAGAAAACACAATAAACATATTGTTCGACAGTTGGAGTTCTCAGGTGATGTTTCAAAGGAAGCCGTATCGCTATCCTCGCGGTGTTCAACACCCACAAGTAACCAGGAGGCGGCTGAATACCATCTTAGGAGCTATGAAGAGTTATGGGCTTTCCACGGGAATGCAATGGAATGTGAGTTTCACTAATTCTCGAATAACACAAAGGAGCTTGGCGGGAGTGGATGTGTACGTCAGTCTCACCCGTTTCATTAATGAGCCCGACCCGCCGCGCACTGGCACTGGTTTTTCCTATAAAGATTTCGAGCTGACAGCACTGGAAGATTTTGTCAAGCAGGGTGGGGGCATTCTACTGATGAGCGACCATGGCTCAATTGATGACGGTACAAACTGGACCCAGAACGATGCCGCCCTTGCCAGCGTGTTTGGAGTCACCCTCAAGGACATCTTCGTCACTCACCTAGATCCGGAAGAAGATCCGAATTGCAAAGGTTACATGGTGATGGGGATTAGTACGGATTTGCCAGGCGATATCAGTTATCTTGCCTACCAGGTCGCAGGCATTTCCGCTCACGATTCCTGTATCATGTTGTCGCCGGCTGACTTTATTGCCCTCGCAATGTTTCCCGAAGGGGCAACCGCTCATGAACGCAATAAACAAGTCTCATTGGAATCCCCCTATTTCTCAATATTGGTTCCTTTTGGCGCGGGGAATGTGATCGTGGTGGGCAACTCGGGTATGGTAGGAGATTATGGATCCCCGGACCCAGCTCCAGGGATAGTCAATTTGGAGAACAACCTGATGTTCTTTCTTAATTGCGTTTCATTCTTGGCCGGACTCACTTGTATTCCGTGCCCCGGTTATGGGCCATGCGCTTTCGTCCCAACCCTTTAAGAATGTGCGCTTGAGCCTTTCTCCAGGGGTTCACCCATACGCCGCGCTTGTGCGACATGTCGAGCAGAAGTTTGGAAGTTTGGGGTCTGGCTTGCATATTGACTTAACCTTTTTCGGTCTAGGATACTAATATGTCCAGCAAATCATGAGTTGTTCGACATTTCGAGCCTTCGATAGACTCAGGGCTCACTGCACGCTCAGTCGAGCGATGGGAGGGGATGAAGGAATGAAAATTATTGTATGGACTTAAAGCTAAGTCCCAAGTTGAGTGGATTGTCACAGGACAGGGGCTGGTACTGATTCCTATTCCTAAAGATACAGTAAAATCCTCACGTGGAATGCTTGCAGGCACAAGGATTACGACAGGAACACTGCTCGAGACTAGAAGGGGGGATAAAGAATTAGAAGATAAAAGATCCGAAAGGGTTAAAAGATGACCCCCCTCTTCAGGTAGATTCGTTCTGGATTCTTTTACTGTTACTGCGTTTCTTCGAGACGAGGAAGGAGTTGATAAAGTAGAAAGGGTTCTCAAAGAAGAAGAGCGAGGAAAAACTAAACTCTACATGCATTTAATCAACTTAGGGGAGGTATATTAAAATGTGTTGAAAGAAGAAGGAGTGAACCTAGCCAACAGTGTTTGGGCAACAGTGAAGAACTATCCAGTTGAGTTTATAGATGAGCTATCCGAAAACTAATGCTAAGTGCCACAAGGATCAAGGGAACATACCCAATCTCCTACGCGGATGCTTCGCCGCCACATCTAATGAGAAATCAGCCTCACTTATAACAGGAGACCCGGATTTTAAGCTCCTTGATAGGGATGGAAAATTAAATTCTCTGGATTAGGAAAATTTAGAGTAGATAGTCAATGACTCTGTTCATTCGCGGTATTTAGATTGTTTAACTCTATTGGCCCTTTTCATAAAATCAAATACATCTTTTATATTCTTAGGGATTCCACCCTGTGCTCCTAGATAAGTGCAATTAATTGCAGCGGTAGCTGAAGCGAAATCTAAGGCCTTTTTTATCTCCCAATTTTTGAGCCATCCATAAAGAAGCGCTCCATGGAATACGTCTCCGGCTCCTGTTGTATCTACGGCGTCAACTTTGTATGCCGGGGTTTTAATAAGCTCATCGTTATAAATTGTAAGTGAGCCTTTAGACCCTAGTGTTACTGTTGTAACCTTTGCCTTAAACTCTTTAAGCTTTTTTATTCCTTTAGTAGGATTATTTTCTCCTGTGTACTCTCTCATAAAGTCTTGGGAAGCTATAAACAAGTCAACTTTACCTTTTAGTTCGTTAATCCCATCAATATAGTTACCTGCATCCATTGAGACCGTAATCCCTAATTTCTTTGCGATGTTGGCAGCCTCGACGTTAGCTTCCATAAACAGTTCGTCAAAGTGAATTGCCCTAGTTTGAGCTATCAGTTCCTTTTTTAGATCTTTTGGTTTAAGTGGAGTAATAGTCCCTTTCGACCAGAAGACCGTTCGCCTACCACTTTTTTTTTCAATTGGAATAATAGAAAGTTGGGTTTTTTTGGATTTTTCTTTGATTAAACCTGAGGTATCTATGCCTTCGTTTTTAAGGTCTTGGATCAAGATTCTTCCAAGATCGTCATCTCCTACTTTCCCTATAATAGCGACTTTTAATCCTAAACGAGCAAGGACCAAAAGCGCAGTCGCTGTAGGTCCTCCGCCTCTAATAGTAACATCCTCAAATTCTACCTTTCCTTCAACGTCGGGGAAATAACGAACTTTCCCGAGGTAGTCAACACAGACCTGACCAATTCCAACTACGTCAAGCCGGCTCATATGTTTTTATTTCGGTACGTATACACACGAATTTTCACGAATGAAGATTTTTTTTAGCAAAAATAAATAATTCGTGCTCATCTGTGTCCATTCGTGGCTAAAATTGCTTTTTGCCGCCAGCAATTGCTGGAATTATTGATACAATGTCACTTTCCTTTAGCTCCGTTTCAACCCCCTTTAGAAATCTTATGTCTTCATTATTAACGTATAGATTTATGAATCTTCTTACATTTCCACTTTCATCACAGAGCCGTTCTTTCACCCCAGGGAACTGTTTTTCAAGCCCTTCTATGAGTTCTCGGATATTCTTAGCGTTTATTGTTACCTCATCTTTATCTCCCGTAAGTCTTCTAAGTGGGGTGGGTATTCTTACAGATGGCATTTCAGTTACCTCCTTTTTTTCGGCTGTTTAATCTACTATATAAGTCTTCAAACTCCTCTAGCCTTGCTCCAATGATATGGGGTTTTGATACCTTATCATAAAGAGGCTCCAGGGTTTTAAGCCCGTTTCCAGTAATTGACACAACGATTGATTCATCTCTCGGTATGATATCGTTTTCGATAAGTTTTTTAGTCACTGCCATTGTTACACCACCTGCTGTTTCCGTAAATATCCCCTCGGTCTCTGCAAGAAGCTTCATTCCCTCAACAACCTCTTCATCTGTAACGTCTTCACCACACCCGCCACTTTCTTTCATTACCTTCATTGCGTAGTATCCATCAGCTGGGTTGCCAATAGCAAGGGATTTTGCAATTGTATTTGGTTTTACAGGTTTAAAAATCTCCCAACCGTTTTTTAATGCAGTAGTGATAGGAGAACATCCTGTTGCTTGCGCCCCATATATCTTTGTTTCTGTTCTATCTACCAAACCTAGTTTATCAAATTCCTGTATAGCCTTCCATATTTTTGTGATCAGAGAGCCGCTTGCCATCGGTACTACAATGTGTTTTGGTAAGCGCCATCCAAGTTGCTCCATTATTTCAAAACCAAATGTCTTGGATCCCTCAGCATAATATGGGCGTATATTAATATTAACAAATGCCCAGCCGAATTTTCCTGCAACCTCGCTACATAGACGATTTACATCGTCATAACTACCATTAATCCCTATAAGCTTTGCTCCATAAACAGTAGTTCCAATAATCTTTGATTGTTCTAAGTCATACGGAATGAATAAATAGCTTTCAAGCCTTCCTAATGAAGAAAGCGCTGCAACGGCATTTGCCAAGTTTCCGGTGGAAGCACATGCAACGGTCTTATACCCAAATTCCTTCGCCTTTGAAAGTGCCACTGATACTACCCTATCTTTGAATGAGAGGGTAGGGTAGCATACGGCATCGTTTTTTACATAAATCTCTCTAACACCTAATATCCTTGCCAGGTTATCAGCTTTTAGAAGTGGCGTAAACCCTACGCATTTTCCAATGCTATTTGGCTTATCAAGGGGTAAAAGCTCTGCATAACGCCAGATATCGGAGGACCTGTTTTTTATTACATCCCGAGAAAAAACTCTTTTTATTTCATCATATTCGTATGTTACCTCAAGCGGGCCAAAGCAAAACTCACAGACATGAATAGGTGCCTTTGGATATTCCTTCCCGCACTCTCTGCATCTTAGTCCTTTTACATAACTCATTTCTTTCCTCTTAAAATTAATCTGAAAATAACTACCCTTACTTTATGGTGTTGTCAAGAAATAACGGCTATTTTGTAGTTGCAAAGGTGGCTATTCCATCAATTTGAACAAATGCATATGGAGGAGTCTGGTCATCAGCGGTTAAACATACCCCTGGATCACGCTTCATATTTTTCATTCAAACTGAGTCCGCACCAGCTGTAAATACCAAATCATCTCCGTTTTTAGGGACTATTTGAAATCCACTTAAATCTTGATTCAGTTTCGTGGTAATATTTACAAAAGAATGAGGTTTTGAATTTCCTGGTTTATTGAATAATGTTTTAGTCCGATATTTAGAAAATGAGGGTGTAGTCATGAAGGCTCTTTGGAAAAAGTTGTTTTAGCTGAGAGTAAAGACACGATAGTGGTTGAGGGCAACCATTATTTTCCACTGGAGAGTATCAAAAAAGAATATTTCCGTAAAAGTGATACTCATACTACCTGTTCATGGAAAGGGGTAGCTAGTTATTTTGACATTGTGGTCGCTAATGAGGTTAACAGAGATGCTGCATGGTATTACCCTGAACCAATGGAAGCAGCTAAGCAAATAAAGAATTACATTGGATTTTGGAAGGGTGTAGAGGTAGTTAAATAAAGTTAGTTGCTCTTCAATAAATTCCAGTCTCTAGCATCATGGTTAAAAGGAACCCCACAAAGAACATAATTGAAATGAATTTACACGATATGCTTTTTGTACCAATCAATAGCGTTTTCTAGGCGATCGTTACCCCAAAATAACTCAGTGCCTACTACAAAGGTCGGAGCTCCGAAGATTCCGAGGCTTACAGCTTCTTCTGTTTGTTTGCGAAGATACTCCTTGTTTTCTGATGACTCAGCTCGTGCGATAACTTGAGATCCCTCCTGGCCAATAGAAGTTAAGATTTCAGTGATTATTTTAGGATCTGCAATCTCACGATTCTCAGCAAAGTTGGCTCGAAACACCGCCTTAGTGAACTCTGGGCACCATCCCTCTGATGCTGCCATGCACGCGACTCGTGCTGCCAGTAGCCCATTTCTTGGGAAATGAGACGGCTTCTTGAAGGGAATTCCATAATTGTCACATAGACGTTCTATATCGCGCCACATATAGCGGCCCTTTAAAGGGTAGATATTAAAAGGCGAGGTATTCCATCCCTGGCTGCGGAATATCGGACCTAGAAGAAACGGCTTCCACTCAACCGGTACCCCTGCATCTCTAGCCAAGTGTTCTATCCGCATTACGGAAAGATACGAGTAGGTGCTTGCAAACTCAAACCAGAACTGGATACCTTTCACAGCCATGCTTTTCTCTTATGTACAAAACTAAACGACTCAGTTATATATTGGATTTCTGCCTATCTTCTAATGCTTTCTAAGATAGCAATAAATAAACTTTTGCTTTGTTCCAGAAGGTGTCAGGTGCGCTTCGCTTGCACTTTCAATCAATTCAAATTCATTACCAAACTCATCATGTAGGCTTTTAGGACTGTATCTTACGACATCTAACCCACTGCATTTGGGAGGACCATCAGGAGCGAAAGTAGAAATAATTACATGCCCCCTTGGTTTCAACGACTGCTTCACTGTTTCTACATATCTTTGACGCTCTTCAGCGCTGGTCAAAAAATGAAAGACCGCACGGTCGTGCCAAAGATCATAATAATGGTGTGGAAGGGCAACTTTTGTGATGTCAGCTTCTATCCATGTTACTTCTTCTGCTCGTGAACCTAGCCGTTTTCTTGCGGCATTAATGGCAGCAGTTGAAATATCCAGAACCGTTATGTGTTTGAACCCACTTTCGAGTAGATCGTCAACGAGAGTCGAAGCGCCACCGCCGACATCAATTATTTGAGCAGTCTTTTCAACTCCAGTCCGTTCAATTAATCGTAACGGCGTTTGCAGATGTTCCTGATACCAGCTTACCTGAGTCGAAGCCTTTGTCTTATAGATATTCTCCCAGTGGGATTTGCTATCCTTTATCGTGTCATCTTTGTGTTTGGTTTTAGAAGGATAAATAGGATTAGAACTCATAAGAACATTAAAATTATACGTTGATTAGGATATGTAATCAAAATTATATTTGATTCATGAGTGAGGTTAGAACAATTTATTACCTTTTATTAATCTTAAAAACCTATATATACCGTTCAATAAAGAAATTGGTATAATACCTTGGCCAGTCAGCTCCAGGTGCCATGAGCGCCCTTTCTTTTTCAACCATTACTAGTAAATAGATCAGTTCACTCTTCGTGAACTTAGCATTGAGTAACTTTCCAAGTTTATCAAGTAAATAGTCTGCATACCATAGAGGCCATTCAGGATCTTCCCCATTTGTCTTAATGAAAGCCTTATGATGCTCAGTTCCAGTTTTACGAAAAAAGTCCTCCAACTTTTCTGCGATGTCAATGTCAGTCATAACGTTTTCTCCTTAATTTTATTGCTTTATTTAGGATAATTACATCGTTTGATTCATTTTCAAAAACTATGCTGAGAGTAAGTCATCGACAAGCTTTTTTCTCTAAATCTGCGTAATTAACTTATCGTAGTCAGCATGTGATCCAATCCAAAACCATATCATTACTTCGTCTTCTTGAACACCAATTGCCCGGTAGCCACGGCCTATACGGACAGAATAGATAGGTTTACTTGAATGAATTTGCTTAAAGCGAAGGCTCGGATGATATGGGTTCTTCTTCCATAACTCAAAGGCCACTTTTGTTTGGCGCTGGATATGATCTGGCAATTCCTTGAGTGCCTTACGAAAGCGATCAGTGGTATGCGAGATCATTGCTCATTTGAGCTAAGAGGCTTAGTTTCACCTTTTTGGAATTCGGAAATTGCTTCGTCTGCAAGTGCAGCAAGTTCATCTTGAGATTTGCTGAAAGCTTCAGCCCAACGATGTTCCGAAGCAAGTTGTTCTAAAATGATGGTGCCGATAGCATCCTGCTCACTTTCGGGCAGCTTAGAGATCTCTTCAAATGCTTTCTTTAGAAGCTTTGTCATTGCAAATAGTTTACCTCTCTGTAGAAAAAATATCTAATTATTTATATTAGCATGCTAGTTATTGTTACATCGTTGCAATAGTTGCAAAGGGAGATATAGAATAACACCAAACTTATACGGCTTTGGGGTTGGGCCTTGGATTGCGAATTGTTGAGTTTAAAAAATGTATATCTTTGCATATTCAACCCGGGTAGCCTAGCTATAGAAATAGAAAAATAATTAAAAAACCATCTATTTCAAGCCTGACCCCATTTTTGCCTTTACTTCTTTATTGTTTAATAATGATAGCAAGAATGGTATTGTGTTTTACTTTACACAAAAAATATAAGCTTAGTAAAAAATGCTTGCTCAAAAGTTGAGCCTTTCAAAAAGCATTTATTCGGATTTAAGCCTCAATCCTTTCGGCACAACTACACGTTCCAATAAATCAAACAGTCCTTGCATCAGAAGTGCTAGAACGGCAGCGGGGATAGCGCCTTCTAGAATAAGTCCGACATTATCAAGTCGGATTCCTGTGAGTATTGGTTGACCGTAGCCGCCTGCGCCGATAAGCGCTCCAAGTGTTGCAGTGCCCACATTGATCACAGCAGAGGTCTTGATACCAGAAAGTATTGAACGCGATGCCATGGGTAGTTCTACAAGTCTTAGACGTGCACCTGAGGGTAAACCCAATGCCTCTGCCGATTCACGAATTCCTACGGGAATATCTTGAAGTCCTGTATAAGTATTCCTGACAATCGGAAGTAAGCTATAAAGAAATAGGGCTACAATAGCAGGCGCTGAGCCAATTCCAAGTAGTGGAATCATAAACACAAGTAGTGCCAACGATGGTATAGTTTGGATTATTCCAACAATTCCTAGGATTGCCTGTCCGATTTTTTCTTTCCTGTGTGACAAAATTCCTAGGGGAATCGAGATTAATATTGCAGCAGCTAGTGATATAGCAACCAGAAAAAGATGCTGCAAGGTGTTATGAACCAATCGGGTTAGAAAGGTTTCTTTTTTTGGCTCTGTAGTGATGGATAGATTTTTTTTGAGAAACTCTGATGCAACTACACTCTCCGGTATTCCATCAAGCTTCACCTCAGCATTCATATCAATCATAGTTTTTTCTGGAATGCGTCCTTCCAATTTTAAGATGGTTTTTAGCACATCAGGGGCATGCTCCATAAGGTCTAAACGGTAAAGAAGGACTGCGTTGTATTCTGGGAAGTGATGTAAATCGTCATCTAATACCCGTAATTTATAGTAGCGGATCTCGGCATCAGTCGAATATAGATCGATGACGTCTATGCTTCCACTTTCGAGTCCTCGGTAGGCTAGGTCATGGTCTAATCCCCTTACGTTTGTCTGAGGGAGATTATAGGGTCTACGAAGGCTAGGCCAACCATCGCCACGATTCATGAATTCGTTTGTAAATCCAAACCTAAGCTTAGGATGCTTGCGTAGGTCGGATATTTTAGTGATGCCATGTCTTTCTGCAACATCCTCCCTCATACCTATTGCGTAGGTGTTGTTAAATCTTAAAGGACGACTCATTTGAATGTTTTTCTCAGCTAACACCTTTTTGAGTGTTTGTTCATCGCGTATATCTCTATCAGCTAAAATTTCCTGAGTGATAGTGCCAGTATATTCAGGGTATATGTCAATTTCCCCTTTTAATAGCGCACTCCAGAGTACACGGGTTCCACCAAGCCCTTTAAGATGTTTAACATTAGGCTCTTGGGTTCTAGCGAGTTGTGCTACTATTTCTCCAAGAATTACGGATTCGGTGAACGCCTTCGAGCCTACCTTTATTTCGGCTGCGGGCTGGCCGGCAGTAGTGTTAGCTATGAATAAAAGCGCTAATATTAGCCCTGTTCCGAAAAGTACCATGGATAAGGAACACGTAGGGGCATAGCATGCTATGCCCCTACAATAAGAAATCAATCGACAAGTCATGCTACTATTCTCCTAGAGATTCTAATGGGCTACGCTGTGCATTAATGAAACTTGTAACAAATGGATCGGTAGGTGTGCGAACAAAATCCATTAGTGTTCCTTGCTGAACAATATGTCCATCTCTAATAAAAACAATTGAATCTCCAAAAAAACCGGCCTCACCAATATCATGAGTAACCATTACTACGGTTTTGCCAAGTGTATGAAAAACTTCCTTTAGATCGTTCTGAAGTTCAAAACGAATTAGAGGGTCTAGTGCGCCAAGAGGTTCGTCAAGTAAAAGGGTGTCTGGGTCTAATATAAGTGCCCGCATTAAGCTAACGCGTTGTCTTTGCCCTCCGGAGATTTGGACTGGATAGCGATCAAGTGCATCAACGGGAAACTTTGTTAATTCACATAGTTCAGCTATACGCTTCCCGATACGATCATTATCCCAACCAAGGTATTTAGCCATTAATGAAACATTTTCTTTTGTGGTGAGGTGTGGGAAAAGGCCACCATCTTGTATTACGTAGCCCATTCTTCGACGAATTGTAAACAAATTAATTGGTGTGAGCATTTCATCTTTCACATAGACGTTACCCTTGTCAGGTTTTATAAGTCCTATAATGAGGCGTATCAGCGTGGACTTACCGCAACCGCTAGGACCGATAACTACCGTCGTCTTATGAGGAAGGATTGTTAAATTAATTGAATCAAGCGCTCTTGTAGAGGCGTATGTTTTAGAGATGTTTTCTAGTTTTATCATGCTACGTAGCATCAAATGTTTATCATGATTTGCAAAGGAAATAAAGTGACTTTAGTGGCTTTTGTCATAACGATTCTGTAATTAGACATGTATCCGGTCACGAGCAAGCCTGCCCTGAGTCAGTCGAAGGGACCCGTGACCTAGCCCAATATTGTACTGTGGTTGATCTTGCAAACTAATGTTAGATAGTACGCTAGTCTTGCTGGCTAGGTTATGTTATGAATGCTGATGGTTTAAATTTTACAAGCCAAAACTCGGAACAGGATTACCACTCCTCTGTTCCTGGTTCTCCCTTGAAGGGTCCCACAATGTCGCTAGTGATCCAGCCACCGTAATAAATTCCCGGTTGAGGTATCACTCTTTCATCATCAACATAGCATGCATCCATTTTTTGAGGGTAGAAAGCAATATGATCTTTGATCGATTCATATCCAGGGGTAGGGTCGGGATAAGTCCATGCGGCGTTAGCAGCTTTTTTGTCGCCAACTATTATAGTGTAATAGGAAGCAACACCCTTCCACTCACACACTGTCTTCTTCCTAGTTCTTATAAGGTTCTCAGTCTTAATATCTTTAGGAGGTATGTAATAAACAGGGGGACCGCTGGTTTCTAATACCCTTTTTGCGTTGCGCGTTTCTGCAATTACCACGTTGTTAAAGATCACCTTGATGAGCTTTGTCGTGTCCTCAATGCGGGGAGGTCGTGGGTAGTCCCAAACAGATTCCTGACCCGGTTCTGGTTGAATACGTTTTGGTTCCATGATAATCTGCCATTTTGCCACAAAGACACTAAGACACGAAGGTTGAATCTTGAATAAAGTAGCCGGAATTCTGACTGCAGAATAAGGGTTATGAGTAGTGTCTTCTTGATTCTGAATATACTTTTATAACTCATATTATTCTTTGTGCCTTTGTGCCTTAGTGGCTGAATTCTTACCGGACTGAAAGATATTGCACGCTGAATTTTCCATCGTCATCAGTCCAAACATGTTTGACTTTAAAGACGTCAGAAACCAGTTGCTCAAAATCTTCAAGTGTGTACTTATAAGAATATTCGGTCAGGATTCTTTCACCCTTTTTGAAGAAGATTTCGTTGTTATTAATATGTACATACTGATTTCTTAAGCTTGTAAGATGCATCTCTATTCTTCCTTCGGAACTATTATAGAAAGCATAGTGTCTCCACTGAGCTAGATCAAAATCGGCATCCAGTTCATGATTGAGCCGCCTAAGTATATTCAGGTTGAATTCGGCAGTAATCCCGTTCTTATCATTGTAGGCAGCCTCTAATACACTTCTTTCCTTTTTAAGATCTACACCGATCAAAAGTCCGCCTGTCTTATCTGCTATTCTTGCAATTAGCTTAAGGAAAATAGTTGCTTCTTTAGGGGTAAAATTTCCGATTGATGAGCCTGGATAATATATAACCTTATGTGACCATGGGAGGTTTAGGTAAGGTAAATCAAATGGCTGAGTATAGTCTGCGCATACAGGCACAATCTTAAGTTGAGGATAATCTTTTGCAAGTGTAGTTACGGATTTCATTAAGTGCTCGGCGGAAATATCAACTGGTACATATCCAGCGGGTTCTTCAAGATGATCAAGTAATAACCGTATCTTTTTGCTGCTACCACTGCCGAGTTCTATTAAAAGACATTTTTTGCTTAGGCAAGCCGAGATTTCATCAATATATTTGTTCATAATAGTCATCTCGGTACGTGTGAGATAGTATTCTTCCAGTTCGCAAATCTGATCAAATAGCGCCGAGCCTCTTTCGTCATAAAAGAGCTTACAGGGGAGTTGCTTTTGCAGTTTTTGAAGACCTTCTGTCACCTCGGCTAGAAGATTTTCATCTTCGGGTTCAAATTTTTGTAGTGTTAGTAAATTGTTATTCATCGTTCGACTGAGGCTCACGAACGTCTTTAGCGAGCCTTATTCCCATGAATTGCCATCTTGCATTAGGTGGGAAAAAATTACGATATGTTTTTCTAATGTGAGACATTGATGTGGCGCAGGAGCCTCCGCGAAGTACCATTTGATTACTCATGAATTTTCCGTTGTACTCTCCTAATGCGCCCGGTAGGGTTTTAAATCCAGGATAGGGGATGTATGGACTCTGCGTCCATTCCCAAACATCTCCAAACATTTGCAAAAGTCCACTGCTTGAAGAATCTTGATTTAGAGCATGAGGATGAAAGTTGCCACTCTCTACAAAATTCCCTTCCATTGGTAGTTTAGATGTAGCAATTTCCCATTCAGATTCAGAAGGAAGTCTTGCACCTATCCAGCGGGCATAGGCATCTGCCTCGTAATAGCTAACATGGGTGACGGGTTCGTCTAGATCAACTTCACGCATACCTGAAAGTGTAAAATACCACCAATGCCGATCTCTCTTTTCCCAATAAAGTGGAGCTTTCCAATCATTTGCCTCAACGGTATACCAACCATCAGACAGCCAAAGTTCTGGTCTTTCGTAACCGCCATCCTCAATGAATGCAAGATACTCACGATTGGTCAACAAGCGATATGCTAATTTAAAACTATTTAGATACACCTTATGACGAGGGGATTCATTATCGAAGGCAAAACCATTTCCGTCGTGCCCAATCCAATATACCCCTTCAGGGAATTGGACCCATCTCATTCCGGGTATTGTAAAAGGCCTAGGGCTATCGTGTTTAATATGAAGATAGACCGGATGGAGGGGATTAACTGAGAACACATGTTTAATATCTGTAAGTATTAATTCTTGATGCTGCTGCTCATGATTGAGTCCGATTTCGATTACAGGTGCAATTTCCTCCATTTGTGCCAGATCAGCCTTTTCAAGAAATTCCAACATGTGCTGGTCTACATAATGTCTATAGGAATATACCTCTTCTACAGTTGGTCTTGATAAAAGCCCGCGTTCGGGACGGGCGTGCCTTCTTCCAACCTGCACATAGTATGAGTTAAAAAGGTAGTTATACTGTGGATGTAGTGACCTATAGTGTTTATTTACTTTATTAAGTATGAATGTTTCAAAGAACCAGCTTGTATGCGCAATGTGCCATTTTGTCGGACTAACATCAGGCATTGATTGAATGACGTAATCCTCTGTGGCAAGTGGTTTGCAAAGGGTCTCAGTGAATTCTCGAACGATTTGATATCGTTCGGC
>Ga0209751_10002175_pt1 | contig 19816 bp, 12 predicted proteins | sample RifCSP13_1_FD_184019 | JGI IMG/M metagenome (GOLD analysis project Ga0209751, IMG submission 184019) | Soil microbial communities from Rifle, Colorado - Rifle CSP2_sed 13_1 (SPAdes) (version 2) | ecosystem: Environmental > Terrestrial > Deep subsurface > Rock core/Sediment | place: Rifle... | reverse complement strand
GGCGAGCAGCTCGCGCGCCTGCGCGTCGAGCGCTTCGATCAGCTCGCCGAGCGTCGCCACGTGGCGCGCGACTTTCGGTTGCAGCGAGGCGTGGATGGCCGAGACGATGAGGTGCACGGCCGTCTTTTCGCCGCACCCCATGCAGGCGCCGTCGCCGCCGACCATCGAGCGGTAGGTCGCCTTCTTCAGGAGGAGCGACGACAGCACGCCGATGCCCTCGTCCACGTCGGAGACGTTGATGAAGCGATCGTCGGTGTCGGGGAGCCGCTCCCAGAGCGCCCAGTTCCGCCGGAGCCGCGCGAGGATCGCGTCGTCCTGCCTGGTCGTCACGAGCGCGGCGTCGGGACACACGTCCACGCAGAGGTTGCACCCCTTGCACGTCTCGGGGTTCACGGTGACGGAGAGCAGGCCTCCGGCGCCCTTCTGCTTCGCCTCGACGGCGTCGTAGAAGGGCTTCGTGCGCGCGAGCGGGAACTCGGCCAGCCGCGTGTGCACGCGCGCGAACTCGGTGTCCGTGGCGGCGCGACGATCGGCATCCCACTTCATCTTGTCGGCGAGGGACTCATACGCGCGCGCGAAGACGTCGGGCAGCGGGAGCGCCGGCTCCTTGTCGAGCAGGCGCTGGGCCTCCTTCGCCCAGAGCTTCGCGATCGGCGCCATCCGCTCCAGCGGGTGGCCGTTCGCCGCGGCGGCGATCGCCGTGGCGATCACCTGCTCGACGCTGTTGACGAGCCCCGGGATCGCGGAATCGGGGCACTGCACCCAGCACTGGCCGCACCCCGTGCACTTCGCGGCGATGAAGTCGGGCACTTCGAGCCGGACGCCGCTCATGTCGCGCACCGCGCCGGTGGCGGCGGGCATCGCACTGATCGCGGCGAACGGGTCGGCGATGCCGTCCTGGCCCATCTGGCAGAGCGCGCACACCTGCTCAAAGAACCGGCCCTGATTCCCGATGCCGGGCGCGGCCAGCGGGGCGTCGAGCAGGATGGGGAGGTGCGGCACGTCGCCGGGCGTCTCGGCCTCGGCGTCCGCGGCCAGGACCACCTCGCGCACTTCGTCGAATCCACGGCTGATGACGCGCACGTTGTCATCCACCACACGCGCGCCGCGGTGACCGAACTTCTTCTCGAGCTGCACGCGGATGCCTTCGAAGAGGCGTTCGCGCGTGGCGCGCTCGCGCTCGAGGAGCGGCGACGCGCGGAAGAACGCGCCGAGGAACGCCGCGCCCTGCATCCGGTAGCGAAGATCGGCGTCGGACGCCTCTTCGCGTGCGATCTGGAAGGCATCGAGCATGTACACGCGGATCTTGCGCTCGCGGATGATGGCGCGCGCGCGCGCGGGCAGCGTCTGCCAGAGGGCCGCCGGCTCCAGGTCGCTCTGCAGCACGAAGACACCGCCCTCAGCGAGGCCGTCGAGCGGATCGCTGTTGCGGAAGACGTTGGGGTCCGGCGAGAGCACGACGTCCACGTGCTTGAGTTCGCAGTTGAGCCGGATCGGCTCGTGCGCGAGCACGGCATAGAACGTCGTCGGCTGCCCCTTCTTCTCCGACCCGTACTTCGGGTTGGCCTTGATGTCCAAGCCGAAGAGCTCGAACGCGGTCATCGCGAGGTTCTTCCCCATCGTGATCGCGCCCCAGCCGCCCACCGAGTGGATGCGCACCGCAGTGGAGCCGCGCGGGAGGAGGTTCACCACGCTCGAGGGACGGACCGCCAGTTCGGCCAGGTGCGGATAGCTCTCCACCAGCCGTTCCTGCCAGATCTGCAGCTTGGGCACGCGTGTGCCCTCGCGCACGAATTCCACGCCGAGGTAGAACTGGCGACGCCGCGCGCCTCCCGGGAACATGTTCTTCACGGCGGCCACGATGTCGCCCGGCTGGAGGTCGCGGCTCCCGAGGCCGAAGCAGCCGGAGAAGAAGTCGGGCACGTCGAAGCTCTGCAGCGCGGCGATCCCCTCGTACGGCAGGGGGAGGCCCGGCGCGACCCGCCCATTCTCGAGCGCCTTCGACATCGCGGCGCGGATCTCCCGGAGGAGGGGCGGGTCCACGGCCAGCGGCTGGTCCGTGCGCTCGAGCACGACGACACCCTTCTTCCCCGCCAGGAGCCTGGTCACGAGGTCCCCGGGGAACGGGCGGAACATGGTGAAGTTGAGCACGCCGACCTTGAGCCCGCGCGTCTCGCGCAGGTGGTCGGCGACGGCCTCGGCGTTCGGCACGACCGAGCCCTGGCCGACGATGGCCCACTCCGCGTCGTCGAGCCGGTACCCGTCTGCGCGCGCGTAGCGCCGGCCCGTGAGCGTGGCGAACTCGTCGAAGGCACGCTCGGTGAGTGCCACCAGGTGGTCGAAGTAGAACGGCCGCTGCGCGGCCACGCCCTGGGCGTAGCTGTCCTGGTTCTGCACCACGCCGAGCATGGCCGGGTAGTCGAGGTCGAACATCTCCGGAATGCGGCGGCGCTTTGCGCCGAAGACGAGGCGCTGCGCGGCCGTCGGCGACGCGATCAGGTCCGACGGATCGCCGAGGTACGTCTTCACCAGCTCGGGCTCCGGGAGACGCACGGTCTCGATGACGTGGCTCGTGAGAAAGCCGTCCTGGGCGCAGATGCCGGGATTGAGGGACAACTCGGCGATGCGGTGCGCGATCAGGTCGAGGTCCGCGGTTTCCTGCACGTCCTTCGCGAAGAGCTGGAAGAACCCGGTGTCGTCCACCGCGTGATAGTCGTCGTGCCCCGCGTGCACGTTGAGCGCGTGCTTCGTCATGGCGCGCGCCGCGATGTTGAGCACGTACGTGAGCCGCTTGCCGACGGCCGCGTACAGCGACTCGTGCATGTACGCGACCCCCTGTCCGCTGGAGAAGTTCGTCGCGCGCAGCCCGGCCATCGACATGCCCGCCGTCACCGCGGCGGCGGCGTGCTCGCCTTCCGGCTCGAAGAAGATGAGCCGGCGGCCGTTCACGTTGAGCCGGCCCTCGGCGACCGCCTGGGCCCACCCCTCGCCCATCTGGGTGGATGGCGTGATCGGATAGGCGCCGGCGGCTTCGCCCGCGGCGGTCTCCATGGCCACCACCGCGCCGCTCCCGTCGAGCGCATTGCGCAGGCCGGGGAACGGCGGTGGTGCGACCGCCGCCGGCTCCTCGCGCTTGGACGGCGTCCAGAGCTTCACGCAGCCCTCCTCGGCGCGGTGGCCGGCACGCCACTGAACTGCGCGCCGGCGAGCCAGACGATCGAATCGGTGGGGCAGCGCTCCACGACGCGCGGCTCGGCGAGCGCGATGCGCTCGTAGTCCACCACCGCCACGCCGCTCGCCACGCTGATCAGTCCCCCCGCGGCGTCCTGCACGCACTTGCCGCACGCCGTGCACGCCACGCGGCAGTCCTCGAGCACCTCGTCGCCTTGCACGAGGTTCCTGCACTGCACCAGCAGGTGGTGATCGAGCGGCATCAGGATGAACAGGTCCTTGGGGCACGCGTCCACGCAGTCGCCGCACGCGATGCACTTCACGACGTCCACCACCGGGAGGCCCGTGGGGCTCATCCGGATCGCGTCGAAGTCGCACGACCGCTCGCAGTCGGCGAGCCCGAGGCACCCCCACGCGCACGCCTTGCCGCCGCCGGCGACCGCGGCGGCGGCGGCGCAGGTCGGGAGCCCGCGGTACTCCGCCTGCTGCGGCGCGACGTCGGAGCCGCCCGCGCAGAGGAGCCGGGCCACGCGTTTCACGGCCTCGCCCGCCTCCACGCCAAGGAACCCCGCGATCGCGTCGCGACCGGCCGCGTCCACGACCGTGCACTGCGCCGGCGCGACCTTCCCCGCCACCGCCTGCTCGGCGAACGCGCGGCACCCGGGGAGCCCGCACGCCCCGCAGTTCACGCTCGGGAGCAGCCCCGCGACGACATCAATGCGCGGATCCTCCCAGACCCAGAGCTTGCTGTTGGCGAGGGCGATCAGGGCCGCGAAGAAGAGCCCCGTGCCGCCCAGGATGAGCACCGCCGTGAGGATCATCGGGGGCCGCGCCCTTACCCCGTCACGATCCACCGGCCAGCCCGGACTGGCCGAGGAGCCAGCTGGCGATCCGGTCGGCGGCATCGGCCGCACCCACGGCCGCCGTGCCGGCGCCACCGCCGGGCGCGGGGACGGCGAACGGCGTGCGCGAGAGCGTTTCCAGGAGTTGGAGGTCTTCGCTCATCTGCCACGCGCTGAGGGCGCCGACGGACCGCTTCGGTTTCTCCGGAAGATGCCCGACCGTCAGGCGCTGCCAGGACTCGCGGCCCCCGCCGGGATCGTGCGCGAAGGTCGCGGCCCCGGCGGGGACCAGCGCGGCGATCGCGGGCCCCTCGAACGCCGCGACGCGTTCCAGCCCGCTTCCGTCCGTGGTCTGCAGCACGAAGGTGCCCGGCGTGATGCAGCGCGCGAGCGGCGCCGGCGCGCACGAGCCGTGCACCACCAGCACGAGCTTCTCGCGCCCGTCGGCGAACTCCGCCAGCTCGCTCGCGAGGAGCGCGGTCCCCTCCAGCACCACGACGAGCGGCGGCGCGAAGCGCCGCTCCGCCCGATTCCACGTCCGGAACTCGAACGTGTCCAGGAGCCGGTCGTGCTCGTCGGCGCGATAGCGGCCGCCGCGCACCAGCTCGGACGTCACCACCGCGCCGAAGGCGCGGCCCGCCTCGGCCAGCGCCAGGTCCACCGTGGCGCCGAGCCGGCCGCCCGGAGGCACCTCCACCACGAACAGCTCGTCCCCGCGTTCGCGCACGGACCGGAGCGTCTCCACCGCACGAGCGAGCGCGGCAAGGGCGTCGGCGCCGGCACTACCGGCGAGGGGGAAGAGCGCGGCGAAACGCGCGGCGTCGAGCCGCTCCGTGGCGAAGAGGCCCAGCTCCGCGCGCGCGCGCGATGTCCGCTCCTCCGCGTCGGCGCTCTGGGCGGACAGGTAGTGCTCGGCCTGCGCGAGGGCGCCCTGCACCAGCGACCGGAACTCCGCGATCGGCTGCGTCAGCGCCTCGAGCGCCTGGGCAACGCGGGGGTCAGACGGCATAGCGGTCGAGCTCCTGGTCGAGCAGCGCGAGACGCTCGTCGCTCGTCCGCGGCGGTACGCGACGCAGCTCTTCGTAGCGCGGCCGCGAGACGTCGCGGAAGAGCACGCCGAGGTGGATGCGGTCCGTCGCCTCGGCCAGGGCGCGCGCCGCGGCGAGATCGCGCGGGTCGTGCGCGACCTGCGTGGCGTACACCTTTTCCAGCTCGGGCACGACCACGCCGTCGTCGTGCACGAGGAGCGCGATGCGCGACGGATCGCGCACTGCCAGCTGGAAGAGGTCGGGCGTGTAGACGGGACAGCGCTGGAGTATCCGCACGAAGGAAAGCCCCCGGTGCCGGTGCGCGGCCTTGAGCGTCGCGTACAGGTGCGCCGGCACCCATTCCGCCGTCTGCGCGACGAACGACGCGTTCGTCACGCCGAGCGTGGCCGAGAGCGGGTTGAGCGCCGGAAGGAAGCTGCCGTGCGGCTGGGTGTTGCTGGGGTAGCCCTGCGGCGTGGTCGGCGACGTCTGGTTCTTCGTCAGACCATAGATGCCGTTGTCGAGCAGCATCACAACGATGTCGAGGTTGTACCGCAGGGCGTGAATCCAGTGGGCGGTGCCGATCGAGCAGCAATCGCCGTCGCCCATCACGACGAAGACGCGGAGATCCGGCCGGTGCAGCTTGATCCCGGTCGCCACCGGAAGCGCCCGGCCGTGAATCCCGTGGAAGCCGTAGGTCTTGACGTAGTGCGGGAAGCGGCTGGAGCAGCCGATCCCGGAGACGAACACCGTCTGCTCGGGCACGAGCTGCTCCGCCGTGAGGAGGCGTTGCACCGCGGTGAGTACCGAATGGTCGCCGCAGCCGGGGCACCAGCGGGCCCGCGCACCCTCGTAGTCGCTCAGTGCGTAATGCTCGTCCCCGTCGTCCGGCTCGAGGATCGAGAGCAGGCCGCAGGAGAACGTCATGAAGCACCTCCCCGCGACACACGCGCGCGGATCGCGTCGAGGATCGCGCCCGGACGGAGCGGCTCGCCGGGCACGCGCGTCCAGCAGTCCACGTCCACGAGCGTCGTCGCGCGCAGCAGCCAGCAGAGCTGGCCCCGTCGCCGGTTCTCGTCGGTGATGTAGGGGTCGTCCGGTTCGTCGCTGTAGTTGATCTCCACCGTGACGACCCGCTTGAACCGCTTGAAGATCTGCTTGAGCCCCGGCTCGAGCGGCGAGAGGAAGCGCAGGTGAAGCGACGAGACGCGCAGGCCTTCCGCCCGCGCGCGGTCCACCGCCTCCTCGATCGTGCCCTTCGTGCTCCCCCACCCGACCACGAGGACGTCGCCGCGCGGCGCGCCGTGCACCACGGGCGGCTGGAGCAGCCCCTGCAGCACGGCGATCTTGCGGCTCCGCATCGCGGAACTGCGCTGGTGGACGCCGGAGCTGTAGGCGACCTTGCTCCCCTCGTCGTGCGAGAGGCCGGTGGCCGTGAACATCCCTCCCGGCTGTCCGGGGATCACGCGCCGCGAGAGTCCGGTCTCGCGGTCCCACCCGTAGGGCCGGAGCCCGTCGGTGACGGGGGCCAAGTCCGGCGGCTGCGCCTGCCAGTGCTCGTCGGCCTTGGGACGCGGAAAGGGCGTCACTCCCGTCGCGAGGTTCGCGTCCGACAGCACGATCACCGCGGTGCGAAAGGCCTCGGCGAGTCGCCGCGCCGTGACCATCACGTGGAAGCACTCCTCGATCGTCGCGGGCGCCACCACGATGTGCGGCGAGTCCCCGGGCTGCCCGACCATGGACGCGAGAAGGTCCGACTGCTCGACCTTCGTCGGGAGCCCCGTGCTCGGGCCGCCGCGCTGCACGTCCACCACCACGAGCGGCGTCTCCGTCATCACCGCGAGGCCGATGAACTCCGTCTTGAGGGCGAGGCCGGGCCCGGAGGTGATGGTGAACGCCACCTTTCCCGCGAACGACGCCCCGAGCGCGACGCCCGCGGCGGCGATCTCGTCCTCCGCCTGGTGCACGATCCCGCCGAAGCGCTCGAACACCTCGCTCAGGTAATGCGACACCGACGTCGCCGGCGTGATCGGGTACATCGCGCACAGCTCCATCCCCGCGGCGATCCCGCCCAGCCCGATCGCCTCGTTCCCGTTCATCACCACCAGCGCCTCCGCGGGCGGCGCGCTCGGCACCTCGATGCGGAAGTCGAGATGCGCCGCGGCCCAATCGTGCCCGAGCTGCATCAGCGCCACGTTGCTCGCGAACACCTCCTCGCTTTTCTTGCGGAACGCGAAGGCGATCTGGTCGCGCACGCGCTCCAGGTCGCGCTGGTAGATCCACGTGAGCACGCCGAGCGCGAACATGTTCTTTCCCTTGCGCGCGTTGTCCACGAGAGTGAGACACTGCGCCTCCATCGGGACCGGCACGATGCGGTACGAGCGCCCCGACAGTTCCGCCATCGCCTGCTCCCACGCCGCGCGGATGTCGGCATCCTCGTGCGTGGCCCACATGTCCTCGATCAGGAGCGTCGCGTCGTTCGCGAGCGCACCGAGCCGGTGGCGCGCGAGCAGCACCTGCTCGTTGAACGCGATGGCGAGGTTGGTCGCGTCTCCCCCGTTGGTGACCGGCGCCGAACCGAGCCGGATGCGGTTGCCGCTCGCGCCTTCCGGAATGCGCGGGGGCGGCTGGATCTCCGCGGGGATGATCTCGACGGTCCAGACGCCGTTGCCCATCTTCGCGGACACGGCGCCAAAGATCTGCCCGCATTTCTGCGCGCCCTCGCCCGAGTCCGACACGATCTCGATCGTGTGCTCGCGCAGTCGCTGCGCGGCGGGGGGAGCGGCCACCGCGGGTGCGGCGGCGCGTTGAGGACTCTCTGTGACCGTTGCCAAGCGTCCACCTCGCTGACACAACCTCGACAACCCCAATTGGGGTTGCGTAGCAGCCCACGTCTGTCGGGGGTCTCGCCAGCCCGTGCGCGGGAATCCCTGACGAAATAGCTTCTTACCCTGACGAAACAGCTTCTCACACCATGCTCATTCGCTCCTTGGCTCTCCTGGCGACTCCCGCGCTCCTCGCGGCGCAGCGCGCGCGCCCATCGCCGCCGGAACCGTCCCCGCAGCCGGCCCGCGGGGCCGTGGAGGCGCACTTCGCCAACGTCCGGGCGCGCTATTCGGGAGACCGCGCGCGCGAGACCGTCGCCTACCTCGACCGTTTCGTGCGATGGCCGGGGAACGCGGGGTTCGACTCGAGCATCGCGCACGTCGTCGCGCGCCTCGCCGCCGCCGGGTACGTCGAGCAAGCCGCCGCGAAGCCGGGCGATCGGCTCACGTATCGGGTCGAGCGCTACCCGCTCCCGAACCCCGCGTGGGAGCCGCTGGACGCGTCCGTCACGATCGTGGACGCCGCCGGCCGGCACACTCCCGTCCTCGCGTTCGCCTCGAACCGCAACATGCTCGCCACGAACTCGTTCTCGACGCCCGAGCAAGGCGTCGAAGCCGAGCTGGTGCGGGTCGCCTCCGCGACCGCCGCCGCGCTCGACTCGGTGGACGTGCGCGGCAAGATCGTGATGGCCGACGGGCGCGTCGGCGGCCTCTTCGCCGAGGCCGTGCAACGGCACGGGGCGGCCGGCGTGCTCGGGTACGCGATGCCGAGGTACACACGGCCGGAGGTGAACCGGGGTTCGATCCAGTTCACGTCCATCCCGTACGACAGCGCACGACGGAGCTGGGGGATCCCGCTGTCGTTCGCGGCGCGCGAGCAGCTCCTTGCGGCGCTCGCGGCCGGGCCGGTGCGGCTCCGCGTGCGCGCGAAGTCGCGCTTCGTCTTTCCCGCCACCGAGCTGGCCGTCGTCGCCGACCTCAGGGGAAGCGCGAAGCCCGAGGAGCGCTTCGTCTACAGCGCGCACGTGCAGGAGCCCGGCGCGAACGACGACGCCTCGGGCGTCGGCGCGCTCACCGAGATGGCGCGCGTGGCCGCGGAACTCGTGCGGAGCGGCCGCGTGGACCCGAAGCGCACGCTCACGATGCTCTGGGGTCGGGAGATCACCGTCACCGACCGCTACATCCGGCAGGACTCGGCGCGCGCCCGGGGCATCCGATGGGGCCTGAGCCTCGACATGGTCGGGGAAGACACGAGGAAGACCGGCGGCACTTTCCTCATCGAGAAGATGCCCGACCCGTCGGCCATCTGGACGCGCGGCGACGATCACCACACGGAGTGGGGGACGCCGCGGCCGCTCGACGAGCAGGCAATGCGGCCGCACTACTTCAACGACTTCCTCATCGAGCGCTGTCTCGACGAGGCGCGCGCCACCGGGTGGGTGGTGAAGACGAATCCGTTCGAGGGCGGGAGCGACCACACCGCGTTCCTGAACAACGGGAAGCCGGGCGTCCTCTTCTGGCACTTCACCGACCAGTTCTACCACACCGACGGCGACCGGATGGACAAGGTGTCGGCGGACGAGTTGCGCCACTCGGGCGTCGCGGCGCTCGTGAGCGGGCTCACGCTCGTCACGGCGGACGGCGCGGCGGCGCGGCGGATCGTGCTCGAGGTGGAGCGCGCCGCGCTCGCGCGGCTCGAGACCGAGCGGCGGCTCTCCGCCGACACGCTCGCGAAGGGCGGCAGCGTGCCCTTCGAGGCGCACATCCTCGAGGTCTGGGGCGCGTGGTACCGTGGCGCGCTCGCGAGCACCGAGGACATCGAAGTCGGCGGCCCGAGCGACGCGACGCGCGCCGCGATCGCGGGGGCGGTGAAGCGCGTGGAGGAGACGACGGCGCGGGCGATTCTGACGCTCAAGACCAGGGGAGACTAGCGATGCAGCGGACCACCCTCATCCTGGCCCTCGTCGCGCTTGGCGCGTGCGAGAAGGCCCCGCCCCCGCCCGCGCAGGCGCCCGCCGCGGGGACGACGACCGGCGACACGTCCGGCGCGCAACGGTCGCCGGCGGTGGCCGCCCGACTGCTCACCCCGGATCCCGCGAAACTCGACGCGGCCGGGCCCGACAGCTTCACCGTGCGCTTCAGCACCTCGCGCGGCGACTTCGACGTGATCGTGCACCGCGCGTGGGCGCCGCGCGGCGCCGACCGGCTCCACTACCTCGCCGACAACGGCTTCTACGACGGCGTGCGCTTCTACCGCGTCATTGACGGCTTCATGGCCCAGTTCGGCGCGCACGGCGATCCGGCCGTCGCCCGCACGTGGGAGGGCCTGCGGATCGCCGACGATCCGGTCCGCCAGAGCAACACGCGCGGAGTCGTGACCTACGCCACGTCCGGCGCCGACAGCCGCACCACGCAGCTCTTCATCAACTTCGGGAACAACGCGCAGCTCGACGGCATCGGATTCGCGCCGGTCGGCCGGGTCGCGAGAGGGATGCCGGTGGTGGACTCGCTCTTCAACGGCTACGGCGAGGCCGCGCCCGAGGGGAACGGGCCGATCCAGGCGCGGATCGCCGGCGAGGGCAACGCCTACCTGCAGCGCGAGTTCCCGAAGCTCGATTCCATCGTCACGGCGCGCGTGACGAAGGAGTGGCGGGGCCCGTGAGCTATCACGAGCTCCACCACCGTCGCTGGCGCATCGCGATCGCGCTCACGCTGGCGGTGGCCGCGGTCTACTTCGGGTTCATCGCGCTCATCGCCTTCCAGAAGGAGCTGATGGGAACGCTCCTCACCAGGGGGCTGAGCATCGGGATCCTCCTCGGCGCGCTGGTGATCGTGCTCTCGTGGCTCCTCACGTGGGGCTATGTGCGATGGGCGAACACGCACTACGACGCCCGGCTCGAGGAACTGCGCAAGGAGGGCGACTGATCTCCTCGCGGCTCCTCGCGCACGCGCTCAGCACGGCCCTCGCGCCCGCCGCGCCCGCCGCGCCCGCCGCGGCCGCCGCGGCCGGCGTGCCGGCCGCCCAGAGCGTCGCCCAGGGCGCCGCCCCCGCCACCGCCATCGGCCAACCGAACTCCGTCGCGATGGCGTTCTTCTTTCTCTTCATCGCGATCACGCTCGGCATCACCTACTGGGCCGCCAAGCGCACGCGCACCACCGAGCACTTCTACGCGGCGGGCCGAACGGTGAGCCCCGTGCAGAACGGATTCGCCCTGGCCGGCGACTACATGAGCGCCGCGAGCTTCCTTGGCATCGCCGGGCTCGTCTCCACCACGGGATTCGACGGACTCATCTACTCCACCGGATGGCTCGTGGGCTGGCCCGTGGTGCTCTTCCTGATTGCCGAGCCGCTCCGCAACCTCGGCAAGTACACCTTCGCCGACGTCGTTGCCGTCCGGCTGCGCCAGACCCCCGTGCGGCTCGCCGCCCTGCTGGGCACGCTCTCGACCGTCCTCTTCTATCTCATCGCGCAGATGGTCGGCGCGGGCACGCTCATCCGGCTGATGTTCGGCCTGAGCTACGAGATGGCCGTCACCATCGTGGGCGCGGCGATGATCGCCTATGTGCTCTTCGGAGGGATGCTCGCCACGACGTGGGTGCAGATCGTGAAGGCGGGGCTGCTCCTGGGCGGCGCGGCGACACTCGCGCTCCTGGTGCTCGCGAAGTTCGGGATGAACCCCGTCGCGCTCTTCGCCGCCGCCAGCGCGAAGTACGGCGACGCGGTGCTCGCGCCGGGCAGTCTCGTCTCGGTGCCGCTCGACACGATCTCGCTCGGGATGGCGCTGATGTTCGGCACCGCGGGGCTGCCGCACATCCTCATGCGCTTCTACACGGTGCGTGACGCCAAGGCCGCGCGCACGTCGGTGTTCTACGCGACGGGACTCATCGGCTTCTTCTACCTGCTGACCTTCGTGCTCGGCTTCGGCGCGATGGTCTTCGTCGGCCCCGACGCGATCCGGGCGATCGACAAGGGCGGCAACATGGCGGCGCCGCTCCTGGCCGAGTTCCTGGGCGGGACGCCGTTCCTCGGGTTCATCGCGGCAGTCGCGTTCGCGACCATCCTGGCGGTGGTGGCCGGGCTCACGCTCTCCGGGGCGGCGGCGCTCTCGCACGACCTCTGGACGAGCGTGATCCGCGGCGGGCACCCGCGATCCGGCGAAGAGCTCCGGGTGGCGCGCGTCGCGACATTCGTGCTCGGGGTGGTCGCGGTGCTCCTCGGGATCGCGTTCAAGGGGCAGAACGTCGCGTTCATGGTGGGTCTCGCGTTCGCGATCGCGGCGAGCGCGAACTTCCCCGCGCTCGTGCTGTCCATCTTCTGGCGTCGCTGTACGACGCACGGCGCGGTCGCGAGCATGGTCACGGGCACGGTCGCGACGCTCGTGCTGATCGGGCTCTCACCCGTGATCCAGGTGGACATTCTGCATCACCCGGGAGCGTGGTTCCCGCTCAAGAACCCGGCGGTGCTCACCATGCCGGGGAGCTTCCTGATCGGAATCGTCGTGTCCCTGCTCACCTCTGACGCACGGGCGATGGCCGAGTACGACGGGCACGTGCGCGAGATGATCGAAGGCGCACGAGCGCATTAGCTCCCGACGGCCGGCTGCGATCGCCCCCGCGCGTCCACCGGCCAGCTCGTCTCGACCCGCTCCCCGCGCACGCCGTACGTCACGTCGTTGAGATGAACCACGTAGCACACGTGGTTCGGCACGACGCGCACGAGCTCGCCGACCGCGGGGCGCCAATCGGAGCGCGAGAGGTCGAGGATGCCGTGCTCCTCGCTCATCCGGGAGACCGCCACGTCGGGCCGGTCGAGCAGCACGCCCCACCCTTCGCCGGCCGTGCCGCGGGACGGCTCGCGCCCGAGCGCTTTCGATCCGGCGTCGATCACCGCCTGGTGCGGGACGCTCGTGCTCACCACTGTCGCGAGCACCGTGAAGGCGCAGTCGCTCCAGGTGCACGCCCCGATCGCCGCGGTGCCGCGGTCGTTGTAGACGTAGGTCCCCGGCCGGATCTCGGTCACGGCGCCCGCTTCGTGCGAACGCCACATCGTGGGCGTGGAGCCGCCGCTGACGGCCGGCGGGGCGACCCCGGCGCGCGCCAGCGCCGACGTCGCGCTCGTGAGCGCCTCGCGCAGCGCGTCGAGCTTGGCGTCCTGCGAGCCCACCTCGTCGCGGATGTGCCCGGGATAGAAGGCGATCCCCGCGTACTCGAGCGGAGGCCGCTCGCGCACGAGGCGCGCGAGCCGGGTCGCCTCGTCCCACGCCGTCACGCCGACGCGGTGCATCCCGACGTCGAGCTCGACGTACACGCGCACGGGTCGCTGCGCCGCGCGCGCGGCGGCGGCGAGCCCTTCGATCGCCGCCGTCGAATCGAGCGCGACGGTGAGTCGCACGCGTTCGGGGAGTGCCACGAGCTTCGCCACTTTGGGGCCCACGGGCGGATACGCGAGCAGGAGGTCGTCGCTCACCGCGCTCATGACGGCCGCCTCCGCGGGCGTCGCGCAGGTGAGCCCCGTGGCTCCCGCCGCAAGCTGCGCGGCCGCCACCACCGTCGCCTTGTGCGTCTTGACGTGCGGCCGGAGCGCGAGGCCGTGTTCCCGCGCATACGACGCCATCCGCGCGATGTTGCGCTCGAGGCGGTCCAGGTCCACCAGCGCCGCCGGCGTCTCGAGTTCCGCAAGCGGCGCGCCCACGCGCAGCGGCACATCGTGCATCGGAAACAGCATCTGAGTGTTCTGCGTGTTCTGCGTGTTCTGCGTGTTCTGCGTGTTCTGCGGTGAGGTTCGCCCGGCCGACCGGCGCCCGGCCTCGGCCGTCTGCCGTCTGATGTCTGCCGTCTGATGTCTGCCGTCTGATGTCTGCCGTTTACAGTCTGAACAGATAGCTCGCCTTCACGAAGAACGCGTCACTCTGCCGCACCAACTTCCGCAGCGAAAACGCGTCCGGTTCCGACAGGTCGGCGCCGTATCCCACGTAGAACACGGTTCCGGGCGTGGGCTTGTACGAAAACAGGAACTCGCCGTGCACGGTGTTGTCCGTGTGTTCGACCGTGCGCACCCACCGCGTGCTCGACGCATCGTAGACCAGCAGCGGGTGGTTCGTGCGACTGTCGTCCCGCAGCGCGTCGGTGTAGTCGGTGAAGTACTCGCCGATGGCCCGCACGAAGACACTGCGGTTCACCTGGTACTCCACCTTGAGCCGCGGGTCTCTCCGGCGGGCGACGCGCCGGTCGTTCGTGTGGCGGATGTAGTCGTTCTCGACGTAGCTCGCGGTCACGCGCAGCTGCTCCGACGCGCGGATGGTGGCGCTGACGTTCCAGTGCACGATGTGCCCCGGCGACCACTCCTCGAAGTTCTCGTCCTGCCCGTTGATGTAGAGCACGCTGAGCGACAGGTGTTTGAGCTGCGGCGTCGCGAACGAGACCACCCAGTCGCGGTTGGGGAGCCGTGGCGTCCCCGTGAACGGCAGCGTGTCGCTCGGCACGCCGCCCGCTCGCGGCACCTCGATGCGGTACCGGCCACCGTAGAACGCGGGATCATAGCCGAACGTCTCGAGGAGCAGCGAGGCGCCCGCCGTCCATCCGCCCCGGAACTGCGCGTTCAGGTTGAAGTGGAACTTCTTGTCGCGCGCATCGCCGTGCCGCTTGAAGTTGCCGTAGTCCCAGATGTCGTCGAACACGAGGTTCACGCCGAACTGTTGCAGGCGCGACGCGCGCTCGCCGAACCAGGTGTACCGCGGGGAGAAGTTCGCCTGCACCTGTCCCACGCGCGACAGGAATCCGCTTTGCGTGCGGAAGTCGCTGGAGATTCCCTTGAAGAGCGACCGGAAGCCGAACGCACGCCCGTTGCGGTTGAGATTGGCCTGCCAGAGGGGACCGGTGGTCCGCACGCCGGCGCGCTCCGTGGCGCTCCCCGCCAGCTGGAACTGCAGGGAATAGACCCGCTGCCACACGAGGCGGCCGTCCACGTCGAGCACGCGATTCCAGTTCTTGCCGTCCAGCCGGTCGGTGTACGCCATGCCGATGCGGGACTGACTGCCGACGTCGCGTTGCAGCCGGATGATGTTGAAGATCGGATGGTCGCGACCGGTGGTGGACGCGCTCGCGGCGTCCGCCGCGGAGAGGAAGGCGAGGTCGAAGCTCCCCGCCTTGCCGGCCAGCTTGACCGCGGCGACCGGCTGCACCACGCGCCGCGTGTAGATGAGCGAGTTCGGCGTGGAGAACTGCTCCAGCCCGTCGAGAAAGAAGGGGCGCTTCTCCGGAAACGAGAGCGCGGCGCGGGGGTCGAAGTTGATCTGGCCGGCGTCCGCCTCGACCTGCGAGAAGTCGGGATTGAAGGCGCCGTTGAGCGTGAGGTTGTTGCTGATTCCCCACCGGATGTTGGCTCCGACCTCCGGCCGCCGCGCGTCAACGCGCCACGCGCCCGCCGCCGTTTCTCCGGCGTCCGGCGTCCCCTCGGTGCGCTGCGTCGCCTCCGGCGTCAGGTCCACCACGAGACCGCGCCGGAGGCCGGTCAGCCCCTCGAGCCGGCCGGACTGCGCGAGGAACGACGCCGCGGCGCGCTGCGCCGGCGCCCAGCTGTCCTCGTAACCGCGGTACTGCACCTTCCGGACCGCGTTGATCCCCCACGTCTGCGCGAGCGCCGGCTGATAGCGCAGACTCTTGAAGGGCACGCGCAACTCGACTTCGTATCCCCACGCCGTGATCCGTCCCTTGGACTGGAACACGAAATCCTGGCTGAGGTCGGCCGCCTCGCGCGCCTGCGCAACCCCTCCGCCAAAACCGCCCCCCGAGATGTTTCCGCGCTCCAGCAGCGTGCCGTCGGCCTGCACGCCGAGCGGATTGACCATGAACACGGTGGCCTGCCGGCCGTCGTTGAACGTGCCGAGCAGGATCTGGACGTGGTCGTCCTGCGAGATCCGGTCGCGGTCGGTCAGCGTGGCGCGCACCTGTTCGCGCGGCTGAAACGCCCGGACGCCGAAATGGATCGCGGTGGACGAGTACCACACGAGCACGTGCGTCGAGTCGGCGGCCGGGACGCCGTCCTGCGGAGCGTACTGCGAGAAGTCGGTGAGAACGGCGGCCGCCTTCCAGGGCGTCTCGCTCAGGTCGCCGTCAATCGTCACGGTCGTGTCCAGGCGCGGCGGACGCACCGCCAGCTCGCGCGCGCGCCCCCGAAACACGGGGGCGGCGGTGCCCACGGGCGCCGCCGACTGCAGCGCGGCGAGCAGCAGGAACCGGACGAGCATTCTGAACGCTAACGCATTGCGAACGTGCCGGCGACGGCGGCCTGCGGGCGCGCCGAGCGGGCGCGCCGAGCGGGCGCGCCGAGCGGGCGCCGAGCGGGCGCCGAGCGGGCGCGCCGAGCGGGCGCCGAGCCTGCGCGATGCGCTCAGCCCTTGTGCCCGCTCCTCGCGTGCGCGTGCGCGCGCGACGGGCGCCCCGGCCGGCCCGCCGTCGCCGCGCGCCGTTTCTTCTCCGCGCGCGAGAGCGGCCGCAGGAGCGTTCTCCGGCACTCCAGTGATCCGCAACGGCACCCGTACTTCGTGACTTCGTCCGCCTCGGTTTCCGTACCGTCGCGCTCCAGGGAATAGTCGTACGTCAGCTCCTCGCCGGGGCAGATCGTCCGAATGGCCTCGATGAACACGCGCGAGCGCTCGATCACCGCCTCGCAGTTCGGCTCGCACGAGTGGTTGATGAAACGCGCGTCATTGCCGCTCACGGCCGCATCGATGACCGTCTGGCGACTGACGCTGAAGAGGAACGTGTGATGGTCATCGGCCGCGGTGTCGTCATACCGGGCGTCGGCCTCGGCGTGCGTCAGGCGCTCGCCGACGTACTCGATCAGCCGCTCTCCCTTCCGGATCCGGCGCACCGCGAATGCTCCCCTCCCCGCGATCCGCGACCGGCGCACGACAAACGCGCGAGGCGGACCGGGGGTCACTTCACGAGACCCCATCCCAGCTCCATCCCGAAGTAGTAGTGCCGGAGCGGCGACGGCTCGAACACCCGGCCGCCCGTGCCGTTCAGCGTGACCGCGCCGACGTACGCCTGGTCGAGCACGTTGTTCACCCCCACGAACGGCTGAAAGCGCCGGTCGCCCAGCGTCCCGACCCACGAGGCGCGCAGCGTGAGGCTCCCCCGGCCCCAGTCGTCAATCCGGATCGTGTTCTTGTCGTCGGCGAACAGCGCCGCGCTCCACGTGTGGTCGAGGTCCACGTGCGCCGCGCGCCACCGCGCCCGGAGGCCGAGCCGGACGAACCGATCGGGGACGCCGGGAAGGGACTTGCCGTCCAGTGTGTCGGTGACGGTCCTGTTCTGGACGCGGTAGCGCACGAAGCGGTAGCGCGCCTCGGTCCACGCGACGTTCACGTCGAGCCAGCGCGCCGCACGCGCCTCGAGCCCCACTTCCAGCCCGTCGTTGCGCGTGCGCCCCGCGTTCCGGAAATACGCCCGGCCGTTGTTCTCGAGGTACTGGATGATCGCGTCGTCCGCGAGCGTGCGAAACGCGCTCACCGTGTACCCGATTCGCCCGCCGACCGTGCCGCGGGCCCCCGCCTCCACGGTGTGGATGCGCTGCGGACCGAGATCGGCATTGAAGCCGCCGCTGCCGTCGGGCTTCGCGTTCAGCTCCGTCGTCGTCGGCGTTTCGAACGCCGTGGAGTAGTTCAGGTACGGCGTGAAGGCCTCGGCGACGACGTACGACGCGCCGACGTGGCCGCTCAGCGCCGTCATGTCGCGCACGCCGCTGTTGTCGAGGCCGTCGCGCAGGAAGTGATCGGTCACGCGAAACGTGAGGTCGTCCCAGCGTGCGCCGGCGCTCAGCGTGAGCGCGGCGACCGGCGACCACTGCACCGACGCGAACGGTCCGAGCGAAACGACGCTCTCGCCCTGATCGAGGAAGAGCGTGTCGGTCGGTGTCACGGGGTGTCCGCCCGTCGCGCGCAGGTTGCGCCGGACGTCGAGCGAGCGCTGCACATCGAGCCCTCCGCTGAGGCGCGGCGTGCGCGCGGTCGGCGTGCACGCGCAGAGCGGGCGTGTGCCGTCGAGCCGTACGCCCGTCACCCAGCGGTTCAGCTGCGTGTACGTTCCGACGGCCGCGCCCGCGGTGCCCGGCGGCGGCGTGGCGATCGGATTGTCCACGAACCGGCGCACGACGTACGCCAGCGCGGACCAGTCGGACCCTCCAGACGCGCCGTGATACAGGCGCACCGCGAACTGCGATTGGGCGAGCGCCTTGTTCACCCCCCGCGCCACGCTCGTCGCCGCGGCGGAATCGCGGTTCTTCGCGTATTCCGCGCTCGTCAGCGCGCCCGGGTTGAGCGCCTGCGGCATCCGGGTGTAGCTCGCGCGGAGCGCCAGCGTGGTCGCGCCGCCAAGCGCATAGTCCATCGCGCTGCTCAACTGCGTGAGCTCGGCGCGGCTGTACTGGCGGAAACCCGTCACGGCCGTGTGCGACAGCGAGACCGCCCCCACGGCGGGGCCCGAGCGCCCCGACGTTCGGAGCTGGAGCTTGCGCGTTCCGAACGCGCCACTCGTGAGACGCACCGTCTGGCCGAGCGGATCCGGGGCGGACAGGTCGGTCGTGAACGCGATCACCCCGCCCGATCCGTTCCCGAAGAGCGACGACGCCGATCCGCGCAGCACCTCCACGCGAGAAACGGCGGCGAGATCCACGTTGGTGAGCTGGGTCTGGCCGTCCGGCAGCGACTGCGGGACGCCGTCGAGGAGGACCTTCACGCCGCGGATGCCGAAGTTCGCCCGTGAGCCCGCGCCGCGGATCGAGAGTCGCTGGTCGAGCGAGTAGTTGTAGCGGTTGGACACATACACGCCCGGGATGTTGTTGAGCACCTCGTCAATGCCGAGCGTGGCCTGGCCGCGGGCGATCGCGACCTTCTCCTGCAGGCCGACGGCCCACGGCGCGCGCTGGGCCGAGGCGTCGGTGCGCGTGACCGAGACGCGCACGTCGGCGAGGCGCTGGGCGCGCAAGGAGTCGCCGGGCTCGCCCGCCCTCCGCGCGGAGTCGGCGCGGGCCGCGCCCTGCGCGTCGAGTGATGCGCCGAACGACACCGCGAACGACGCGATCAGCATCACGACGCGCAGCGCTCGCCTCACACCGGTTCGCATGGCGGGAAAAGTAACTCGCCCGCGGCCCCCGCGTCCCCCGCGTCCCCCGCGTGCGCCGCGTGCGCCGCGTGCGCCGCGTGCGCTTCGTGCGCTTCGTGCGCTTCGTGCGCTTCGTGCGCGACGCGCGCCTCGATTAACTTCCGCGGGCCGATCTTCTCGCGCCCGGAGACGCCACGCCCCATGGCGATCGCGACCGTCAACCCCGCCACCGGCGTCCTCGTCCGGCGCTTCGAGGAGCACGACGCGGTGCGCGTCGAGGCGGCGCTCGTCCGGGCCGCGGCCGCCGCGCAGGGGTGGCGACGCGCGCCGATCACCACGCGCACCGCGCTGCTCGAGCGCGTCGCGGCGCGCCTCGACGCCGAGCGCGAGCGCCTCGCCCGGCTCGCCACGCTCGAGATGGGGAAGACGCTGCAGGCGGCCCGCGACGAGGTCGCCAAGTGCGCCTTCGCGTGCCGTCACTACGCCGCGCACGCCGCGACGATGCTGGCGCCGGAGCGCCGCGAGCTGGACGACGCCGCCGCCACACTGCACTTCCAGCCGCTGGGCGTCGTGCTCGCCGTGATGCCGTGGAACTTCCCCTACTGGCAGGTGATTCGCGCGGCGGCGCCGGCGCTCGCCGCCGGCAACGTGATGCTCCTCAAGCACGCCTCCAACGTGCCGCAGTGCGCGCTCGCGCTCGAGGAGACCTTCCGCGAGGCGGGCGCGAGCGAGGGCCTCTTTCAGACGCTGCTCGTCGGATCCGCTCGCGTCGCCGCGCTCATCGCCGATCGCCGCGTGGCCGCCGTGACCCTCACCGGAAGCGACGCCGCCGGCCGCGACGTCGCGG
>Ga0209751_10002174_pt1 | contig 19817 bp, 18 predicted proteins | sample RifCSP13_1_FD_184019 | JGI IMG/M metagenome (GOLD analysis project Ga0209751, IMG submission 184019) | Soil microbial communities from Rifle, Colorado - Rifle CSP2_sed 13_1 (SPAdes) (version 2) | ecosystem: Environmental > Terrestrial > Deep subsurface > Rock core/Sediment | place: Rifle... | reverse complement strand
AATCTCACGCGCCTGGAGGCGGTGCTGGCCGAGGCATATCGCGTGCTCAAGCCCGGCGGGCGGTTCCTGTGCCTCGAATTTTCGACCGTCGAGGTGCCGCTCCTCGACACGCTCTACGACGCCTATTCCTTCAACGCGATCCCGATGCTCGGCGGCCTGGTCGCCGGCGACAGCGCGTCGTATCGCTATCTGGTGGAGAGCATTCGCCGCTTCCCCGATCAGAAAAGCTTCACTCAGATGATCGAGAATGCGGGCTTCGAGCGGGTTTGCTATCGCAATCTCACCGGCGGGATTGCCGCGCTCCACTCCGCCTGGCGACTGTGACGAGGCTCTAGCATGAACGCGATTGCCAATATGGCGCGACTGACCAAGGCGGGCGCCGTCATCGCCTGGTCGGGCGCGCGCGTTATGCCCGATGGCGCCAACCTTCCCGCGCCGCTTGCCCTGTTCGCCCGCGTGACGGCGCCGCTGCGCAAGAACGGGACCGGAGAGAACCCCAACGAAACGAAACTCTCCGAGGCGCTCACTTCGCTCGGGCCGTCCTACATCAAGCTCGGCCAGTTCCTCGCCACCCGCGACGACATCATCGGCCGCGAGCTGGCGCGCGATCTTTCCACCCTCCAGGACCGCCTGCCGCCCTTCTCCCAAGGCGAGGCACGCGCCGCGGTCGAGGAAGCGTTGGGCGCGCCGATCGACACGCTTTACGCCGAGTTCGGGCCTCCGGTCGCCGCCGCCTCGATCGCTCAGGTGCATAAGGCGAAAGTTCGCGGGGCCGACGGGTCTCTCAAGCCGGTCGCGGTCAAGGTGCTCCGACCCGGCATCGAGCAGCGCTTCCAGCGGGACCTCGACAGCTATTTCTTCGCGGCCCGGACGATCGAGCGCTTCCATCCTCCCTCGCGGCGCTTACGGCCGATTGCCGTGGTCGACACCTTGGCAAAATCCGTCGCCATCGAGATGGATTTGCGCATGGAGGCCGCGGCCATCTCTGAGATGGCCGAGAACACCAAGAACGACGAAGGCTTCCGAGTGCCGACCGTCGATTGGACGCGGAGCGCGCGCCGCGTGCTGACGCTCGAATGGATCGACGGCATCCCGATCTCGGACCGTGAGGGCCTCGCCGCCGCCGGTCACGAGGTGAAGCCGCTCGGCGCGCGGCTGATGCAGACCTTTCTGCGCCATGCCATGCGCGACGGCTTCTTCCATGCCGACATGCATCCGGGAAATCTCTTCATCGACGAGAAGGGCCGCATCGTCGCCGTCGATTTTGGCATCATGGGACGGCTCGGCTTCAAGGAGCGGCGCTTTCTCGCCGAGATCCTCTACGGCTTCCTCAACCACAACTACGCCCGCGTCGCCGAGGTCCATTTCGAGGCCGGCTACGTGCCGCGCAAGCACTCGGTGGCGCAGTTCGCGCAAGCCTTGCGCGCCATCGGCGAGCCGATCATGGACCGGCCGGCCAGCGAGATCTCCATGGCCCAGCTGCTCGGCCAGCTGTTTCAATATACCGAAGTGTTCGACATGCAGACCCGGCCCGAGCTGCTGCTCCTGCAAAAGACCATGGTGGTGGTCGAAGGCGTCGGCCGCAGCCTCGACCCCGAGCTGAATATGTGGGTGGTGTCAGAGCCCGTAGTGAAGGAGTGGATGGAGCAGGAGTTCGGCGCCGGCGCCCAATTCGAAGCCGCGGCGGAAGGCGCGGCGAGCGTGGGCCGCTTCATGGGCGACATCCCCAAGCTGCTCGGCCAGGCCGAGCGCACCGCGGAAGCCTTGTCTTCCATGGCCGAGGAGGGCCTCCGGCTCGACGACCACACCGTCGAACGCCTGGCCGAGGCGCAAGGCCGCGAGAACCGGGTGAGCCGCATCGGCATCTGGGTGGGCGCCATTGCCCTTGCCGCCATAGCCCTTGCGCTCCTCTTTTGAGTGTTGACCGCTAACCCTATTTCTTGTCATTGCCCGGCTTGATCGGGCAATCCAGTAACCACCGCAGGACGTTGCTGGTAAAGTCGGTGGCTACTGGACGCCCGCCTTCGCGGGCATGACAACGCGTGAGGAAGCAGGTGCAAGGCAAGCGCATCCTCTTGATCGTCGGCGGCGGGATCGCTGCCTATAAGAGCCTCGAGCTGGTGCGCCGCTTGAAGGAGCGGGGCGCCTCCGTGCACGCGATCGTGACCAAAGGCGGCGCCGAGTTCGTCACCCCGCTCTCGCTCTCTGTCCTCACCGAGGAGAAGGCTCTCACCGATCTCTTCGATCTCAAGGACGAGGCCGAGATCGGGCATATCCGCCTGTCGCGCGAGGCCGACCTGATCGTGGTCGCGCCGGCGACCGCCGATCTCCTCGCCAAGATGGCGCATGGGCTCGCTGACGACCTTGCCACCGCCGTGCTGCTTGCTACCGACAAGCCTCTGCTCGCTGCGCCCGCCATGAATGTGCGCATGTGGCAGCACCCCGCCACAAGGCGGAACCTGGCAACGCTCCAGGCCGACGGCACCCACTTCGTGGGTCCTGATGAAGGTGAAATGGCCTGCGGTGAATATGGACCCGGCCGCATGGCCGAGCCGCAAGCGATCCTCGAAGCCATCGCGAGCTTGCTCGACGCTGGAGTAAACAGCCCGCGTGTCGCGCCCCTCAACGCATTGCTCCGCGGTCGCCACGTGCTGATCACCTCGGGTCCCACGCAAGAGCCGATCGACCCGGTGCGCTATATCGCCAACCGCTCCTCCGGCAAGCAAGGCCATGCCTTGGCGCGCGCCGCCGCCGCGCTCGGCGCCGAGGTGACCCTGGTGAGCGGTCCTGTGGCGCTTCCAGATCCGCCAGGCGTCACCGTGGTGAAGGTCGAGACGGCACATGAGATGCTGGCCGCGACCCTTGCCGCGCTTCCCGCCGATATCGTCATTTGCGCCGCGGCGGTCGCCGATTGGCGCGCCGCCGACGAGTCGCCGCAGAAGCTGAAGAAGCAAAATCAGGTGGAGGCCGAGCTGAAGCTGGCGCTCAACCCCGACATTCTTGCCACCGTCGCCAAGCCCGGTCCTAAGCGCCCGCGCCTGGTCATCGGCTTTGCCGCCGAGACGGAGAATCTGATTGAGAACGCGGTCGCCAAGCGCCGCACCAAGGGTGCTGACTGGATCGTCGCCAACGACGTCTGGCCGGGAACCGGAGCGATGGGCGGCGATAGCACGCAGGTTCACTTGATCTCCGCCGCAGGCGTCGAGGATTGGCCACGCCTAAGCAAGGACGAGACGGCGGCGCGTCTTCTTGCCCGCGCCGCTGACGCGCTCTCCGCGCTCCGTTCGGCTGCTGAATGAGTGAGGCCCGGGCCCGTACCGTCACCGTGCGCGTGAAGCGGCTCCCCCATGGCGAGGGCCTGCCGCTCCCGTCCTATCAATCGACGCACGCAGCAGGTCTCGATGTGGTGGCCGGCGTGCCGGAAGCGGAGCCGGTCGAGCTTCTGCCGGGAGCCCGCGCGCTCGTTCCCACCGGCTTCGCGCTCGAGCTACCGCCAGGCTACGAGGCGCAAGTCCGCCCGCGCTCCGGCCTGGCGCTGAAGCATGGGGTGACGCTGCTGAACAGTCCCGGCACCATCGACTCCGACTATCGCGGCGAGCTGATGGTGCTGCTGATCAACCACGGCCCCGAGCCCTTCCTCGTCCGCCGGGGGATGCGCATCGCGCAGCTCGTGATCGCGCCCGTCGCCTCGGTCGAGATCGTTGCGGTGGAGGCGCTTGGCGGCACGGTGCGCGGGCAGGGCGGTTTCGGCTCCACCGGCTGACCTCGCCTTACGTTCGTCATGCCCGGCAATGACGAAATGGAACTGATGACATACATTCCCATCATGCTCACCCAGGAGGAGATCCAGCGCTACAAGCGCCAGCTGGTGCTGAAGGAGATCGGCGGCGAGGGCCAGCAGAAGCTGAAGGCCGCCAGAGTGCTCGTGATCGGCGCCGGCGGACTGGGCTCGCCGCTCATTCTTTACCTTGCCGCCGCGGGCATAGGCCAGATCGGCATCATCGACAGCGACCGTGTGAGCCTCGATAATCTCCACCGCCAGATCGTCCACGACACGAAGAGCGTGGGGAAGGCCAAGACGCGGAGCGCGGCCGGAGCAATCGAGCGCCTCAACCCGCATGTCGAGACGCGCCTCTACACCACGCGCCTCGTACCCGAGAACGCGGCAGGCATTATCGGCGGCTACGACATCGTCGCCGACGGCTCCGACAATTTCGCCACCCGCTATCTCGTTAACGACGCCTGCTATTTTGCCAAGACGCCGCTCGTCTTCGCGGCGGTCGGTCCGTTCGACGGCCACCTCACCACCTTCCGCGCCTTCGAGACGGACGGCGCGGGGAACCCACGACCCTCCTATCGCTGCCTCTTCCCCGAGCCGCCGCCTGACGGCACGGTGCCGCCCTGCTCGGAGGCAGGCATTCTCGGCGCGGTCGCCGGCGTGATCGGCTGCTTGGCCGCCGTCGAAGTGGTCAAGGAGCTGCTGGGCTTGGGCGAGAGCCTCGTCGGCAGGCTGCTCCTCTACGACGCGCTTCAGGCGCGGTTCTCAACGGTGGCCTATGCCTGGGATCCCGACAATCCGCTGAACGGCCGGGCCCCTCGCTTTCACGACCTGTCCCATCACCGCACGGCCATGGAAGAGGCGAGCGGATAAGCATGGCGGCGGAGAAAATCACCACAACCTGTGCCATCGCCGGAGGCGGCCCGGCCGGCATGATGCTCGGCCTTTTGCTTGCCCGCGCCGGCGTCGATGTCGTCGTGCTTGAGAAGCATGCCGACTTCTTTCGCGACTTCCGCGGCGACACCATTCATCCCTCGACGCTTGAGATCATGTATGAGCTTGGAATTCTCGACGCCTTCCTCAAGCGCCCGCATCAAGACGTGCGTGAGCTCACCGGCCTGGTCGGCGACGAGCGAATCGTGCTTGCCGACTTCTCGCATCTGCCCACCCGGTGCCGCTTCATCGCTTTGATGCCGCAATGGGATTTCCTGGATTTCCTCGCCGACGAAGCGCGCCGCTATCCGAGCTTTCATCTGAGGATGCAGGCGCGCGTCACCGATCTCATCATGGATCATGGCCGCGTCTTGGGTCTTTATGCCGAGACGCCGGAGGGCCTGCTCGAGATCAGGGCCGATCTCGTGGTCGGCGCCGACGGCCGCCACTCCGATGTGCGTGAACTCGCCGGGTTAAAAGTCGAGGATTTCGGCGCTCCGATGGACGTGCTCTGGTTTCGCCTCGCCAAGCGCGCAGACGACGATCAGCAGCCGCTCGGCCGCATGCAAGCCGGCGTGGTGTTCGTCACGCTCGACCGGGGCGACTATTGGCAATGCGCCTATGTCATCCCGAAGGGCGGCTTCGACGTGCTGCGCAGCAAGGGGTTGGAAGCTTTTCGCGCGGCGATAGCGAGCCTGAATGCTCAGTTCGCCGATCGCGTCGACGAGATCGGGTCCTGGGACGACGTCAAGCTGCTGACCGTCACGGTTGACCGGCTCAAGCGCTGGTACCGGGAGGGCGCGCTGTGCATAGGCGACGCGGCTCACGCCATGTCGCCGATCGGCGGCGTCGGCATCAATCTCGCCATTCAGGACGCGGTCGTTGCCGCCAATATTCTATGGGAGGCGCTGCGCAAAGGTGAGGCGCCGGTCGATCTCCTTGCCAAGGTGCAAGCGCGGCGCGAATGGCCGACCAAGATGATGCAGGCCGTCCAGCTCTTCGTGCAGAAGCGCATTATCAGCAACGTGCTGACCATGACCGAGCGCCCGCGGCCGCCTTTTGTGGTGACGCTGTTCAGCCGCTTCCCGTTTCTCAGGAGGATCCCGGCGCGGCTCGTCGGCATGGGCTTTCGCCCCGAGCACGTGCATTCGCCCGAGCTTAAACCCAACTAGAACATCGCGGGATGGACACGGTCCGGCGGCGCGTGGCCGTCGAGGAAGGTCTTGATATTGATGATGACCTTCTCGCCCATGTCGACCCGGCCTTCCAAGGTAGCCGAGCCCATATGCGGCAGGACCACCACCTTGCTGCTCTTCAACAGCTTCGGGTTCACCGCAGGCTCGTGCTCGAACACGTCGAGGCCCGCGCCGCCAAGTTCGTTGTTCTCGATCATGCGGGCCAGCGCGTTCTCGTCGATCACCTCCCCGCGCGCCGTGTTGACGATATAAGCGCTAGGTTTCATCAGCGCGAGCCGGCGCGCCGAAAGCAAATGATAGGTTGCCGGCGTATGCGGGCAGTTGATGGAGATGATGTCCATGCGGGCGAGCATCTGGTCGAGGCTGTCCCAATAGGTCGCCTCGAGCTCGTGTTCGACCTCCGGCGCCACCCGCCTGCGATTGTGATAGTGGATCTGAAGCCCGAAGGCCCGCGCCCGCTTGGCCACGGCCTGGCCGACGCGCCCCATGCCGACAATGCCGAGCCGTTTGCCGTAGATGCGGTGGCCGAGCATCCAGGTCGGCGACCAGCCCTGCCACTCCCCATCGGAGCTCTTGAGCACCATCGCGCCTTCAGTGAGCCTTCGCGGCACCGCAATAATCAGCGCCATGGTCATGTCGGCGGTATCCTCGGTGAGCACGCCCGGCGTGTTGGTGACGAGGATCGAGCGGTTCCGCGCCGTTTCGAGGTCGATATTGTCGACGCCGGTGCCGAATTGGGCGATGAGCTTGAGGTCGGGACCGGCCTGGCTCAGCACGCCCCGGTCGATGCGGTCGGTGACGGTGGGCACCAGCACGTTGGCGGACTTGGCGGCATTGATTAGCTCCTCGCGCGTGAACGGCTTGTCGTCGAGATTGAGCCGTGCGTCAAAAAGCTCCCGTAGCCGCGTTTCCACCACATCGGGGAGCTTACGCGTGACGATAACGATTGGTCGTTCAGCCATTACAAGCCCAGTTAGGATTGGGGCGAGAGGGGGCCTCCCGCGTCATTTTGAGGCGCTTTTCGACAGAGCGCCGCCTTCTCTAACAGAAGCGGCTTTGCGAGATAAAGCGTCATCTTGGCCCAGAGCCACGATCCTTTCACTTTTCTGGGTCATCCAGGGCCAGCGAAGGGCCAGCCGATTCGGGGGGGCGCCCCCTCTTCAGGGATTGCATCATTAGGCGCCAAGGCGGGGTGAGACGGGTGTGGCATCGGGCTTCGATCGGGATCGCGGCGGCCTTGGGGCTGGTCCTTTTGACCGGCATCGAGGGGAGCGCCGCGGAGGATAGCGTGAGGCAGGCGGCGGTGGACGCTGGCAAGGCGGCGCTGCCGGTTCCGCGCTTCGTGAGCCTCAAGTCCGACAAGGTCAATGTGCGCAAAGGGCCGAGCACCGACCAGTCGATCGTCTGGGTATTCTCCCGTGCCGGCCTCCCCGTCGAGGTAATCGCCGAATCGGACAATTGGCGGCGCGTGCGCGACAGCGAAGGGGCCGACGGCTGGGTGTTTCATAGCCTCCTCAGTGCGCGCCGCACCGTGCTCGTCACCCCGTGGTCGAAGGGCGAAGAGCGCGTCCCCCTCTATAACTCCAATTCGACCAGCTCACGCGCCGTGGCGGAGCTTCAGTCGGGCGTCCTCGGCAGCGTTCTTGATTGCGACGGGGAATGGTGCCGGGTGTCGGTCGACGACTATTCCGGCTATGTGCAGCAGGACAAGCTCTGGGGCGTCTATCGCGGCGAGGAAGTAAAGTAGCCCTAGGGTTTGTCGACCAGCCTGACCAGCACATCGACGCGGGAGATGGCCATGCCCTCCGGCGCATCGGGGAGCCCCTCGATGCGGATTGCGCCGGTTGAGATGTCCATGAGCTGGCCTGAGGGCTCGCAGAAGAAATGATAGTGGTTGGAGGTATTGGTGTCGAAATAGGTCTTGGCGCCTTCCACCGCGACCTCCCGCAACAGGCCGGCTTCGGTAAATTGGTGCAGCGTGTTGTACACGGTGGCAAGCGACACCGGCACTTTGCGGGCTAAAGCCTCCTCATGCAGCGTCTCCGCCGTGACGTGACGGTCACCCTCGGCAAAGAGGAGATTGGCCAGCGCCACGCGTTGCCGCGTGGGTCTCAAGCCCGCGCCGCGCAGGAGCTTGGCGACGTTTCCTGACGTGGTCTCGCTTGGCGATTTGTGGGGGCCCGGAGGCGGCCTATGCATCTTTGTGACCATGTCCGACAATCTCAGGGAAATATACGCAGAAAGCTGCCTCTACCGCAACGCCGCCCCTCCTTCCCTGACCTATGTCAACATGGCCCCTTGAGGATCGAGCACAAGGCCCCCAGCCCCAAAAGGCCTCAAAGACCCGGTGCGACGCGGGCTTTTGAAGGGCTCTCGTCTGTGTTAGGAAACCACCCGAATTCATCAGCGTTGATGGGCCGGGAGAATGTTGAAGGAAGCGATGTCTGAGCGGCGGGATCAATTTGACTACGAGGATCTGCTCGCCTGCGCGCGGGGCGAATTGTTCGGCCCCGGCAACGCCCAGTTGCCGCTCCCGCCGATGCTGATGTTCGACCGTATCTCACAAGTGCAAGAGGAAGGGGGCGAGCATGGCCAAGGCCGTATCGTGGCCGAGCTCGACGTGAAGCCCGATCTCTGGTTCTTCCCCTGCCATTTCAAAGGCGATCCGGTCATGCCCGGCTGCCTCGGACTCGATGCGCTCTGGCAACTGCTCGGCTTCTTTTTGGGGTGGCTCGGTGCACCGGGACGGGGCCGCGCCTTAAGCGTCGGCGAGGTCAAGTTCTCCGGCATGGTGCTGCCGACCATGAAGAAGCTTGAATATATCGTCGAGCTCAAGCGCGTGATCAGACGGAAATTCACGCTTGGCACCGGCGACGGCTGGCTGAAGGCCGACGGCGAGACCATTTATATAGCCAAGGATTTGAGGGTCGGCCTCTTCCAGGCGGGCGAAGCCGCGCAAGCATGATCCGGAAAAGTGGGAACCGGTTTTCCGATAAGATCATGCTCAAACGCGTGTCTGACCCTTGGCAATCGTAGCGGCTCCGGCTTCCTAGGACTTTGACCCAATGAGACGTGTGGTCGTGACCGGCATGGGCATCGTGTCCTCGATCGGCAACAGCGCCCAGGAGGTGCTCGCGTCCTTGCGCGAGGCGAAATCCGGCATCATCAAGGCCGATACCTACGCCGAGCTCGGGTTCCGTTGCCAGGTGCACGGCGCGCCCAAGCTCGATTGGGAAGGGATGATCGATCGCAAAGTGCGCCGCTTCATGGGAGAGGGGTCCGCCTGGAACTACATCGCCATGGCGCAGGCAATCCGCGACGCCGGGCTTGAGGAGAAGGACGTCTCCAACGAACGGACCGGGCTCATTATGGGCTCCGGCGGCCCGTCGACGCGCGCCATCGTTCAGGCCGCCGATACCACCCGCGAGAAGGGTCCCAAGAAAGTGGGACCGTTCGAGGTGCCCAAGGCCATGTGCTCGACCAACTCCGCCACGCTGTCCACGCCTTACCACATCAAGGGCGTGAGCTATTCGATCTCATCCGCCTGCTCGACCTCGGCTCACTGCATCGGCAACGGGTCCGAGCTCATCCAGCTCGGCAAGCAGGACGTCGTGTTTGCCGGGGGCGGCGAGGAGCTCGACTGGACGCTCTCCGTTCTGTTCGACGCCATGAACGCCATGTCCTCCGATTTCAACGACCGGCCCGAAGTTGCGAGCCGCGCCTATGACACCGACCGCGACGGGTTCGTTATCGCCGGAGGGGCCGGTGTCGTCGTGCTCGAGGAGCTTGAGCATGCACGCGCCCGCGGCGCTCGCATCTATGGCGAGCTGGTCGGTTACGGCGCCACCTCCGACGGCTACGACATGGTGCAGCCTTCGGGCGAGGGGGCTGTGCGGTGCATGCGCATGGCCATGCAGAACGTCAATGGCGGCATCGACTACATCAATCCCCACGCCACCTCGACTCAGATCGGTGACGTAAAGGAGATTGAGGCGATCCGCGAGGTGTTCGGCGCCAAGTGCCCGCCGATCAGCGCGACGAAATCGCTGACCGGCCATTCGCTCGGCGCCGCCGGCGCGCACGAGGCGATCTACTCGCTGTTGATGATGAACAACGGCTTCATTTGCGAATCCGCCAATATCGAGACAATCGACCCCGCCGTCGCCGATATGCCGATCGTGCGCAAGCGCCGGGACAATGTCGCCATTAACGCCGTGATGTCGAACAGCTTCGGGTTCGGCGGCACTAACGCCACACTGGTATTTCGACGTCTGGATAGCTGAGAGAACGGGAGCGATGCGGGTTTAACCCATAACCAGAGTAAACATCATGACAACAACAAGAGATATCGCTGAGCCTGCGCCGTTGATGGCGGGGAAGAGGGGGCTGGTGATGGGGGTCGCTAACGACCGCTCGATCGCCTGGGGCATTGCGCGGGTGCTGCACGGGCAGGGCGCCGAACTCGCCTTCAGTTATCAGGGCGGCGCCTTCGGACGTCGCGCCGTACCGCTCGCTCAGGCCATCGGGTCCAAGATCATCGTCGAGGCCGACGTCGAGGATCTGGACAGCGTCAAGCGCGTGTTTGACGTGATCCGAGCGAAGTGGGGCTCGCTCGATTTCGTCGTGCACGCGCTTGCCTTCTCCGATCGCAATGAACTGAGAGGGCGCTACTGCGACACGACGCGCGCCAATTTCGAGCACACCATGGTGATCTCCTGCTTCTCCTTCACCGAGATCTGCAAATTGGCCGCGGAGCTGATGCCGCAAGGCGGCTCGCTGCTCACGCTGACTTATGGCGGCTCTAACCGGGTGGTGCCGTGCTACAACGTCATGGGCGTCGCCAAGGCGGCACTCGAGGCTTCCGTGCGCTATCTCGCCTCGGATTTCGGGCCGCAAGCGATCAGGGTGAATGCCCTTTCGGCCGGGCCGATGCGCACGCTGGCCGGGGCCGGCATCTCCGATGCGCGCACGCTGTTTCACTTCCAGCAGAAGAACGCGCCGATGCGCCGCTCGCCCACCCTCGACGAGGTCGGCGGCGCCGCGCTCTATCTGTTATCGGATTTGTCGGGAGCGGTCACCGGCGAGGTGCATTTCGTCGATTGCGGCTATTCGACCATCGCCATGCCGAATCTCACTTCGCTTAAGGCGATGGAGCAAAGCGAGGCGCTTGAGGAGGCCGTCGAGAAGGCGCAGAGGGAAGCCGCGCAGTAGTTTGATCTAAGTTCAGTGGGAGAAAGGGCGATGGCCGAGCTTGTAGTAATGGTTTGCCTGCTTGCGACCCCGGAGCAATGTACCGAGAAGTCAGTGCCCGGTGCTAACACCGGGGACGTGGTGAGCTGCATCAAGCAGGGCGCAGACAAGGCCACCGAGTGGCAGAAGTCGAATAGCCAGTATTTTGTTATCGGCTGGAGGTGCGTGAAAAAATAGAGCCGTCTCGCTTAAAGCGAAACGGCCCCGCCAAGCGCCGATCCTCGCGAGCCTAGCTCGCCTCGGCTCTCTCCCGCTCTTTCCCGGTCGCCTGGTCGACGACCTTCATCGACAGCCTGACCTTGCCGCGCTCGTCGAAGCCGAGCAGCTTCACCCACACCTGGTCGCCCTCCTTGACCACGTCGGTGACCGCCTTCGGCCTGCCCTCGGCGAGTTGCGAGATGTGGACGAGCCCATCCTTGGCGCCGAAGAAGTTTACGAAGGCGCCGAATTCCATCACCTTGACGACCTTGCCCTTGTAGATCTCGCCGACCTCCGGCTCCGACGCGATGGACTTGATGCGGTTGATCGCGGCGCGGATCGACTCGGCATTGGCCGAGGCTATCTTCACCGTGCCGTCGTCGGAGATGTCGATCTTGGCGCCGGACTCCGCCACGATCTCGCGGATCACCGAGCCGCCCGAGCCGATCACTTCCCTGATCTTGTCGACCGGGATGTGGATGGTCTCGATGCGCGGCGCGTATTCGCCAAGCTCCGGCCTGGCCGTGTTGAGCGCCTTGTTCATCTCGGCGAGGATATGCATGCGGCCATCGCGCGCCTGATTGAGCGCGACCTTCATGATCTCCTCGGTGATGCCGGTGATCTTGATATCCATTTGCAGCGAGGTCACGCCCTCGGAGGTGCCGGCGACCTTGAAGTCCATGTCGCCGAGATGGTCCTCGTCGCCGAGGATGTCCGATAGCACGGCGAAGCGCTCACTCTCCTTGATCAGGCCCATGGCGATGCCCGCCACCGAGCGCTTGAGCGGAATGCCCGCGTCCATCATGGCGAGCGAGGAGCCGCATACCGTCGCCATCGAGGAGGAGCCGTTCGACTCGGTGATCTCCGACACGATGCGGATGGTATAGGGAAAGCTCTCGCGGTCGGGGAGCACCGGATGGATGGCGCGCCAGGCGAGCTTGCCGTGGCCCACCTCGCGCCGGCCCGGGCCCGTCATGCGGCCCACCTCGCCGACCGAGTAGGGCGGGAAGTTGTAGTGCAGCATGAAGGTTTCTTTGTAGGTCCCCTGGAGCGCGTCGACATATTGCTCGTCCTCGCCGGTGCCGAGCGTGGCCACGGCGAGCGCTTGCGTCTCGCCGCGGGTGAACAGCGCGCTGCCATGGGTGCGCGGCAGAATGCCGACCTCGCACACGATCGGCCTGACCGTGGTCAAATCGCGTCCGTCGATGCGCCTCTTGGTCTCAAGAATAGCCGAGCGGACGAATTCCTTCTCGGCCTCCTTGAAGGCGCTTGCCACTTTCGCGGCCATGGTGCCGTCGTCATCAGCAGGGACAAGCGCGACGAGCACTTTCTCCTTGATGGCGGCGACACGATCGCGGCGCTCATGTTTGGCGGCGATGGTGTAAGCCTCGCGCAATTCAGCTTCCACCGCCGCGCGCACCTTGCTCACGAGGTCATGGGCGCCATCGTCGGTCTTGACCTCCCAGGGCTCCTTGGCGGCGCGCTCGGCCAGCTTGACGATGGCACCGAGCACGGGCTGAAAGCCCTTATGCCCAAACATCACCGCGCCGAGCATTATGTCTTCGGGCAATTCCTTGGCTTCCGATTCGACCATCAGCACGGCGTCGGCGGTGCCGGCCACGACGAGGTCGAGCCCGCTCTCGGACATCTCGTCGATCATTGGGTTCAGCACGTATTGGCCGCCGATATAGCCGACGCGAGCCGCGGCGATCGGCCCGAGAAACGGGATGCCGGAAAGGGTCAGCGCGGCGGAGGCCGCGATCATCGCCACGACATCAGGGTCGTTCTCCATGTCGTGCGAGAGCACGGTGGCGATCACTTGCGTCTCGTTCCTGAAGCCGGCGGCGAACAGCGGCCGGATCGGCCGGTCGATGAGACGAGAGGTAAGCGTATCTTTCTCGGTGGGGCGGCCTTCGCGCTTGAAATAGCCGCCTGGGATCTTGCCCGCGGCGAAGGTCTTCTCCTGATAATTGACCGTCAGCGGGAAGAAGTCGATGCCCGCCCTGGCCTCCCTGGCGGCGACGGCGGTGGCAAGAACGCTCGTCTCGCCATAGGTCGCGAGCACGGCGCCGTCGGACTGCCGCGCGATGCGGCCGGTCTCGAGTTTGAGCGGGCGTCCCGCCCATTCGATCTCTACAGTGTGTGTCTTGAACATGTTGGTGTCCCAATGTTTTGGGGAAGGATGAGGCCGCTCCTGTCGCCGCATGGCGCGAGGGCTGGCCAGTTCACAATATTTGCAAGCTCGACCGCGGGATGACCCGCCATGACGATGGCCATCACCGGCGGATGCCCAGCCGGTTGATGAGCTTCTGGTAGCGGTCCTCGTCGGCGGACTTGACGTAATCGAGCAGCCGGCGCCGCTGGCTGACCATCTTGAGCAGCCCTCGGCGCGAATGGTTGTCCTTGCCGTGCGTCTTGAAATGATCGGTGAGATTGGTGATCCGCTCGGTCAGGATGGCGACCTGGACCTCCGGGGAGCCGGTATCGCCCGACTTGGTCGCATATTCCTTGATGAGCTCTTGCTTGCGCTCAGCGCTGATCGACATCGGGTGATCCTTGCTGTTAGGGGTTTTTCGGGGGCCGGGCCGGGATGTCGTCCAGCACGGTCGGCTAAAGTCGCGCGGGCGAGCCGTGAAGACGGCGCTCGCGCGAACCGCTGCACTATAGGGATTATCGGGCCCGAGGCTAGCGGAATTTCGGGTTACCGTTCCACGCTGTGGCGCGGCAGATTGAAGATACGTCGCGGCTTGAGCTCTCCCTGGCTCACTTCGCCGACGGCGACCAGGGTGCCCCGCGCCGTGGCGTACACCGTGCCTTCGACGATCGGGGCATCCCGTCCTCGCAACAAGACCGGCTGCCCGCGCTTCAGCCTATCCGCATCCGGCCCCGACAGGGCAAGCGCCGGGATGTCGCTGAGCGCGGTCTCGATGGGCTCGAGCGCGCCGACCAAGGCTTCGTGGCCGCCACTCTCGGCGAGCGATAAGAGGGTCGCGAGCGCCACGGCGCGCTCCTCGCCAAAGGCGCCGACGCGGGTGCGGCGCAAGGCCTCCACATGGCCGAATGAGCCGAGCGCCCGGCCGAGGTCGCGGGCGAGCGCCCGCACATAGGTCCCCTTGCCGCACCGCGCCTCGAGCACGCAATGGTCTGTGTCGGGGTGATCGACGAGGGTGAGCTTGGCAATCGACACGCGCCGCGGAGCAAGCTCGAACTCCTCCTCCTCGCGGGCGAGGTCGTAGGCGCGGGCGCCGTCCACCTTGAGCGCCGAGAAGCGCGGCGGCACCTGGTCGATCTCGCCGGTGAAGTCGGGAAGCTTGGCCTCGATCTCCGCGCGCGTCGGCCGGCGGTCGCTTCTCGCCACCACTTTGCCCATCGCGTCGTCGGTGTCGGTCTCGGCGCCGAAGCGGACGGTGAAGCGGTACTCCTTAGAGCCTTCGACCACGAACGGAACGGTCTTGGTCGCCTCGCCGAGCGCGATCGGCAGCACGCCCGTGGCAAGCGGATCGAGCGTGCCCGCATGCCCCGCCTTGGCGGCCTCGTAGAGCCGTTTTACGCGGGCGACGGCTTGCGTCGAGGTCATGCCTTGCGGCTTGTCGAAAATGAGCCAGCCATGGACCGGTAAGCCTTTGCGCCGCCGCGCCATCGCTTCTCGCCCGCTCTCTTGCGCTAGCCGTCGAGGTCGCGGGCGACCTTGGGCGAGGCGAGCAGCTCGTCGATGCGGGCAGATTTCTCGAACGAGGTGTCTACCTTGAATCTGAGCTCAGGCATGAACTTCATGCTGACCCGCTTCGCCAGGAGCCCACGCAAATACCGCTTGTGCTTTTCGAGATGAGCGACCGCCTCGTCCGCCTCGCTGCCGCCGAGCGTCAGGACATAGACCGTGGCGAGCTTGAGGTCCGGCGACATGCGCACCTCCGGCACGGTGATCGAATGCCGGTCCAACACCTCGTCCACGATCTCGCCGCGGAAGAAGATGTCGGCCAGCGCATGCCGGATCATCTCGCCCACTTTCAGCTGGCGTTGGGAGGGCGGTTTGCCCTTGTCGCGCGCGACCATGTGTTTGGCTCTTGAATTGGTACCGGCTACGGCCGGCGGATCGCGGATTACAGCGTGCGCTGGACGTGCTCGACCTCGAAGCACTCGATGACGTCGGCCGGACGCATGTCCTGATAGCCCTCGAACGCCATGCCGCATTCTTGGCCTGCGGTCACCTCGCGCACCTCGTCCTTGAAGCGCTTCAAGGTCGACAGCTTGCCTTCGTGGACCACCACATTGTCGCGGATGAGCCGGACTTGAGCGCCGCGCTCCACCTTGCCCTCGGTGACGCGGCAGCCGGCCACCTTGCCCACCTTGGAGATTGTGAACACCTCCAAAATCTCGGCATTGCCGAGGAAGGTCTCGTGCCGCGTGGGCGCCAGCATGCCGGACATGGCCTGCTTCACCTCGTCGACGAGGTCGTAGATGACGGCGTAATAGCGGATCTCCACGCCGTCGCGCTCGGCGGCCTCGCGGGCTTGGGTATTGGCGCGCACATTGAAGCCGAGCACGACCGCGCCCGAAGTCGCGGCGAGCCCCACATCGGACTCGGTGATGCCACCCACGCCGGCATGGACGATACGGGCGCGCACCTCGTCGGTGCCCATCTTGTCGAGTGCCGCAACGATGGCCTCGACCGAACCTTGCACGTCGCCCTTGACTAGGAGAGTGAACTCCTTGATGCCGGCGGCCTTCAGATTGGTCATCATCTGCTCGAGGCTGCCGCGGGCGCCGGCGACCGCCAGGCGCTTGCGGCGCTCGCGCACGCGGTAGTCGGTGATCTCGCGTGCGCGGGCCTCGTTCTCCACGACGGCGAACTGGTCTCCTGCCTCAGGCGCGGAGTCGAAGCCGAGCACCTCGACCGGAACCGAAGGGCCGGCGCTTGTCACCTGCTCGCCGAGCTCGTTGATCAGCGCACGCACGCGGCCATAGGCCGAGCCCGCGACGACGAGGTCGCCGACGTGAAGCGTGCCGCGCTGGATCAGCGCCGTGCCGACCGGGCCACGTCCGCGCTCGAGCTTGGCCTCGACGATGACGCCTTCCGCGTCGCGCTCGGGATTGGCTCTGAGCTCCAGCACCTCGGCTTGCAATGCGATCGCCTCGAGCAACTTGTCGAGGCCGGTCTTCTTGAGCGCCGAGACCTCGATCTCGAGCGTATCGCCACCGAGGCTTTCCACCACGATCTCATGGCTGAGCAGCTCGGTGCGCACCCGCTGAGGGTCAGCGCCTTGCTTGTCGATCTTGTTGATGGCGACGATGATGGGCACGCCTGCGGCCTTGGCGTGATTGATGGCCTCGACCGTTTGCGGTTTCACCCCGTCGTCGGCGGCCACCACCAGCACCACGATGTCGGTCACCTTGGCGCCGCGGGCGCGCATGGCGGTGAAGGCCTCGTGGCCCGGCGTGTCGATAAAGGTGATCCTCTGCCCCGACGGCGTCACCACCTGATAGGCGCCGATATGCTGGGTGATGCCGCCGGCTTCCTGGGAGACGACATTGGTCGTGCGGATGGCGTCGAGCAGCGAAGTCTTGCCGTGATCGACATGTCCCATGATGGTGACGATGGGGGCGCGCGTCTGGAGATCCTCGGCGTGGTCTTCCGCGCCGATGAAACCTTCCTCGACGTCGGCCTCCGAGACGCGCCTGACCGTATGTCCGAATTCCTCGGCCACGAGCTGGGCGGTGTCGGCGTCGATCACATCGGTGATCTTGTGCATCTCACCGTCCTTCATCAGGAATTTGATGACGTCGACGCCCCGCTCGGCCATGCGGTTGGCGAGTTCCTGGATGGTAATCACCTCGGGCACCACAACCTCGCGCTGGATCTTCTGCTGCGCCAGCGGCCCGGTGATCTGCTTCTTCTGGCGCTCCTGGCGGCGCTTCAGCGAGGCAAGGCTCCGCTGGCGCTGCTCCTCGTCGAGCGCATTGGTGATGGTGAGCCTGCCTCTGACCCTGCGCTCTTCGCCGCGTCGCGGCGCGACAGGGCTCTTCTTGTAACGGGCGTCCGGCGTGCGGGCGGGCTCTTCCGCCTCTTCCTTGAGAAGGTGCTTGCGGGCGGTCTCCTCGCCGATTTTTCGTGCTTTGGCCTCGGCCTCGTGCCTTTCGTCTTCTTTGCGCTTTCGCTCGTCGGCCTCGTCGCGCTCTTTCGCTCGCTGCTCTTCCGTCACGACCTGGAGGACTGCCGACTGCTTCGCCCTCTCGCGCTCGACAGCCTCACGCTGGCGCGCGTCGGCGAGCGCGCGCGTGCGCGCGTCCTTTTCGTCTTCGGAAAGCTGCGGCAGCACGACGCCGACGCGGCGCGCTTGCGCCTCCTCAGGCTGCGGCTTGGGAGCGGGAGCCTCGGCCTCGCGCGGTGCCGGCTTGGCTTCTTCGACGGGCTGCGCCGCCTCCGAGCCGATCGACCGGCGCTTCTTCTTCTCGACCAGAACGGACTTCGAGCGCCCATGGCTGAAGCTCTGCCGCACATGGCCGGACTCCACCGTCCGACGCACGTTGAGCGTCATCTTGCGCCCTCCGCGAGCGGTCTTGCCTTCAGTCTCGTTGGTCTCACTCATTCCTTGTCCGTATCCGATCCATTTTGGCTTGCAAATGCGGCTCTGCCCTTGCGGTAGCGCTCTAAGCGCGCGGCCGCCGCGAGGAATTTCCGAGCCGCTCCACCCTGGATGAGGGCAGCATGTATCACATTTGTCCGCCCTGATGCCAAACCCAATTCATCCGTACTGAGGGCGCGGACCGCCGGAACCGGGCTTCCGTCCCCCATTCCGCGGGCTTTGCCGTCAAGCTTGCGGCATCCGTCGTCGGCCGCCTCCTTGGCATGGATGAGGGCGAGCACCCGGCCTTTGGTGATGGCTTCCTCGACCTTGGCATGGCCGAACACGGCCTCGCCGGCCTTGTTGGCGAGGGAAAGCGCGGAGAGCGCCGCCTCGGCGAGGAGCCGGTCGACCTGGGCCGCAAGCCCTTCGGGAGCCTTGGCCTCGGCCTTGAACGCCCGGGCGAAGACGTTGCGTTTGGCCGCGTCGGCGACCGTATCGTGCGCCGCCGTCAGCCACACCCCGCGGCCCGGCAACTTTTCCTTAAGATCGGGGACGATCGTGCCGTCAGGCCCGAGCACGAAGCGGATCAGCTCGTCCTTGGGTCTCCGCGCGCGAGTGAGCGCGCAAGCGCGGACGGTGTCATCTCCGCCCTCATGGGCTTCGTGGTCTTGCTCCGCTGCCGTCTGCCGCAAGGATGATCTCCTGGCCCGCTCATGAGGCGCTCGCGCCGCTGGGCGCTTCCGCGCTGCCGGCCCCGGCGCCCTCATCGGCGCCCGCGCCCTCTTCGCCTTCAGCCTCAGAGGGTACAGGCGCAAGATCGGCTTCGGTGATCCATCCGGCCTTGATGCGGGCCGCCAGGATCAGGTCCTCGACCTGGCTTTTCGTCAGGCCGAAGCCGTCGAGGATGCCGTCATGGCGAATGGTCTCCTTGTCCTTGCGCTCGCTCCAGCCGGCAAGGTCGTCGGTGGCGCAATCGGCAAGGTCCTCGACCGTCTTAATGTTGTTCTCACCGAGGGTGACGAGCATCGCCGTATTGATCCCCGGCACCTCTGACAGTTCGTCGGCGACGCCCAGCGCCTTGCGCTTGGCCTCAAGCTCGGCCTCGAGCTTCTCCAGATGCTCGCGCGCGCGGGTCTGGATCTCGGCGGCGGTGTTCTCGTCGAAGCCTTCGATCGAAGCGATCTCCGAGGGCTCGACAAAGGCGACTTCCTCAACCGAGCTGAAGCCCTCGGAGGCGAGCAGCTGGGCGATGACCTCGTCCACGTCGAGCGCTTCCATGAAGGTCGAGGAGCGCTCGGCAAACTCAGCCTGGCGCCGCTCCGATTCGGAGGCTTCCGTCATGATGTCGATGTCCCAGCCGGTGAGCTGGGAAGCGAGCCGCACATTCTGGCCCTTGCGCCCGATAGCGAGCGACAGCTGCTGGTCCGGCACCACGACCTCGATACGCTCGGCATCCTCGTCGAGCACGACCTTGACCACCTCGGCCGGCGCCAGGGCGTTGACGATGAAGGTCGCCGCGTCGGGCGACCACTGGATGATGTCGATCTTCTCTCCTTGCAGCTCGTTCACCACCGCCTGCACGCGGCTGCCCCGCATGCCGACGCAGGCGCCCACGGGGTCGATCGAGGCGTCCCGCGACACCACCGCGATCTTGGCGCGACTGCCGGGATCGCGCGCCACCGACTTGATGGTGACGATGCCCTCATAGACCTCCGGCACTTCTTGGGCGAACAGCTTGGCCATGAATTCCGGATGGGTGCGGGAGAGGAAGATCTGCGGCCCCCTCTGCTCACGGCGCACGTCGTAGACATAGGCGCGGATGCGATCGCCATAGCGGAAATTCTCGCGCGGCAGGGTCTCGTCGCGGCGGACGATGGCCTCGGCCCGGCCGAGATC
>Ga0209751_10002171_pt1 | contig 19836 bp, 22 predicted proteins | sample RifCSP13_1_FD_184019 | JGI IMG/M metagenome (GOLD analysis project Ga0209751, IMG submission 184019) | Soil microbial communities from Rifle, Colorado - Rifle CSP2_sed 13_1 (SPAdes) (version 2) | ecosystem: Environmental > Terrestrial > Deep subsurface > Rock core/Sediment | place: Rifle... | reverse complement strand
GCGTAGTCGCACGCGGGCGACAGCGGCAGGTGCAGATCATGGCGGAAGAGAAGGCGGCGGCGGAGGCCCTCCCCCCCGCGGCGTGCGCGAACTGCGGGTACCCGACGGAGCGCGCGGAGGAGTACTCCGTGGACATCGCGGGCCGCGAGGTCCGGTTCGTCGCGGACCGTTGCCCGAACTGCGGGAACGAGTACGTGAACGCGCCGGAGATCCTACTCCCGGACCGCCCCCTCCTCTCCGCGTTCGAGCCGAAGGCGACGCCGATTGGCACGTACCGCCGGGTCACGAGCGCGACGAGCCGGGACCCGGGGTTCCGGGCGCAGCCCGGGGACAAGGTCGCCGCGACCCTCCTGTGGTACCTGCTCGACAAGAAGCTCGCGGACGTCGCGATCCTCGCGCACCACAGCACGTCCGAGGAGCCCGTCGTCGCGACCACGAAGGAGGAGCTCTCGAAGGCCTGGCAGATCCGGATGGGCCCGGGACGGGCGATTGCTACAGGCAGCGGGCTCCGCACGAACCTCCTGACCCTGGCCCAGCTGAAGGCATTCGCCGAGCGGGACCGAGGGGCGCACCCGCGCGTCGCCGTGATGGGCCGGCCCTGCCAGATCTACACGGTGCGGAAGCTCCTGTGGGGCGAGTACGTGCCCGGGTACGAGCTCGCGTTCGCTCTCGGGACGTTCTGCTACGGGAACTTCGCGCCGGCCGCGTGGGGCGCGCGCCACCTGCGGGACCTGCTGGGCTTCGACCCCACGGAGATCCGGAGCGTCGTGTTCGGCGAGGAGCTCCAGTTCACGTCCGTCCGGGGCGCGGTGAAGCGGGTCCCGGTCGCCGACGTCGCCGGTCTCGTGAACGCGAACTGTCTCCAGTGTTACGACTTCAGCGTGTCCTTCAGCGACGTGAGCGTGGGCCACATCGGCGGCGACGAGATGCTCGAGGCCGCGATTCTCCGGACGGACCTCGGCCAGCGGGTGTTCGACGGGGCCGTGCGGGACGGGTACCTCGCGACGTCCGAGGCGATCTACGGGAAGATGGACTCCGCCGCGGAGGAGCAGCGCGTCGTGAAGTTCCTCTCGACGATGGTGGACGTGAAGCGGCAGCTCACGCGCGAGCTCCGGTGAGCCCCGTCACCCGCCCGAATGGGCCACGGACACGATCCTCCGCTCCAGGAAGAGCATGTCCACCGCCCGCACGGACAGGGCCACGGTGTCGCCGTGGCGGGCGATCGCGTACGGCGCGCCGGCGTCCGACGCGGTCCGGGTCAGCCACGCCTCCCACGCCTCCGGGTCCGAGCCCGTCACCTCGAGCGTGACGCCCTCGTACCAGTTCGCCCACTGGGTGAGCCGGCAGCCCTCGACGAGGAGGTCGTCCGTGACGGAGTCCGCGAGCCACCGCTGCATGTCCCCGTCCGCCGCGCTCTGCTGGGCCCCCGCGATCGCCGCGGAGATCTCCGCGCTCGCGGAGTCGACCGCGAACTTCGCGCCCGTGTAGTTCCCCGCATCCTGCCGGCGCTGGGCGTCCCGGAGCGCGCCGACCGCGAGGCCGAGGGGCTGCTGGACGCGGGCCGTCCCAAGGGGCGTCGACGCGCCCTGCGCGGTCCACGCGTCGAGGGTGGCGGACTCATTCAGGAGCGACGCCCGCACGGACGTGAGGTTCTCCTGGGTCACGCGGACCACCTGGCGGTCCACGCCCTCCGCGCGGATCGTGAGCAGCTCCACCCCGGAGCCCTCCACGGAGAACGCGGGCCCCAGCAGGGTGACGAGGTCGAGCCGGAGCTGCCCGGGGCCGTTGCGGCCGCGGCTCCCCTGCCACTCCAGGGAAGGCCCGTCCGTGACGCGGGCGCCGTCCGACTGGCGGCGGACGATCCCGCCCGCCTCGTACGTCAGGACCTGGGGCGGATACTGGCGGTTCCGGAGGTCGAGGGTCAGGCGGCCCCCGCCGCCCTCCGACGTCGAAAGGTCCCCGCACGCGAACGCGCCCTGGAACCGGCGGGAGATCTCGAAGTAGATCCAGCGGATCGCGGTCGGGTCCGACGCGAAGTAGAACGTCCCGCCCGTGGTGTCCGCGATCTCCGTGAGCAGCGCGGCGTCCGCGTCGCTCGAGAGGCCGATCGTGAAGACGATGAACCCGCGGTCGCGCGCCTGCCGCGCCGCCTGCCGCGCCTGGGCGTCCGCGACCGCCTTGCTAGGGAAGGTGTTCTGCCCGTCCGTGAGGAGGATGATGATCCGCGCGTGGCGGGGGTCCCCGTACCCCGCGAGCTCGTTCACGGCGACCTGGAGGGCAGCCCCGAAGTTCGTGCTCCCGCGGGAGTCGATCGTGTCGAGGTCCGTCTTCGCCTCCGAGAAGTCCGGGTAGCAGTTGTGGGACGGCGACACGAGATGGTGGGGGGCGCCGCCGACGTTCTCCCGGGTGAGGTGGGCGACGCTGTCGAAATCGACGATCGCGACGTGGTCCGGGCACGCGAGGCGGCCGATGTACTCCTTCGCCCCCGAGATCCGGAGGCGGCCCGGGTCGTTCCACACCATCGATCCGGACGAGTCGATCGCGAGCACCACGTCCTGGTCGATCCTCGTCACGCGGCCCTGGTTGAAGTGCGGGACGAACTGGAGGACGACCTGCGAGGAGCCCGCGGAGGGGTCGAACGTGAGGATCCCGACGGTGGGGCCCTGGAAGGGGGAGACGCCCTCCGTGCCGAGCGGGATGCCGATCGTCACCGGGCTCCCGCGCTGGCCCGGGCCGGGCGTCGTGAGGGGCCCCTGGACGAGCCCGTGGACCGTGGAGAAGGTGGAGAGCGCGGACTCCGTCGTCACGAACTCCGCGTCGTACTGCTGCTTCGGGACGACATCCACGAGGGCGACGCCCAGGAAGATGACCATCACGAGCAACGCGAGCATCGCCGCGACCGCGGAGGCGACCCCGGAACGGTCGCGCCTCAGGCGCCTCACCATGGGAACCGTGACGAACGATGGGCGGGGGCGGGGATAGTGGTTCGGCCCTCGCTTTCATCCGTGATTCCCGGAGCTGAGACCCGGTCTCAGGTTCCGGAACGCGGGCCGCGGCGGGATCCGGACTACGCCTCGTGGGCGTGCCCGTGGCCGTGGTGGCCCTCGGACTGGTCCGGGGCCGCCTCGCCCTTCCGGCTGAAGGACTGCCCGCACCCGCACGACGCGACGTTGTTCGGGTTCGTGATCGAGAAGCCGCTGCCCTGGACGCTCTCCACGTAGTCGACGGAGGATCCGTCCACGAACTCCCGGGACGTCGGGTCGACGACGACCTTGATCCCGCCGTCCTGGACCACCTCGTCGCCCTCGTGGACCTTGTTGTCGAGGGCCATCCCGTACCGGAAGCCGGAGCACCCGCCGCCCGCGACGTAGACCCTCAGGTACGTGTCCTCGACGGTCCCGTTCTTCGCAATCAGCTCCTTGAGCTTCTTCGATGCGGTCTCGGAGAGGGAAAGCTGCATCATCGCGCTCACCTGCGCACCCGAATCATCGGCCCGGGTTATTTAAGGGTTTGGCGCTGGTTTCGGCTCACCGCAACCGCCTCGACAGGTACTCCCGCTCTGCCCCGTACCCCGCGGAGCGGTACAGGGCCATCGCGGCGAGATTCGCCTCCGCGACCTCGAGCTTGATCGTCGCGTAGCCCTTCGCCCGCGCCCACCGCTCCGACTCTTGGATGAGGAACCGGCCCACGCCCCGCCCGCGATGCTCCGGCGCCACCCAGATGTCGTACACGAACCCCACGGGGCTCGGCGAGGAGAACGGCGTGAGCTCGCCCAGGATCACGTACCCCAGGAGCCGCCCCGACGCGTCCTCCGCGACGAACCGCTCCCCGCGGCGGCCCTCCACGAAGTCCGCCGCGTACTCCCGGAAGTGGGCCTCGAACGCCGCGCGGTCCAGGCCGACCCTCTCGTCCTCCGGGACGTCTCGCCACACGGTCTCCATCGTCGCCCGCCAGATCGTCGGCTCGTCCGACCTCCGCGCGGGCCGGAGGCGGAGCGCGTCCCGGTCGTCACCCGCCATCGGGATCCGCCCTGGCTATGGCGCCTCCCCATATGGTCCTTCCTTCTTCGGCTGAGAGACCGGCTCCATGTACAGCCGTCCAGAGACGATCCGGCCGTTCCACAAGCGGAACAGGGTGACGCCGCGGAGGTCGAACTTCGTCCCGTCCGCCCGCACCCCGTGCCATCGCCACTCCGTCCAGACCGTGTCCCCGTCCACCGCGGTGCGGAGGATGTCCGCGCGGAAGTCCGGGACGCGGGCGAACATCGACGCCCAGTTCTTCCGGACCTGGTCCCGCCCGTGGAACCCCCGCTCCGGGTGCGCGGGCTGCTCGCTCTCGTAGTCCGGGTCGACGAGCGCGACGATGCCCTCGAGGTCGTGGGCGTTGAACGCCTTCCGCAGGCGCTCCATGAGGGCCCGCAGGTGCAGGTCCGGGTCCGAGGCGGTGCCCCCGCCGGGCGCCGGCGGCTTCCCCGCCATCGCCCCGTGCGCCCGGAGGAGCTCGACGATCTCCCGGTGGCCCTTCCCCACGGCGAGGTCCAGGGCGGACTTGCCCTCGTGGGCCCCGCGGTTCGGGTCCGCGCCTCGCTCCAGGAGGGCGCGGGCGATCCGGACGTCGCCGTGGCTCGTCGCGACGACGAGGGGCGTGAGCGTGCCCTCGTACACGTGGTTCGGGTCCGCGCCGTGCGCGAGGAGCAGCTCCACGACGTCCGCGTGGCGCTCGGTGACCGCGCCGGTGAGGGCGGTGAAACCCGTCTCCGGGGAGGTGAAGTTCACGTCCGCCCCGCGGGACAGGAGGAACTCGACGACGTCGTGATGGCCGAGGTACGCGGCAAGGCCGAGCGGCGGGAAGCCGTCCGCGGAGCGCGCGTTCACGAGCGCCGGGTCCCTCCCGACGAGCTCCCGCACGCGGTCCAGGCGGCCCACGGCCGCGGCGTCGTGGACGTCGAGGTCCGCGCCGCCCGCGATCAGCGCCGCGGCGACGACCTTCTGGCCCGAGTACATCGCGACGAGGACCGGGGAGAGCCCGCGCTTCGTGCGAGCGTTCGCGAGGCCCGGGGTCGCCCGGATCAGGTCCCGCACCCTCGCGACGTCGCCCCGCTTGATTGCCTCGAGGAACTCGGGAGGCGCCTCCACGTCGTGTCCCCGGGGCCCCAAGGGTCTGGCGGGGCTTGAGCCTTCCCCAGCGGGCCGTCGGCCGCGGTCGTGGGGCCGGGTGGGAGTTGGCCTTGAGTAAGGCCAACCGGGCCGCGGAGGCGGGCCTCCCTCGACGGCCTACCCGCGGTGCGGCGCGACAAGGTCCGAGTACGACGAGGCCATGAGGTCCTCGTCCGGGATCTGGAGGTACCGCCGGAGGGCCTCGAGCTCCCGCCTCCCCTCGTCCCGCTCGGACGGGTCCGCGAGGACCTTCTCGAACTCGATGAACTTCCCGAGGCCCGCGACCGTGTCGAGGTGGACCTGCACCCCGCGGTACCGGTGGATCTCCCGCGTCTTCCGGACCTCCGCCTGGACCGGGAACACGCGGGCGAGGACGTCCCGCACGGCCCCCGCGTCCGGGAGGGCCACGAGGACGACGCGGCTCTCCTTCACCCCGCCCTCGTCCGGCCGCTCGTAGTACACGAGCTGGCCCTCCGTCCGGCCCTCGACGGACCGGATTTTGAGTCGCCGCTCGCCGAGCGCGAAGTACGTGTCGACCTGGCGGAACGTGCCGACGAGTTCGGAGCCCGCCATCAGGGCGCGCGCCTTCCCGAGGTCCTCGTACCGCGCCTTGAGCTCGACGAGGTGCTTCGGTCCGGCGTCCACGCGGAGCCCGAAAGACGCACGCCAAGTAAGAAGATTGCCCATTGGGTTGCAGGGCAGCAGATTTGGGATTGAGGAAGTTCGCGTCACCCGGCGGCGTCTTGGCTCTCGATCACGAGCTTCTTGCGGCTCACGGGGTAGAGGTACACAACGTCATTTCGAGCGAGGTCTACATTTCGCAAGACATCGCGCGGAAGATAGATTCCCAGCTTCCCCCCGCCTAAGGAGCTGATGGTTGCGGTGTAGCCCCCCCGAGGTCGCGACTGGTCGAGGTACCGGCTGATGACTCTTGAGCTAGCAGCGTCGAACAATCTGTGACTGCAATTGCTGCAGACAAAGCCCGCCAGGTTGCCAATGACAGTCCTCTCCCCGTTCTCGACCCAATCGACGGTTAGGGACTCGCTCGGCACCAACGTGCCTCGGTCACAGACCGGACACTGGAGGTCCGTGGCGGATCTCAGGGGAGCTTTGGGCTTCCGCCTCTCCAAGCCCACTCTGATTTGATCTTCCCGTTCAGGGGGAATCTCGGGCACTCGCGCTTGTTTCTCAGCTCGTGGAGCTTGGCCCCGGGTCGTGGTCTTTCGCTTGGTCTTGGTTTGCATGGCGTATCACATCGTTTGCTGTGTCGTCTGTCGTCTGCTCGTAATGTTCACGATTCTCTCATCTCTCTCCCTTACGTGGTTTCCCGCGTGGTCGGAACGCGGTCGCTACGAATACGTAACGACCTTGGGTTGACTCCTGAACTTCAAACATCACCGTCACGATGACTCCTTCGGTCTTGTGGACATACCTCGCGACGTAGCGGTCTTCCAGGTCCTCGTGGTAGTCATAGACGCCGTCAAGCAGCGCTGTTTGTATCTCCCAGTCCGTAACGCGGTGTTCTCTCTCCTGTAGGTGTCCGTAGTCGATGAGTATGCGGTCTTCGCTGAGCAGTCGGCTCACTTCCTGTCGGAGTTCGCCTAGGTCCGGGAACGGTACCCGAATCTGACCACCCGTATTTCGTACGTACAAACTACGTATCTAGTACTAAAACATTCTGTTGTGCAGTCATCCGGGGCGACGGGATTCCTCCTCGCGTTCCTCAGAATCCTGCACGGATTGCTGGGGAAATGCACTCCGAACCGGTCCGTCCATTTTACGGCCCTCGTTCGTGCCAGCGAGGCCGTACAGAATGTCCCGGTTCGCCTCGAGCTGCTCCACCGCCTTCCCGGCGAACTCCGCGGCGGTGAGGACCCGCACGTCGTGGGCCTCGCCCGCCTCGAGGACGGGCGCGAGCCGCTCCCGCCACTCCCGGTCCCGGAGCGCATGGTGATCCACGATCAGCGTCCGGATGCCCGTCGTCCGCAGGATCCGCGTGAGGTTCGCGATCGACCGCTTCGTCATCTCCTGCGGGTAGTTCTCGGGCATGTGGGTCATCGGCCCGTCCGCGTACAGGACCGTCGGGTCCGAGTCCAGGATGAACGAGAGCTGCTCCTTCAGGGGCGGGCCGAGGACGTCGGACGTGTGGAGGAACGTCTCCCCGCCCTGCGCGACCCGGACCATCACGACGTACCCGAGCTCGTCGTTGTACCCGTGCGGCACCGCGGGGGAGAACACGACCTCCGTGTCCCCGAAGTCCGCCGCGTTCCCGTCCGAGACCTGGACCTCTCGCGGGTACTTCTTCAGGGCCCGCACGAACGCGCCCGCCCGCTCCCGCTGGCTCCGGTTGATGTGCTGGGTGCCGTCCTTGAGGAACGCGAGCTTCCCCTAGATCGATGGGGCCCGCGGCTCGTGGTGGTCGTAGTGGTAGTGGGAGACCGTGAGGACCTGCGCCCGCTTCGCGGCGTCGCGGATCCCCCGCCACAGCTCCCCGCGGCGGGCCTCCTCCGTCTCGTGGGGCGGGAGGTCGTACCGGTGCGGCGCGAGGCGGACGCCCGGGTCGATCAGCACGGTGACGTCCGGCGTCTCGACGAGCGTGGCCATCGAGGGGGCGCCGAGGGAGTCCGCGGCGAGGGGCGTGATCTTCATCCGAGTTCGACCACGATCTTGTCGCGTCCTTCCGGACGCACGAGCGCGTCCTCCCCGCCCTTCAGGCGGAGGAACCGAGCCAGATCCGCAGGGATCCGCACGACGAGGGAGTTGCCAGACTTCGCGATGCTGACGTTCTTCGCCAGTCCCCACAGCCCCAGCTTCTTGGCGCGGGCCTCCGTTCTCTTGAAGTTCTCAAGATCGATGAAGTGCTCGCCGCACGCGTCACAGATCTCCGCGGGATAGGTCCCCAGGTTGAAGCCGAACATCTCCTCCTTGGCCATCCCGCGATGTAGCCGACCCTTGTGGCACACCGGGCAGAGGCCCCCCGTCTTACCACCTCGGCTGGACGGTGATGACGTAGATGTCCCGCCTGCGGATCGCGTAGACGACCTCGAAGTAGAGGTACGCGGCGACGATCTTCCCGTCCTGGGTCCGTTTCGTTCCTTTCCGGATTGCATCGCTCACCTCTCGCGCGGATATGCCGCGGAGTATCATCCGCCGCCGCGCGTGGCGGCTCAGGAGGACGCGCCGCGCCATTCATTACGAATAATACATGTATTACTTAACCCTGTGGGGCGGCGTCAGGGAGGACCGCTAGGCCCAACCTCGGTCGGGCCGACCCCGGCCTTCGGGAACGCCTTCTCGACGCCTTCCACGCCGAACGCATCCAAGAGGAACGCGTCGAAGAGGCGGCCCATGTTCTCCTCGGGCTTCCGCTCTTTGTCCTCAAGGCCCGCGAGGACCCGCCCCGCGGTCAGGTACATCCCGAACCGCTGGAGCGCGGCGTCCTTCGGGACCTTGTAGCCCCGCGGGGCCGTGATCGCGTCCGTCCCGCGCTCGGAGAAGTGGCGGGCCGCCGCGCCCACGGCGTACGCCTCCCAGGCCGCCACGGTCTTCGCGACCTCCGGCTGGAGGACCTGGTACTGGAGCGTGAAGCCCTTGTAGCCCGGGGCGTAGATGAACGTGCCGAGGGTCAGGACGCCGACCGCGGCGGCGGTCGCGCCCCGCGCCGCCGTGCTCTTCGACCGGAACCCCACCTGGTGGCCGCCCGGCTTCGGCTTCGCGGGGATCGAGACCCGCTGGACCGTCCACTTCCATGGGCCCAGCGCGAACGTGAGGTTGCGCTCCATGTCCGGGGTGACGGCCGTGTCCGCAGGGTGTATCGAGTGCTGCTGCTCTTTGTCCGTGAGGTTGAATGCGGCCATGTACACGTTCAGCCACCCGCCCGGCTTCACGACGACGGACTCGATAATCGGGGCGACGTAGAAGCCGTCCCACATCTGGAATAGGTGCGTCCTCCGGAACAACGGCGTGGTCGCCCACGCGACGTGCGCGGCGAACCAGAAGTCCAGCTTTCCTGCCGCGGGGTCCGACGCGGCCTCCCGCGCGAAGTCTAGGACGCACGCGAGGTTCGGGTTCAGCGCCGCGATCCCAGCGATCTCCTGCGCCTTCCGGTCCACGTTCACCGCGTTCAGGTGCGGGAAGCCGTACCCGAACTCGGGCCGTTGCATCGCCGGGGTCCACGCGGCCTCGCCCGTTCGGCGCACCTGGGAGCGCAGCCCGAGGCGGCCCCCGCACACGAGGCCGAGCACCTGCTCCGAGGCCAGCCTCGTGGGTGGCATGTCGACGTCGCTGACCTCCCACTCACCCGCCGCAGTCCCCTCCACGCTTCCAGGACCCTCCCCCTCGCTCGTCCGCTCCACGCTCCCCCACTCCCGGGGAGATGGATTGGGGCGCAGGGGCTTAATCGTTTTCTCTATGGCCTTGCGTCCCGGCTACCGGAGGACGCCGTCCGCCCAGACCTGCTGCCGCACCCTCCGGAACCCGAGGCCCTCCGTGAGGACGAGGGACCGCGTGTTGTCCTCCCGCACGTGGCACGCGGGGATCTTCCCGCGCCCCAAGATCTCCCGAATCAGCGCGGAGCCCATGGACTTCGCGTACCCCTTCGCTCGGTGCGCCTCCAACACGTGGAGGAAGCCCATCATCACGACCTTGTCCGTCTCGAAGTGGGTCATGTCCCACGCGACGAGCTCGCCGTCCACGTACACGCCGAACGACGGACCGCTCTCGATCCGACCGCGGACGTACCGCTCCGCGGGCCACTCCGGCTCCCAGATCTTCGCGATCATCGGCGCCCACTCCGGCGTCACGGGCCGCACCTCGTGGGCCTGCTGGTCCACGAAGTCCTTCGCGTCGAGGCGGAAGAGCCAGAACCGTGGCGCATCCAGCGAGACCGCGCGGCGCTCGATGAGCGGGAGGAGGGACGCGTCCGTCAGGGAGAAGAACACGGGCCCGCTCGGGGCCTTCTCCAGGACGACCTCCGCCGCGCGAGGGTCCGTGGCGTGGAGCACGAAGCCCCGCGGGCTCTCGGGCCGGCTGCTCGGGGCGATCGCGAGGAGGGCCTTCGGCGGGAGGGCGTCGGCCCAGACCTCCGTGTAGTCCGTGTGGTTGTACAGGCGGTCCCAGACGACCGCGTTCACCACGGGGTCGGCGTCGGCGAACGGCCTCAGGGCCTCGCGGTCCTCGATGCGGAGGGGCTGCGTGGGCGGGCCAGCACGGCGGGGCGGAAAAGCCTTGGCCGCGGGCCTGGAGTCCGGGCGCCACCCGTGAGAACGAGAACCGGGCCGCAAGCCTCTTATTGCGGGTGCGGGGATTAGCTCGCCGTGCTCCCCTCGAGATGCCTGAGGTGCGGAGCCGCGACCCGGGATTCGCTGTGCGGGACCTGCGTGGAGTACCTCGCGGGGTACCGGCCGCTGTGGCTCGACCCGGACCTCCTCCCCGGGCCCTCGATCCTCGAGGTCTTGGAGCCGCGCGAGCAGGCGTGGCTCTCCGTGGATCCGGCCGCGGACCTGGAGTGGCGGGCGGCCCCGCCGCGGGACCCCGCGGACGCCGCGGTCGCCCTCGTGGACGCGCTCCGCCTCGGGGAGGGCCAGGCCCTCCTGAGCGAGGGGGATGTCGAGGTCCTCCACAGCTTCCTCAAGTCCACGCGGTCCCGCCCGCCCAAGGACCCCGCGGAGCGGGAGGCCCTCGCGGCCCTGTGCCGCCACATCGCGAGCATCCCCTCGATGCCGCCCCACCTCGCGGACGAGTACGCGACCCGCGCGCGGGTCCTGTCGAAGCCCGTCGAGGCCCCGCGGGCCGCCGTGGCGGTGGTCCCGGAGGTCGCGCCCGCCATCGAGGAGGAGCCGGAGCCGATGGCGCCCGAGGAGATTCCCGCCATGGAGGAGCCCGAGCCCGCCCCGGAAGCCCCGCCCCCGGAGGAGGCCGAGCTCCCCGCCGCTCCCCCGTCCGAAGAGATCCCGCCGCCTCCCGAGCCACCCCCCGAACCCGGCCCGGAGCCCGAACCGGAGGAGATGCCCCTCGCCACGGAGGAGCGTCGCGTGGCGGAGGAGGTGATCCGAGTGGCCCGCGAGGCGACCGCAAAAGCCCTCGAGGAGGAGTCCCGCGTCCAGACGATGAAGTCGGAGATCGAACGGGAGCGGAAGGAGATCCAGTCCTGGGTCCAGAAGCAGAGCAAGGGCCTCGAGGCCCGCGAGTCCGAGATCCTGGAGCGCGCGAAGTCCGTCGAGGAGAAGGAGGCGGAGCTGAGGGCGAAGGAGGGCGAGGTCGTCGCGAAGGTCTCCGAGCTCGAGGCGAAGGAGCGGGAGGTCCGCGAGAAGATCGAGTGGGTCGAGAAGGACGAGCGGCGGCGGGCCGTGATGGAGTTCCTCGACACCGTCCCCGGGATGATGATCAAGACCGCGAAGGCCGTCACGAACGCGTTCCCGGACATGGACTCGCTCCGCACGGCGGAGGTGAAGGCGCTCTCCCAGTGCAACGGGATGACGGAGGCGATGGCGAAGGAGATCCGCGTCCTCCTCGCGCCGGAGGCCTTGGACGCGCCGATGGACCTTCGGGAGCAGGCCCACCTCCTTCTCGAGGACGGGGACACGGAGGGCGCGCTGCGGGTCGTGGAGGAGGCCCTGAAGGACCGCCCGGACGACGAGACCGCGTGGTTCGACAAGGCCGAGCTCCTCGTGATGCTCGAGCGGCCCGCGGAGGCGCTGCACTGCTACACCCGTGTCCTCGACCTGAACCGCGGGAACCGCCATGCGTGGTACGAGAAGGCGAACCTCCTGTTCGGGGAGGGCCGGCTCGCGGAGGCGATGGACTGCCTCCGGGAGGCCCTCCGTCTGGACCCGTCGAGGGCCCCCGAGATCCTCCTGAAGGGGGAGCAGCTCCGGATCGACGGGAAGCTGAACGACGCGGCCTTCCTGTTCCAGACCGTCGTGGACTCGGAGCCGGAGAACGCGCGGGCCGTCCTCGGCCTCGCGGACTGCCTGATCGGCCTCGGGGACGCGGACGCCGCGGAGTCCCTCGTGACCCGGGCCCTGGGGAAGGACCCCGCGAACCCGGGCGCCCTGTACCGCAAGGGCACGCTCCTGGACCGGAAGGGCCGATGGGGCGCGGCCCTCCAGCTGTACAACCGCGCGATCGCCCTGAGGTGGGACTACGCGGACCCGTGGATCGGGAAGGGCGAGGTGTACCTCGCGCACGAACGGCCGAAGGACGCCCTGGAGTGCTTCGACCGCGCCCTCCTCGTCGACAACGAGCGGGTCAATGCGTGGCTCGGGAAGGCCCAGTGCCATTGGGCGCTCAAGGAGAAGGACACCGCCCAAGCGTGCCTGAGCCGCGCGATCCAGCTGAACCCGGACTCGGAGGCCGTGAAGGAGGTCGCCGACCTCTTCGAGCGCGTGAAGGAGGCGGTCACGGAGGCGCCTGAGGAGCTGCCCGCGGACTTCAAGGCGTTCATCGAGGCCGTGGAGCCGGAGAAGGAGGAGACGGAGACCCTGCTCCAGCTCGCGGAGATGGCGCTCGAGGGCGGGGACCCGGACATGGCAATCCTCCGGTACGACCAGGCCCTGGAGAAGGACCCGCGGTCCGCGGACGCGTGGACGGGGAAGGGGATCGCCCTCCAGCACCAGGAAAAGTACTCGGAGGCCCTCGCGTGCTACGACAAGGCCCTCGAGATCCACCCGGGCCACGACCTCGCGACGAAGTGGCGGGAGACGTGCGCGAAGCGGCTCGCGGAGGGCGGGGCGGGGGCGGGCGGGACGTGAGCGCGCCGGACCCCGCGCCGCGGGAGGATCGGTTCCTCCCGAGCGTCGACACCCTGGAGGCGACGATGAAGGCGGGGAAGCTGAGCCTCGCGGAGGGCCGCCTCGGGGACGCGCTCGGCCACTTCAACACCGCCCTGAAGCTGAAACCCCGGTACGACGTCGCGTGGATCGCCCGCGGCCAGGTCCTGAAGCTCCAGGGGGACCTCGAGGAGGCCCTCAAGTCCTTCGCGGAGGCCCTCGTCCTCAAGGCGGACAACGAGGAGGCGTGGATCGCCCTCGCGTCCGTCCTTCACCGCTTGCGGCGGCACCGGGAGGAAGTCGAGGCGTACGACCAGGTGCTCCGCCTGAACCCGCGGAGCGTGGACGCGCTGATCAACAAGGGGGCGGCCCTCCACGCGCTCCGGAAGTTCGACGACGCGGAGGCGTGCTACGACCGGGTGCTGGACAACCGCCCGGAGTACGCGCCCGCGTGGAACAACAAGGGGGCCGCGCTGCTCCGACGCGGGCGGGTGGACGAGGCGCTCGCGTCGCTCCGCGAGGCGGTCCACTTCGACCCCGACTTCTTCGACGCCCACGTGAACAGCGTGTTCGCCTGGCAGCGGAAGGGGAAGCACGGCGAGGCGGTGATCGCCGCGGACCGCGCCCTCCGGCTCCAGGAGGCGCCGTGGCTCTGGTACCTGAAGGGGCTCGGCCACCTCGCGCTCCTCGAGTCGTCGGTGGCCGCACGGTGCTTCGAGCGGGCCTTGGAGATGGACCCGGACCTGAAGGAGGCGAAGCAGGCCCTGCGGAAGGCCCGGGACCTGCGGAGGCACGTGGACCTGTACCGCGGCGTGTACGAGTGCTTCGGGACGTTCGCGGAGGACGACCCGGGCTGCGCGGAGTGCGAGATTCAGTCCCGGTGCCGGGAGGTGACGCGATGACGCCCGTCGGGACCCCGAGCCCCGCGGAGGTCGAGCACGCGGACTGGCCCGCCCTCAAGGCCTTCGCCGCGGACCTCGGGCTGAACCCGAAGGGCCGGAGCGCGATCGTGCGGCAGCGGGTCCTCGACCGCCTCCGGGCCCAGGGCAAGCCGCCCGAGTGGCGGGCGGGCCGCGGGGAGCAGGCCGCCCTCCTCACCCGCCTCGGGTCCGCGGGTGCGGCGGTCAAGCTGTGGGAGTCCACGATCACCCTTGAGACGCCCGCCCCCTGGGTCGGGCTCGGGACCGCGTACCTCCGGTCCGGCGCGACGGAGGAGGCGATGAAGTCCTTCGACCGCGCGGTCCTGATGGGGGACCGGGCCGCGAGGTTCCACCGGGCCCACGCGCTCCTACAGGCGGGGGAGGGCGACCGCGCCCTCGCGGAGCTCGAGGAGGCGATCGCGGCGCAGCCCGAGGACGTGCGGGCCTGGGCCCTGCGCGCGTCGTTCGCGGACGCGACCCGCCGCCCGGACGAGCGGATGGCGTCCCACGCCCGCCTCGCGGAGCTCGGCCGCGGGCACCTCGGCCTCGCGCGGGCCCTGATGAAGGCGGGGCGGTTCGAGGAGGCGGAGAAGGCACTCGATGCCCACCTCGCCCGCCATGGCGGGGATTCGGTCGCGTGGAGCAACCTCGGCGCGTGCCGCGCGAGGCGGGGCCGGTGGCCGGAGGCCCTGGACGCGTTCCGGAAGGCGGCGGCGCTCAGCCCGCACGACGCGGGTGTCCTGAACAACCTCGCGGTCGCGCTCGCGGCGACGGGCAAGCTCGACGATGCGATCAAGCGGATCCAGCACGCCCGGCGGATCGCGGAGGACCCGCGGATCCTGTCGAACGAGGCGACGCTCCTCGAGAGGAGGCGCTCGCCCGCGGCCGCGCGGGAGATTGCCGCGAAGGTCCTCGCCGCGGAGCCGGCGCAGGCCGGGACGGGGCGCGGGAAACGAAGGGTCGCTCCGAAGCGAAGGACCGCGAGGGCCCCCGCCAAGCCCGCGAAGACGACCCCGCTCCGAGCGCCTCGGAGGAAGCCGGCCCGGGCCCGGTCCGCCAGGAGGACGCGTACGAAGAAGACCCCGGAGGTCCGGCGACCCCGGCGCACCTCCCCGCGGAAGCGCCCCTCCAGGAAGCGGCGGCGCTGAAGGGCCGGGAACGTTCAAGCCCCGCGGTCTGTTGCGAGCGCCGTGGTCTCCGTCCGCCCCCTCGGAGTGCACGGCGTGTACACGGACGGGAGGAACCTGTACACCCGGAACCTCGTGCCCGGCCAGTCCTGGTACGGGGAGCGGCTCGTGCGGGACGGCGGTGTCGAGTACCGCCTCTGGGACCCGTACCGGAGCAAGCTCGCGGCCCTCCTGACGAAGGGCTGGAAGGACCTGCGCCTCCGGTCGGACTCGAAGGTCCTGTACCTCGGGGCCGCGAGCGGGACGACCGTGAGCCACGTCTCGGACATCTGCCCCGAGGGCACGGTGTACGCGATCGAGGTGTCGCGGCGGGTGTTCGGGAAGCTCGTCGAGTTGGCGGAGACCCGCCCGAACGTCCTGCCGATCCTCGCGGACGCGTCGAAGCCCGATGCGTATCGGGGCCGGATCGAGGCCGTGGATTTCCTGTACCAGGACGTCGCCCAGCGCGACCAGGTCTCGATCTTCCGGGAGAACCTCCGGCTCCTCCATCCCGGCCGCGCAGGGGTCCTCATGCTCAAGGCCCGGAGCGTCGACGTCGCCGCGAAGCCGGAGGATGTGTACAGGCGGGCCGGCGAGGAGTTCCGTCGGGACGGGTTGCGGGTTGTCGCAGCCGTGCCCTTGGACCCGTTCCAACGCGACCACGCCGCGCTCGTGATCGAGCGGTCGGGCGGCTGACGGCGGCTAGAGCCCGTGTACGGGCCGGGGCCAGGGCTCCCCGGGGGCGACGGGCTGGCGGAGGGGGCACTGGGGGTTCAGGCAGAACCATCCGCCCGCCACGAACCCGAGCGGGCCGCCGCACGTCCGGCAATGGACCCGCTGGGAGATGTCCGTCGGCGTCCCCGGCTCGATCGCGATTCTCGGGTCGGGCTGGACGGGCGCGCCCACGGGCACGTCCCGGTACGACACCATGTGCTGGACCATGTCCGCGGGGATTCCGGGCGCGAGCCGGGGCCTCGCCCGAGGCGCCGGCGCGGCCGGAGGGCCTGCGGGCTGCGCGGGCGGCACGCGGGGCCCGCCGAACGCCATCGCGATCGCCATGAGTCCGAAGATCATGCCGAGGATCGTCGGGACGAACATCTCGCTCGAGGGGTCGAAAATCGCGGACCCGCCGCCCCCGACGTTGATCGTGCCGGTGTTGCCGGAGCCGCCGCAGGCCTCCGAGGCGGTGATCGTGTACGTGCCTGCGGTGTCGTACGTGTGCGTCCAGGTCTGCGCGAAGGAGCCGCCGTAGGAATGCGTGCTCGTCGTCCCGTCCCCCCACTGGACCGTGACGGGGTCGCACGCGTACAGGTCGACCCAGACCCGGATCTGGAGGCTCGCGCCGACGGGGATCGACCCGCCGTTGCCGACGGGGACGAACCCCCCGCCCGAGTCGTATCCCTGGATCGAGACGTCCGCGCTCGCCCGCGCGGGCCCGGATGTGAGGAGGAGGGCGGCGAGGACCGTCACCAGGAGCGCGGCCGCCGGCGCGAGGAATCCGCGGGAGGCCGTGCGGGTCATCGGAACGCCCCCAGGGCGGGCCCGGGTGTGCCCGCTGGCTCGGCCATCCGGCCCCTCGCCTCGCTCACCGCGCACATGTCGGGCTTCGCCGCGGGCTGCCCGTTCCAGTCCAGCACGAGGGCGGGGAGCCAGCCGGAGGGGCCCTTCCTCCCCTTGCCCGGGCTCCCGTCGACGTACACGATCCGGTTCATCCGTTCCGGGAGGAGCCGGTCCGCGAGGCCGCCCCGCATCCGGAACTCGACTCCGCCGAGGGACACCGTGCGGGCGGTCCCCGTGGCCGACCGGACCTGGGGCACGCCCCACACCTCCCGCGCGACGCCGCGGGAGAGGGCCTTGATGATCGGGGTCCGGGTCCCCTGGGCGAACGCGCCGAAGATGAACGCGAGGACGCTGGTGACGAGGACGATCGCCATGTAGTTCGCGGGGATGAACGGGGTGCCCGCCGCGGCCATCCCGATCATCGCGAGGGACATGATCCCGACGAAGAACGCGAGGAATCGCGGGAGCTTCACCCGCTGGCTCTGGAGCGCCTTCCGGAGGGTCGCGGACTCGGACTCCGACAGGGGCCGGTCGAACGCGGGTGTGTCCTCGACCTCTGCGACCGAGGCGGCGAGCCCGGGCGGCGGGGGCGGGACCGCCCACGCGCTCGGGACCGCGCTCGGCGGCGGGGGGAGGACCTGGGGCGGAGGCGGGGCCGCGGGGGGCGTCGCGGCGGGAGGGGCCGTCTCCTCGAGGGACGGGAGCTGCCTCCCGCACTTCTGGCAGAACGCGAACTCGAGGCGGTTCCAGATCCCGCAGTACGGACAGGGCCGCTTGCCGGCGGCGTCCTCCGGCGGGCGCGGAGGGGCGAGGGTGGACGCGGTGGTGGGCATCACGGGGATCCCGACGGTTTCGACGCGGGAGCCCGGATAAGAACGTCGCTCCCTCAATATCAGAAATGGATACGACCCGCACCGGACCCCCGGTGAGCCGACAGGGAGTCCATCGAGTCCGTCCCACCGAGGGGGGGACGGTCACGCGAACAAGTCGCCCGCCAGGTACTTCAGCCCCGAGTCCACCGCGACGGTGACGACGCGGTGGCCCGGCCCGAGGTCCTTCGCGACGTGGAGCGCGCAGAAGACGTTCGCTCCGGACGAGATTCCCGCGAACAGCCCCTCGATCGTGGCGAGGCGGCGGGCCGTCGCGTACGCATCCGCGTCCGAGACCGCGACGACTTCGTCCACCAGGTCCATCCGCATCCCCTTCGGGACGAAGCCGGGGCCGATGCCCTCGATCCGATGCCCGCCCAGCGGACCCTTCGAGAGGTGGCGGGAGGCGGCGGGCTCCACCGCGACGCACCGCACCCCCGCATCGCGGGCCTTGAGGACCTCCGAGTTCCCCGAGAAGCAGCCCCCCGTTCCCGCGGACATGACGAACGCGTCGGGCGGCCCGCCCAGCGCCTCGAGGATCTCCTCCGCCATCCCGTGGTAGCCGGCCCGGTTGTCCGGGTTGTTGAACTGGTCCGTCCAGAAGGTCTCGGGCTCCGTCGCCAGCTCCCGCGCCCGTGCGACAATCCTCTGGACGAGCTCGGGCGTGATCTTGCGGTCCCCGCTCGGGATCACCTCGACGTGCGCGCCGAACGCCCGTATCGTCCGGAGCTTCTCCTCCGCGAACGCGTCCGAGGAGACGAAGTGCGCGCGATACCCCTTCGCGGCGCACACGAACGCGAGCGAACTTCCCGTGCTGCCGCCCGTGTACTCGACGACCCGCCACCCCGGACGGAGGTCGCCGCGGCGCTCCGCGCCCTCGACCATGCTCAGGGCCATCCGGTCCTTCATGCTCCCGGTCGGGTTCGCCCCCTCGCACTTCACCCAGACCTCCGCGGCGTCGGGGTCGGGCAGGCGGGCGAGGCGGATGAGGGGCGTGTGGCCGATCGCGCGGAGGGCTCCCGGGTCCATGGACGGAAGGGAACGGCAAGCGCGTATGTAGGCTTTCGCCGAACCCCGCACGGGCTACGGCCCTTGCCGCGTGGACCCGGAGGACTCGAAGCCTTCATTACCCCCTTCCCCTTCGGCCCCGCGCGATGGCGCGGTTCCCGGAGGCCGAGAAGCGGCTCCTGATCAAGATGATTTGCATGAACTGCTACGCGCGGAACGCGATCCGCGCGACGCGGTGCCGGAAGTGCGGGAGCAAGGAGCTCCGCCCGAAGGCGAAGGAAGCGCGGAAGGAGTAGGCGACCCCGGGCGATACCGCGGTCCACGACGGTCGAGGGTGGCCACCCGGGAGACAGAGGAGCCCGGTTCACGAACCTCGTGAGAAGGCTTATGTAGTGCGATGTAACTATTGAACTACGTGAACCTGGCCCTGGACTCGGATGCTCTGATCAAGCTCGCGAAGAGCTCGGCAAAGGAGATCGTCGGGTCGAACTACACGCTACTTCTGCCTCCGGAGGTCCGCAGAGAATGTGTCGAGCAGGGGAAGGCGGGAGGATTCCCCGACGCGGTCCGTGTCGAGGAGAACATCCGATCGGGGCGTCTCAGGGTCCGTCGACCGAAGCGTTCCGGACGGACGGAAGCCCTCGTCAAGGACCTCCGGCTCCTGGGCGGCGAAGCGGACGTCCTGCGCCTCTTCCGGTCCGGAGGGGTCGAACTTGTCGTGAGCGACGATCGAAGGTTCGTCCACCTCTTGGAGGCGTTGGGGGTGCCCTACGCCACCCCGTCGTCCTTGATTGCGGCGCTCGTGCGGACGAAGAAGCTTTCGGGCCGAGACGGTCTCGGATACCTGGACAGGCTCGCCGGCTCCATCAGCGAAGAGGAGTACGTGGAGGCGAGGCGGGCGATTGAGGAAGGATGACATGGACACCGTGAAGAGTCTTCGGATTCCGGAATCGATGTTGAAGGCCGTGCGGTACCTGGCCAACCGGGAACGGTTGGACGAATCGAGCGCGACTCGTCAGCTCATCGCTTTCGGCGCGCGTGACTACGCCGTCCGACTCTACAAGGACGGTAAGATTACGTTGAACGAGGCCGCGGACCTGGCGAGTACGACTCCGAGGGAGATGATTGACATCCTTCAGGATCACGGGGTCAGAGGGAATGTTACCATGAGCCAGCAGCGAAAGGCTCTGGAATACACTCTCGCAGCCGCCGAAGGCCGCACGCAGTCTTCATGAACGGCTGCGCGCGGAACGCGATCCGCGCGACGCGGTGCCGGAAGTGCGGGAGCAAGGAGCTGCGCCCGAAGGCGAAGGAGACCCGGAAGGAGTAAGCCTCGGGGAGACCCGTCTCTTCGTCACGGTGTCCGGCGAACCGGAGGGCGATCCACC
>Ga0209751_10002169_pt1 | contig 19844 bp, 16 predicted proteins | sample RifCSP13_1_FD_184019 | JGI IMG/M metagenome (GOLD analysis project Ga0209751, IMG submission 184019) | Soil microbial communities from Rifle, Colorado - Rifle CSP2_sed 13_1 (SPAdes) (version 2) | ecosystem: Environmental > Terrestrial > Deep subsurface > Rock core/Sediment | place: Rifle... | reverse complement strand
CAGACCGTCGTGAGACAGGTCGGTCTCTATCCGCTGTGGGCGTAAGGGACTTGCGGGGAGCTGCCCCTAGTACGAGAGGACCGGGGTGGACAGACCGCTGGTGTGCCAGTTGTCGTGCCAACGGCATTGCTGGGTAGCTACGTCTGGCAGAGATAACCGCTGAATGCATCTAAGTGGGAAACTCGCCCCAAGATTAGGTCCCTCACTCCGAGCGCAAGCGAGGAGGTAAGGCCGCAGGAAGACTACCTGCTTGATAGGCGGCGGGTGTACGCCCCGTAAGGGGCTCAGCCAAGCCGTACTAATGGCCGAGGGCTTAGCTGTGATGCGGAGAACTAGACGTTCTTCGGAAAACAGCGGTCAGCGATCAGCCATCAGCCGTCAGCTTCGACCGCGGGAAAACATCTCTCGGGAGTTGCTGAAAGCTGATCGCTGAGGGCTGATCGCCGTTGAAGCGCCGCGATTCAGTTGAAACAAAGTGAAATCGCCTCTTGGTGATTGAAGCGGCGGGGGTACACCCGGTCCCATCCCGAACCCGGCAGTTAAGCCCGCCAGCGCCGATGGTACTTGGCTGGAGACGGCCTGGGAGAGTAGGTCATCGCCAAGGGGTTCACTCATCAACCTCGCGTCCCACGTGGGACGCGAGGTTTGTTTTCGCTCGGCCCGATGGCGGGCGATCCTGGCGGTGGGCGTAGAATCCTGAAACCCCGATAGCCGCACATCACGAAGATGACCCCTGCCAAGAACCCTGCCTTCCCAACTCTCAAAATCCCCTGGGGCCGCTCTCTCCTCATCGCCGCCCTCGTGACGTGCAACCTGATCGTGGGGTTCCTGCTGACCCCGCACTACGGGCAGTCCACCGATGAGTGGCCGAACGTCATCTTCGCCCGCGAGACACTCCTCTCCTATCAACACCCCGAGCGCCCGTACGTAGACGCATTGCGCCAAGACAAGGGGCCGTTCTACCTGATGGTCTGGCTGACGGTGGGCGAATTCCTCGACCGCGTCGTCCCGAACTGGGCCTTTGTCGATGGCAGGCACTTCGTCAACTTCCTCACGTTTCAGGTGGCCGTCATTTGCGTCTATGCGCTGGCTTTGCGCTTCGTCCGCCCCGGCGCGGCCCTTGCGGGCGCGCTGCTCTTCGAAACTCAGCCGGTGTTCTTTGGCCATGCCTTCATCAACCAGAAGGACATTCCGTTCATGGCCTTCTTCGCGTTGACGATGGTGCTGGGGTTAGGCATGGCCGACCGTTTTGTCGCGGCCGGGCACAACCGCCGCTCGGAGACAAACGGCGAGGATGCAGATCCATCTTCCTTCGGTCCCGTTCTGCGGGCCGCCTGGGTCGAGGATCCGCGCCGCGCCCGGTGGGCGGCGATCGTGGCTGCCGTGCTGGCGCTGAGTGTGCCCCTCCTGACCGTCGCTATCGATCGGCCATTGAGGACCGCGGTCGAGGGCGTGGTCAACGCCGCGTACCGGGGGGAAGCCTCGGCGCCGATCAACCGCCTTTTTCTTCGGTTCGCGGAGCACGCCGCGCAAGTCCCAGTCGAGGACTACGTCCACAGGGCGAATCTCTTCACCAACCTCGCTCTCTTTCTGGCAACGATGGCGATGGCCGGCGTGGCTCTGGTGGTCGCCGGCCGGATATGGCCCAGGGGAGTGCGGGCCGAACGGACGGCGTTGGTCGCCGGGTTTCGCCAAGGCCTTCACTCTCCCCTTCCGCCGATCGTCCTGCCGGCCGCCATCGTTTTCGGAATGTGCATTGCCATTCGCACCACGGCGATCTATGCCGGCCTGCTGGTGGCAGGGTATGCGCTGGTTCGGGCAGGACCCAGGATCGCCATTTTGATGGCCGTCTATTTCGGGGCGGCGGCCGTCGTCGCCTATGCCTTCTGGCCCCAGGTCTGGGGATCGCCTTTGGGCATGTTCTTCGACAGCCTGGATCGGACTCTCCAATTCCCGCAACTCCGCCCGGTCCTCCTGAACGGAGTCGTCTACCAATCGAATCAGCTTCCCTTCTGGTACCTTCCCGAGGTCATGGTTATCCAGTTCACTCTGCCCGCGACCGTGCTCGTGCTCGGCGGTCTGATCCTGATCGTCCGTTCGGCCAGGGGACGGGCTCCGTTGGCCACGACCGCGTGGATTCTTCTCCTGTGGTTCCTGGCCCCCTTCGTCGCCGTCGTGGTATTCAGGACCCCGGTCTACAACTACTTCCGCCACGTTCTCTTCATGATGCCCCCCTTGTTCGTCATGGCCGCGATCGCCCTGGACCGTCTCGGCCGCCTGGTGCGGGCACCGTTGGCACGGGCGCTATTGTTGGTCGCGATTCTTCTGCCTGGAGTCCTGGCGATCGGCCGGCTCCATCCGTACGAGTACGGATACTTCAACGAGCTCGTCGGAGGCGTGCGCGGCGCGTACGGTCGGTACATGTCCGACTACTGGTGCACTTCCCTGCGCGAAGCGATGACATTCGTGAACGGCTACGCCCCTGCGTCGGCCGATATCGCCGTGACGGGCCCGGAGGCCAACGCGATTCCCTTTGCTCGTGAGGACCTTCGCCTGCTCGAGGATTCCGAGATGGCCACGAACGAAAAGTTTCGGCCCGTGCTTATCGTCGGGTGCAGCTGGGCCACGGTCAACCCGGATTTCTTCCCAGATGCGCCGCTGCTGTCGACGGTCCAACGGGACGGGGTTCCCTTGGCGATCGTCAAGCTCCTGGCCACACCCCAGCCAAGCGCCCCCTGACGCGTAAGTAGGCACGGCCTCCCAGCCCCGAGGATCCTTGGCTGGAGACCGCCTGGGAGGAGGTCATCGCCTTGAGGCTTCTCTTCCAGCCATGCCACGGCCGCCCTCCCAGCGATGCATGGGGTCACCATCGTCGCCTCCCTCCTCTCTAGGATCGTCCTGGCGGCGCCAGCGCAGCCTTCGGCTCGGTAACTCTAGTCGAGGGGACCGTCGTCGGAGCTGCGTTGTCCATCGGGCGACACACGGCCGGCACCTACTCTGGGGGCATGTTCTGAAAGCTGGTCGACGATCCTGTGGTCGATCAATATGCTCTGTAACTTTGTCGTCACGGTCGTGATGGGCGGGGTCGTCGCCGTCTGGCTGTAAGTCTGAATTCGGCAGCGCGTTCCCGTCCGCTTCGCCGCCCGGTCCGCCGGGCGGTTTTCTTTGTCGCTGCGCGCGAAACGAGTTCGCAGAATCCCTCGTGACGGCAGGAATCTACGGACATGGCGGAGTAGGCCGAATTTCCTATCCGCCTGTCCTGGCGGCCGGCACCCGGCCCAGGGGTCCGGTGAAGGGGATCACATCCGCCAGAACTGGCAGGAGGTCGAGCCGCCACAGCACGGAGGGGGAGCGGTGTGAGCCAGATGTAAGCCGACCCGGCGAGTCTTGCGCATACAATCCGATAGTGCGAACTGCCTCCGGAGGGGGCCAGCCTTGAGTCGCTCTGCCGTGCTGGTCGTCGATGATGAGGTCCCGTACACCGGGGTTCTCCAGGAGATTCTGAACTCCTACGGTCTCAACGCGGTCATCTCGCATCGAGCCGAGCACGCCCTGGCGATCCTGGAGAGTCTCCAGCCGCGGCTGATCCTTCTCGATATGATGCTGCCGGAGATGGACGGGTTGACGATGCTTCGCAACATCCGCGGCCGAGAAGGGTTCCGCAATACTCCGGTGATCATGGTCTCCGCCAAGGTTCTTCCCGACGAGAAGCGGTCGGCCTTCACGGCCGGTGCGACCGCCTTCCTGGCCAAGCCTTTCAACGCCCGCGAGCTGCGGGCTGCCATCCGCCCCTACGTACCGGTCCCTGCTACCGGAACCCTCAACCCCGACGCCGTCCCTCGAGCGTAGTCCAGCCTTCTCCATTAGCAGCTGCGGCCGCAAGTCGACCCTCCCTGGCGGGCGCTTGACGCGGCTCTGGTGGGCTCGCCGCCTCCCGGTGTGTTGGGAGAAGCTCCTGGCAAGGGCGCCGCCATGCCGGGCACAGCTCGCGTTCGCCCTCCGGCCATGCCCGTGACCGCGGACCGTCGCCGCGTTTGCCAAGAGTTGGGCTTGGATCTCCCCCTCTGGTACGGAGCCGAGTCTGCCCCGCCGCCTCAGGTGCTTGAAGGTCGACCGCTGGCATGGTGGGCTTGCGACGACTCGTCCGCCGCGCCATTCCCACCTGCACTTGGCTGCTGCGCTGACAGCGCAGGCGTGAGCGTAGCCCCGCAGGCGGGGCTCGGAATGATATGATGCCTCCATGGACGAGGCTGCGCTCATCGCCGATGCCCGCCGCGGCGACGTGGAAGCCTTCAACCGGCTCGTCCTTGCCCACCAGTCCAAAGCTTTCAACCTGGCTTACCGCATCACGGGGGACGGCGATAGCGCCGCCGATGCCACCCAGGAAGCCTTCCTCTCGGCGTACCGCAGCCTGAACAGATACCGCGGTGGCTCGTTTCGTGCCTGGTTGTTGCGCATCGTCACCAACGCCTGCTACGACGAGTTGCGTCGCCGCAAGCGCAGGCCGGCGGAGTCATTGGAGGAAATGGAGGAGGCTTCGCCGACCGGCGACGGCGTCGCAACCGAAGACGTATTCTTTGCGGCGAATGACGGCCCTGAAGCTTCCGCGGAACGGGCCGAAGTCACCCGAGCCATCGAACGCTGCCTGCTCGGTCTTCCGTCCGAGTTCCGAACCGTCGTGATCTTGGCGGACATTCTGGCGCTCGATTACACCGAGGTGGCAAGCGCCATGGGGTCCCCGGTCGGAACCGTCCGTAGCCGGCTGGCCCGCGCCCGGGCGCGCCTGCGCCAGTGTCTGGAAGCCAGCCGGGAACTTTCCGGGTGGGGGATGCGTCTCGCGGAGGAGAGATCCTCGTGAGCCGATTGGACCGTCTTCCCCCCAGAGACCTCGAACGCCTATCGGCTTACCTCGATGGCGGCCTCGCCTCTCACGAAGCTGCCAAACTCCGAGCAAGGCTGGAGGCCGAGCCGGAGCTTCGACTGAGCCTCGACGAAATGCGGCAGGTCGTGGCGGCCGTGCGCGGGCTGGGAGAGGTGCGAGTGCCGCGCAGTTTCACACTGGGCGCGGCCGACGCAGTTCGCCGTAGGGAACCGGGCTTCGCCTATCTCCGCTTCGCCACCGTGTTGGCTACCGCCCTTTTCGTTCTCACCACGGCCGTCCGCACTCTCTCCGCGGTTCCACTGCGGTTGGGGGCGGCCGCTCCGGTTGCGGAATCGGCCACGACGGCCGCGCTGGAGATGTTCGCCGATATTGCCGGAGCGGCGCTTCCAACGGGTGAGGTCCCCCTGGAGGCTGAGGCGCCTCCTCCGGCTGCGCTTCCGGTCCCGGCCGGCACAGCCACATCGGCCCCGACCTTGGGCGGCGTAGTTGTTCCCTCCCCGGCGCCAACCGCGACCGGTTGCCCGTCGTGTCCACCTTCTCTCGCCTATCGCCAGGAGGCGGGTGAAGATCGGGCGGGCAAGACTTCTGAGACCGACGATGAGGAAGCAGCTCCGCTGACTCAGATCCCTGGCGGATCGATTAGCACCCTCGCCGTAGCGCAATGGGTTCTAGGTGTGGTCGTTGTCGTTCTGGGGCTTCTGGCCGTGCGCGCCCGACGGCGCCGCTAATCCGTGGGGGAGCGCACTGTTCACTTCTGCCCGGCCTGTGGACACGCTGTCGAGTCGCGTCTGGCGTTTGGCCGGATACGGCCGGTTTGCTCTTCGTGCGGCAGGATTCACTTCGACGATCCCAAAGTGGCCGCCGGCGTACTGGTGCTGCAGGACGGAAAGGTCCTGCTGGTTCGACGTGCGCTCGAACCGCAGCAAGGCCGCTGGAGTCTGCCGGCAGGCTTTGTCGATGCCGACGAAGATCCGCGGTTGGCGGCGGAGCGGGAATGTCGCGAGGAGACGGGGTTGGAAGTGGAGACGACCGGGGTGCTGGACGTTTTCTCCGGTCGGGAACACCCTCAGGGCGCGGACATCGTCCTGGTTTTCACCGCAACCAGGGTCGGCGGAACGCTGCGGCCGGGGGATGACGCCGATGCCGTCGCCTTCTTCGATCCCGATGGGCTTCCCGAACTGGCGTTCCAGGCGACCCGGCGTTCGATCGAACGTTGGCTCGATCGATCGGACGCGACCAGGCCCGCGACCTGAATGCTATAATCCCGAAGCTCCCCGCGAGCTCCTAGCTCGCGGGGAGCTTGCGCCCCATGATCCGCTTCGACGTCTTCACGGTCTTCCCCGACCTGCTGGCCCCGTATCTCTCGGCGAGTGTGCTGGGTCGGGCTCGTCAAGCCGGCCTGTTGGAAGTCTATTTGCATGACCCGCGCGACTTCACGATCGACCGGCATCGCACGACGGACGACGTGCCCTACGGCGGCGGGGGAGGCATGGTGATGAAGCCCGAGCCGATTTTCCGCGCACTCCAGGCGACGGTGGGAGAGGCGCTGCACGACACGCCTGTCATTCTGTTGACGCCGCAGGGCCGTCCGTTTCGGCAGTCGATCGCGCTCGAGCTCGCCGGGCGCCGTCGCCTGGCGCTGCTTTGCGGCCGGTACGAGGGAGTCGACGAGCGGATCCGCCAGCACCTGGCGACGGACGAGATCTCGATCGGCGACTACGTTGTGACCGGGGGCGAGTTGCCGGCGCTGATCGTCATCGACGCCGTCACGCGTTGCCTCCCGGGAGTCCTGGGCGATGAAAACGCGGTGGCCAACGACTCCCACGCCGGAGGGCTGCTCGAGTATCCGCACTACACCCGGCCTTCGGAGTTCCAGGGATGGACCGTGCCGGACGTTCTGCTCTCCGGCGACCATGCCCGGATCGCTTCCTGGCGGCGGCGCCAGGCCCTCGAGCGCACCTGGAGGCGCCGCCCGGACTTGCTTGAGCACGCCGACCTCACGCCGGAGGATCGGCAGTTGCTCGACGAGATTCGGAACCAGGAGCCCGGCGCGCAGCCAGGGCCTCCAGAGGAATAGTCCGCCGAATGCCACAGCCGACGCGCCGCCTAATTCCTGAATCCATCAAAGAACCCGCCCCGCCGCCTCACCCAAACGCTCTTGACGCTGGCCGCCAGGTTGAGGGACGGCGCGCAGCGTGGCCGTGGAAGGCAAGCGGCTTTCGCCGCCGTGTCTTCCCTCTCTCCGGTATGGGAGCCCGTGCCTGGAAGCCAGTCATCGTGTGCGTCCTCGCGGCAGCCGCCTGCTCGGCGCCGTCTTCCATTGAGATCCCCTTCGCTCAAGGTGCCGCCGACACACCTACCTCGGCGGCCATCGTGCCGACTCGGCCGCCGGCGCCAAGTGTCCTGGTCGTGTGTCTGGCGGAAGAACCGGACACGCTCTACATCTATGGCGGCCCCAACCGTTCGGCACAAACGATCCTGCCGGCCCTCTACGACGGTCCGATCGATGTCTTGGGATACCAGTTTCGCCCGGTGATCCTGGAGGTGCTTCCCAGCGTGGAGGCCGGGACGGCTCGGCTCGAACCGGTATCGCTGTCCAGCGGCGATCTCTATTTCAACCCGGAAACCAGCCTGCCAGACACCTTGCGCATCGGTAAGCCCTACCTGCCTCAGGGATGTACATCGTTCGACTGCGTGAGGACATTCGAAGGCGGGCAAGTTCAGCTCGACCGGCTCGTTGTCGACTTTCGCCTGCTGTCAGGACTGCGCTGGTCGGACGGGGAGCCGCTGACGGCGCAGGACTCAGTCTTCTCGTTTCATCTGGATTCACATCCGGACACACCGACCCTCAAAGATCAGGTCCATCGGACGGCGACCTATGAAGCGCTGGATGAACAGACGGTCCGCTGGTCCGGGATCCCGGGATTCCTGGATCCCGAATTCGCCGGTAACTTCTGGAGCCCGCTGCCGGAGCACTTGCTGGGCGACATCGCCCCCGGTGATCTGCCTCCGAGCGAGGCCGCCAGCCGCGCACCGGTCGGTTGGGGGCCCTACGCGTTGGAGCGATGGGAGTCCGGACAATCGATGGAGTTCGTCCGCAATCCCAACTACCATCGCAGGACGCAGGGGCTGCCGGCATTCGACCACCTGCTGGTCCGGTTTCTTGGAGAGCGCGACGCCGGCGCCTTGCAGCAAGTCTTGACCGGGGAGTGCGACGTCCTCGAAGAATCGCTGGTCGGGCCCGGAGTTCTCGATCGGCTGCAACTGTATTCGGGTCAGGGCCGGATCCGGTTGTCGTCGGTCCCCGGCGTCTTGATGGAGCGCCTCGATTTCGACACCGCTCCGGCGGACGATCGGGCTGCCGTCCTCAGCGATCCGGCGACTCGGCGCGCCCTGGCCGCCTGCATCGACAGGCAGGGATTGATCGATCAAGTTCTTGGGGGCTTGAGCCCGGTCCCGGGGAGTTATCTGGCCACGGGCCACCCCCTGGCCGTGACGGGAAAGGGCGGGCCTCCCCATGATGCGGCGGCCGGCGCGCAGGAGCTTGAGTCGTTGGGATGGATCGACCAGGATGGAGAGCCGAGCACCCCACGCGTGGCGCACGGCGTGGCCGGCATGGAAAACGGCGCAGCGCTCGAGCTCTCGCTCCTAACGCCAGAGGACTCCGTCCAGGCGGCAGTGGGGGCGGCCATCGCCGACGACCTGGCCGGTTGTGGTGCTGCCATTTCGGTTGAATCGGTTCCATCGGAAGATCTCTTCACTCCCTGGCCAGATGGGGCGGTGTTCGGTCGATCGTTCGATCTGGTCGCCTGGCCCTGGCTGCAATGGATCTCTCCCGCGTGTGAAGTCTTCAGCAGCCCTGAGATTCCCTCCACGGAAAACCCGGAAGGCAGCAATGCCAGCGGTTTCCGCGATGCGGCCTTTGACGAAGCCTGCGCCCAAGCGGTCCTGGGACCGATGGCTGGCGCGGCTTACACCGTGTCCGTCACCGAAGTGCAATCGATCCTATCGGAAGCGGTGCCATCTTTGCCTCTGCTGCAGTGGCCGAGGACGCTGATTGCGAGTCCGCTGGTCTGCGGGCAGAGGGCCGATCCAACCGCCGGCAGCCTGTTGTGGAATCTTGAGGAATTCACACCGGGGCCGGTGTGTGAGTGACCCTCACCCCTTGGCCCCTCTCCCGGCCATCCTGGCCGGGAGAGGGGTAGGGGTGAGGGCTTTCTCCGTGGAGGTGTCGAATGTCTCGGTCTTACCTGGTTCTTCTGTTCGTGCCGTTTCTCATGGCGAGTTGTTCTTCCGGAGGCGTGGCCTCAGCGACGGGGGAGGCCCCAACGATGGCTGCCGAGGCAACGACCGGTTCTGCAACGGCGACCGTCGTGCTTTCTCCCGCCAGCCTGGAGAGCTCTCCCGCGGCCGAGGAACCTCCAAAAGAGGTCGCTGAGGCCGCGCTGGCAATCTGCACATCCCCCGAATGCGAATACCCGCGTCTCTCGCCCGGCAGCATCCATCTCCAGCCGGACAGCGGCACGGGGGCCGATCGGTGGTGCGTGCAAGCGCGCGTCACAATGGAAGGGCAAGTTCAGCTCGTGGCCGTCCTGCTAATCCAGAAAGCCGGGGGATCAACCTCGGGGTGGCGACTAGGAGAACTACAGGTTGGGGTCAGGTGCGAGGCTGTCGAGTAGATGGGACTTGAACCCCCGCGCAACCCTCCCGTTCGTAAGCACTGCGAACAGGGGAGGGGTCCTTCAACCCCTTGTCGAGCGGGCTTTGCTCGACGAGGGAGGTGGGGTGGGGGTTTGACATGCAGCGCCTGACGCCGGAGCCGGGCCTCCAGCGAGGTATCGAATACAAGGCGTGCCTTGGCTCGCAATGGTGTGCATCATCGCCGCACGCCCTCCCGCTGGTTACTCTTCCGCAATATTTCTGGACGAATTTCCTCTGCATGCTTGCCGTGCCCGGCCTTACGTTATAATGCCGCATGGAGCCCGCGCGGCCAAGCCGGGGCGGAGTGGCTCGGCCCCCCGGCATCGTGGCTCTCGGGGCCGGCTCTTCCACCGGTTCGGGCCCTCAGGCGGCTTGACCGACCAGATGGCAACCCTCCGTCAAGCGAGCGGCCCGCATATGCTGCGCGATCTCGGAACCTCACCGCGCGTTCTCGACGTCACCGATCTCGTAACCCAGTTCAGGACCCCAGAAGGAATCGTCCACGCCGTGAACGGGGTCTCCTTACACCTTGACCAGGGGGAGACTCTAGGGATCGTTGGCGAGAGCGGTTGCGGCAAGAGCGTCACCGTCCTGTCGCTGTTGCGTCTCATCCCGTCGCCGCCCGGCGAGATCGTTCGAGGCCAGGCGGATTTCCTGGGCGTGGACCTGCTCCAGATGTCGCAAGACGAAATCCGCCGGGTTCGTGGAGCGCAGATCGGGATGGTGTTCCAAGACCCGATGACCTCCTTCAATCCCGTGTTGACGATGGGGAAGCAGTTGACGGAGCCGCTCGAGATCCACCTGGGGATGACCAAGAGCCAGGCCAACGAGCGAGCCGCCGAACTGCTCGAGATGGTGGGCATTCCCAACGCCGCCGATCGGCTCAAAGACTATCCCCATCAGTTCTCCGGTGGCATGCGCCAACGCGTGATGATCGCCATGGGCCTCTCGTGCACGCCGCAGATCCTGATCGCCGACGAACCGACGACCGCGCTCGATGTGACGATCCAGGCGCAGATCATCGAACTGGTTAAGCGGTTGCGCGATGAGATCGGCATGGCGATCATCTGGATCACCCACGACCTGGGGATCATCGCCGGCCTGGCCGACCGGGTGATGGTGATGTACGGCGGGTACATCATCGAGCACGCCCCGGTGAAGGAACTCTACGCCAATCCCTTGCACCCCTACACCATCGGCCTGTTGGGCAGTCTGCCGCGCCTCGACCAGCAACGCGAACGGCTGACATCGATTGAGGGCATGCCGCCGATCTTGATGGAAGAACCAAAGTATTGCCCGTTCGCCGTGCGCTGCTCGTTCGTCCAGGACCGTTGCCGGCGAGAGAATCCGCTGCTGATGAGTGTCGCTCCGCAGCATGAGATCGCCTGCTGGGTGGACGTGCGCACCGGGAGGCTGCGGGCGTGACGGACACCGCTCGCGCGATTGACTCCCCGACCGCGACCGCCGCCAACGGAAAGGTTCTGCTCAAGGTCGAGGGGCTGGTCAAGCACTTTCCCATCATGCGCGGCGTGATCCAGCGCACGGTCGGCGCAGTGCGGGCCGTGGACGGGGTTAGCTTCGAGGTGGTCACGGGCGAGACCTTCGGCCTGGTGGGGGAGTCGGGCTGCGGCAAATCGACGACCGGGCGCACGATTCTGCAGCTCTACCGGCCGACGGCGGGACACGTGTGGTTCGACGGGCTCGACCTGACCCGACTCAAGGGGAACGAGCTGCGGCTGATGCGTCGACATATGCAGATGATCTTCCAGGATCCGTATGCCAGCCTCAACCCGCGGATGACCATCAACGACATCGTCGGGGAGCCCTTGCTGGTGCACGGCATCATCCCGCGCTCGGAGATCCCGGACCGGGTGCGCGAGCTGCTTCGCCTCGTGGGGCTCAACCCGAGCCTGGCGAACCGCTATCCGCACGAGTTCTCCGGTGGTCAGCGACAACGCATCGGGGTGGCGCGGGCCGTGGCGCTGCAGCCGCGGCTGATCATCTGCGATGAGCCGATCTCGGCCCTGGACGTGTCGATCCAGGCGCAGGTGGTCAACCTGCTCGAGGATCTGCAGGATCGATTCAACCTGACTTATGTCTTCATCGCCCACGACCTCTCGATGGTCCGGCACATCAGCGATCGGGTGGCCGTGATGTACCTGGGCATCCTCGTCGAGTTGGCCGACCGAGACGACCTCTACCTGCATCCGCTCCATCCGTATACCCAGGCCCTGCTCTCCGCCGTTCCGGTCGCCGACCCGCTGGTGGAAGAGAAGCGGCGGCGGGTCATCCTGGAGGGCGACGTCCCAAGCCCGATCAATCCTCCCTCCGGTTGCCGCTTCCGCACACGTTGTCCGATTGCCCAGGAATACTGCGCCCAGGAAGTGCCCGCGTGGCGCGAGCTGCGTCCCGGCCACTGGGTCGCCTGCCACTACGCCGAGGGTGGGGGTATAATGTAAGCAACTTGCCCCCGCACGACAATCGAAGGGAGGTGGTGAGCCAGCGGTCGTCGACCCGTATCCCCCATGTGTCCCTACCAGCACGAACCATTCTTTCCACCTAAGGAGGGGAAGAACAATGCGCACTAGGTTGTTTAGTGTGGCCGCGGTTGCCATCCTTGTCACGCTAGTCTTTTCCGCCTGCACGCCCTCAGGGGCGGTTCAGACCGTGATCGTCGGTGGCACTCCGATGGTTGTGACCGCGACACCGGAGGTTCTCAACCTCACGTCGCCGGATCCGACCACGTTCACCAACGTCAGTTATGGCGATCCAGAGACGCTGGACCCCGCCCTGGCCTATGAGACGGCCGGCGGAGAGGTCATCGGGAACGTCTATGAAACGCTGATCTACTACAAGGGCGAGGCGGTCGATGAGTTTGTTCCGCAGCTCGCCACCGACTGGACCGTGTCGGAGGATGGCCAGACCTACACCTTCACCATGCGGGACGGCGTCAAGTTCCACGAAGGCGGCGACATGACCGCCTCGGATGCGGCCTACTCTTGGCAGCGTGGCATCCTCCAGGGCGGCGGCGCTTCGCCGCAGTGGATGATGGTCTCCGCCTTGCTTGGTCTGGGCTACCACGACATCAGCGAAGTCGTCGATGCCTCGGGCGCCCTGACCGACGACCCCGCCGCTTTGCAGGCGGCCGACCCGGCGGCCCTCAAGGCAGCCTGCGAGTCCGTGACCTCCGGCATCGTTGCTGATGACGCCGCCGGAACGCTGACGGTCACGCTGGCCCAGCCCTTCGCCCCGTTCCAGTCGATCATCGCCCAGACCTGGGGCTCGGTGATGGACAAAGAATGGGTCATGGAGAACGGCGGATGGGACGGCTCGTGTGACACCTGGCAGAACTACTATGGCGTCCTGGCCGAGAACGATCCGTTCACGTCCATCATGAACGGCACCGGGCCGTTCAAGCTCGATCACTGGACCCCCGGTGAAGAGGTCGTCCTGGTCCGCAATGACGACTACTGGCGCACCGAGCCAGCCTATGAAGGCGGCCCGTCCGGCCCCGCGGCGCTCGAGCGGGTCGTGCTACAAAACGTGGAGGAGTGGGGTACCCGCTTCGCCATGTTCCAGGCGGGTGACGCCGACTATGTCACGGTGAACCCCGAGCACCGGACGCAGGTCGACCCGATGGTCGGCACGAACTGCCAGTTCGATCTTGAGGCCAACAGCTACGGCGCATGCGAGACGATCGATCCGTCGCAGCCGTACGTGCGCTACATCGGCCAGCCGGGCACCACCCGGACCGACGTCTTCTTCAACTTCGACGTCCCCAACCCCGACGGTAACAACCCCTATCTGGGGTCGGGTAAGCTAGACGGCAATGGAATCCCCTCGGACTTCTTTGCCGACTCGCACATCCGCAAGGGGATGAACTACTGCTTCGACCACGATATCTTCATCAACGATATCTACCAGGGCGAGGCAGCTCAGTCCACCACGCTGGCGCTGGCCGGGATGCCGGGCTACGACCTGGCGGCCCCGCACTACTCGCTGGATCTCGCGAAGTGCGAGGAGGAGTTCAAGCTGGCGGACGCCGACCATGACGGGATCCCCGCCGGCGAGGACCCCGACGACGTCTGGGAGACGGGCTTCCGGATGCAGATCGGCTACAACCAGGGCAATACCACCCGCCAGGCTGTCGCCGAAATCCTGGCCTCGGGCCTGACCGCGGTCAATGAGAAGTTCCTGGTGGAGACGATCGGTCTCCCGTGGCCGTCGTTCCTGGGCGCCCGCCGGGCACGCACCTTGCCGATCTTCGTCCTGGGGTGGCTCGAGGACTACCACGACCCCCACAACTGGTACCAGCCGTACCTGGTGGGCGACTTCGGCAGCTATCTGCGCATGCCGGAAGAACTCACGGCGCAATACAAGGAGCTGATCGAAGCCGCGGCCTCCGAGACCGATCCGGCCGCTCGGGCCGAGATCTACGGCCAGGTCAACCAGCTCAACTACGACAACCCGGCGTTCATCATCCTGTCTATCGGGACGAGCCACTGGTTCGTGCAGCCATGGGTGAAGGGCATGGTTCACAACCCTGTCTTCGCCGGCACCCCGCTTGGGTACTACTACGGGATGTCCGAACAGTAGCAATCCCTCGAACCCGGGAACGTTGCGGGGGCCTGGCAGCAGGCCCCCGCATCCCCCCGGAGAGCCTATGAGCGTGGATTCGGCTCTGGAGTAGCATAGGAACAAGGTTAGCAGGCGATGACGACTTATATTCTCCGGCGCCTGTTGCTTGTCCCCGTGCTTCTTTTCGGTGTGACGATCCTCATCTTTGGCATGGTTTCCTTCCTCAGCCCCGTCGAACGCTCAGCCCTGTATGTTCGCGAAATCCCTCGAAACGACCTTCAGTTGCAGGCGGTGATCAAGCAATACGGGCTGGAAGATCCCATTTACCTGCAGTACTGGCACTGGCTCGTCGGGAAGGTCAATCCGGCAACCGGGGAGCGGCGCGGTGGGATTCTCTTCGGAGATTTTGGCTGGTCGCGGACCGGTTCGCAGCCGGTGGCCGACCTGATCAGGCAGCGATTCCCCAATACGTTAGACCTGACGCTCTGGGCGATCGTGCCGGTCGTGGCGGTCGGGATCTGGATGGGGATCCAGGCGGCCGTGCACCACAATGGTGCTGCCGACCAGGGGGGGCGGGTATTCAGCGTGATCGGGACCTCCTTCCCGACCTTCGTTTTCGGCTTGCTCATGCTCATGATCTTCTATGCCAACCTCAGATGGTTCCCGCCGGGCCGATCCTCCGATTGGGCGAGCCAAGTGATCCTGTCGGACCAGTGGCGCAGCTACACCTATCTGTTGACCATCGACAGCCTCTTGAATCTCCGTCTCGACATCTTCGTCGATACGATGAGGCACATGGTACTGCCGATCCTGACCCTGGCCTATCTCAACTGGGCCGTGTTCCTGCGTGTGACGCGCTCTTCGATGCTGGAGACGCTGCGCCAGGATTACGTGACTACGGCGCGCGCCAAGGGGTTGCCGGAAAAGGATGTTGTGAACAAGCACGCTCGGCCGAATGCGTTGATCCCGGTCGTGACTCTAGCCGGCTTCACGGTCGTCGCCCTGCTGGGCGGGGTCGTCATCACCGAGACCGTCTTCAACTATCCGGGGATCGGCTCAGCGACGGCGGATGCCGCCGCCAACCTCGACGTGCTGACCGTCCTGGGGCTGGCCCTTTTCATCGGACTTATTCTGATCGTTGCCAATCTGGTTGTCGATGTCGCCTACGGGTTTATCGACCCGCGAATTCGCTTGGACTAGCGAGGGTTGCCCATGGCTGAGATAGCCATCCCCAAGGGGGGCTTTGGTGTCACCGAGGCGATCCCCTTGCGCAAGATCGGACCGGTGGAGCGTCTCCTCGGGCCCGAGACGTACCGCATCGTTGTGGCGCTGCTCAAGACGCCGGTTTCGATCCTCGGCTTCGCCCTGATTGCTTTCTTCATCGTGGTCGCCCTGGCGGCGCCGTGGATTGCGCCTCCGCTGCATCCGAACAACCCGTATGACATCCCGCGCGATGGTTTCAGGGCCCAGCCCCAGCCGATGATGTCCGAGTGGAATCGGGAACAGCCGCCGCTGCCGGCCTGGTGGAAGCCGATCATGGGGACGGACCAGTGGGTGCATCTCCTGGGCACGTCGGAGGGGCAGTACGACCTCTTCTATGGAATCGTTTGGGGCACGCGCACCGCGTTCAAGACCGGCCTGATCGTGACCTTTGTGACACTGATCATCGGCATCGTGGTCGGTTCGGTCTCGGCCTACTACGGCGGCGCCACCGACAACATCATCATGCGTGGCGTCGATATCATGCTGACCCTGCCCTTCATCCTGGCGGCGCTGATCCTGGCGGCCGTGCTCACGCCGAAGCTCGGCCGAAGCCTCCTTCCAGCAACGATCGCCCTGATCGCCTTCGGCTGGATGGGCTATTCGCGCATCATCCGCGGCGATATCCTTTCGGTGAAGCAGCGCGATTACGTTATGGCGGCGCGTGTGATTGGCGTCAAAGACAGCCGCATCCTGATGCGACACATCATCCCCAATGCCATCTTCCCGACCCTGGTGCTGGCCTCGCTGGCCATCGGAGACGTCGTTCTATCCTTTGCCGCGCTGAGTTTCTTGGGGATCGGTACCCCGGTCGGCTACGCCGATTGGGGACAGACCCTGTCGTTTGCCCGGAACTGGATCACCGACCTGTCGACCTATTGGTACATCGTCGTTTGGCCGGGCATGACGTTGGTCCTGTTCGTGATGGGCTGGAACTTGGTCGGCGACGCCCTGCGCGACGTGTTCGATCCGCGAATGCGGGGCCGGGGAGGCGCGTAGGCACGGCTTCCGCGACCCGGTCCGCGGAATCATGCATCTCGGTTCACGCCCGGGGAGAGCGTGTCTCTTCCCGGGTTTTCTTATGAGGCCGTGAGAGTACGGTGAGGCGAACAACCCCGCAAGGACCCGCAGCCTCCTTGGGCATCCTTGCCTTAGGGGGCCTGGCCTTGATGTTCTCGGCGAAGAGGGAAATCGCCGGCCCAGAAACAACGCCGACCGTCTCGCCGACGGCCGCGCCGACGGCAGACCGACTCCTCGAGCCGACCCTTCCCCCGCAACCGAGTGCGGCTGACCAGGGAGCCCAGGTGTATTGGCTCTACTGCATGCCGTGCCATGGGGACCGAGGCCAGGGATTGACGGCCGAGTTTCGGCAGCTGTATCCGCCGACGGAGCAGAACTGCTGGGCTTCGGGTTGTCATGGTGAACGGCCGTATGAAGGGGGGTTCACTTTGCCCGATCGGATACCGCCCTTGATCGGTGAGGGAGCGCTGCAACGATTCCCCTCGGTCGCCGCCCTGGACGGTTTCGTTCGAGCTGCCATGCCGCTCCAGGCTCCAGGAAGCCTGACGGCGGTGGGATACGACCAGGTGATGGCCTTCCTCGTCCGAGGAAACGGGCTGCCGCTTGCCGCGGGGGGCCCGAGCCAGGCGCCCGCCGCTTCAGTGACGTCCACTTCGTACAGGTCGACGCCAACTCCCTCCGCCACCGACTCCGGGCCGGAACGGGGGCCCTCCGCGAGTCTGGATTCCGGGGTGGCGCTGACGGCGGTCGGGATCGGGGCCGCGATCGGTCTCGTCCTTTTCCTCCGTCGCCGGCGGCCGCGGAAACCTCCTCGCTGAGCGGAGGCCCGCCGAAACCTCCTCCCTGAGCAGAGGCCGCCTTTCCACTGCAGTTGCGGAACAGTGATTATGCGGCCGCAGCATGCCCCGAGGGGAACGAGGGGTCGAAGGGCCCCTCGCAATGACGATAGGTGTTGTGCGTCGCCTTGCGGATGTGCCGCGATCGGGAGATAGAGTCTGCATTCTGTTGGCGGATTCCGCAGGGTATACTTCCGCACCGTTCAACCTCCACGGATTGCGCCCCAGCCTCCCACTGGCCTTCGAATGAGCCAACCGGCACGCCCTCCAGCTGAACCGGACAAGTCGCCCCTCGACCCCACGTTGCTTTCCGTCGAAGATTTGAGGACGTACTTCTTCACCGATGATGGGGTCGTCAAGGCCGTCGATGGGGTGACCTATCAGGTCCGCATGGGGGAGGTCTTCGGCCTGGTCGGGGAATCGGGGTGTGGCAAGAGTGTGTCGGCGCTCAGCCTGCTGCGACTGATCGATCCGCCCGGGCGAATTGTTGGTGGAACGGTTGTCTTCCGGGGCCAGCAGCTCGACCAACTGACGGAGCGCCAGATGACCGAGCTGCGCGGCAGCCAGATCTCGATGATCTTCCAGCAGCCGCAGTCCAGCTTAAACCCGGTCTTCAGCGTCGGTGATCAGATCAGTGAGGTGCTGCGGATTCACCTGGGGATGAAGCGGGATCAAGCCTGGCACCGGGCCGGCGAGTTGTTGCACTCGGTGGGCATCCCCGATACGGAGGCCCGACTCCGCTCCTATCCCCATGAGCTCTCGGGAGGCCAGGCGCAACGAGTCATGATCGCCATGGCGCTGGCCTGCGCTCCGCAGCTGCTCATCGCCGACGAACCGACCACCGCCCTCGACGTTACGATCCAAGCGCAGATTCTCGATCTGATGCGCGAGCTGCGGACCAAGTTGGGAACGGCCATCATCCTGATCACGCACGACCTGGGCGTCGTGGCCGAGATGGCCGACCATGTGGCGGTCATGTATGCGGGCCAGATTGTCGAGCAGGCGGATGTCGAGACCCTGTTCGCACGTCCGCTGCATCCTTATACCCAAGGACTGATCGCCTCGATCCCGGTCCTGGGTCGGGTGCAGGACCGACTCGAAGTCATCCCGGGGTCGGTGCCCAACCTGATTGATCTCCCGGTCGGTTGTCGCTTCGCCCCCCGATGCCGGGCGCGCCTCGAGTATCGCTTGTCCATCTGTGAGCACGTCGATCCCCGTCTCATCGACCACGAAGAGAATCATGCCGTGCGCTGCTGGCTCTACCAGAGCCAGGGTGATCATCACGCGCCGTTGCGTGCACTGCTGGCTCCGGACGCGTCGGCCGAGGCGTAGCCATGCTGCCGAGCGATCCACCGAACGGCCCCGAATCGAGCGGCCCTAATCACCGAGACCTGGTCGTGGTCGAGGACCTGGTGAAGTACTTTCCGGTTCGTGGAGGAATGCTGCAGCGAACGATGGGATGGGTCCAAGCCGTCGACGGGGTGTCGTTCGCCATCCGGGAAGGGGAAACGCTCGGGCTGGTCGGCGAGTCAGGCTGCGGTAAGACCACCGTTGGGCGCACGATGCTCCGCCTGATCGAGCCGACGGCGGGAAAGGTTCAGTTCAACGGGGTCGATGTGTTCCAGCTGCGAGGCGGCGAGCTGAAGGCGATGCGGCGGAACATGCAGATCATCTTTCAGGATCCGTACTCCGCCCTCGACCCGCGCATGCCGATCGGAGAGTCGGTGGGGGAAGGGCTGCGCATTCATCACATCGGCACGGCCGAAGAGCGCCAGGCCGTCGTGCTCCAGACCCTGCGCAAGGTCGGCTTGGAGGAATACCACGCCCGGCGCTATCCGCACGAGTTCTCCGGCGGCCAACGACAGCGGATCGGGATCGCCCGAGCCCTCGCCTTGCAGCCGAAATTCATCGTGGCCGACGAACCGGTCTCGGCGCTGGACGTCTCGATCCAGTCGCAGATCCTCAACATTCTGAAGGACTTGCAGGATGAGTTCCACCTGACCTACCTCTTCATCGCCCACAACATGAGTGTGGTCGAGCACATCTCGAACCGCGTGGCCGTGATGTATCTCGGGCGGATCGTCGAGTCGGCCGGGCGGGAGGATCTCTTCCGCAATCCCTTGCATCCGTATACCCAGGCCCTGATGTCGGCCATCCCCATCCCCGACCCGCGTTTGCGGCGAAAGCGGATTCTGTTGAGCGGCGACGTACCCAGCCCGCTCAATCCGCCGCGCGGCTGTCGCTTCCATCCGCGCTGCCCGGTGGCGCTCGACCATTGCGCCGCTCAGGAACCGCCGCTCATCGAGGTCAGCCCGGATCATTGGGTGGCGTGCTGGCGCGTGGGCTGAGTCTGCCAGGGGGAAGGGGGGCGGGCCATTACATGCCCGCCCCCCTTTCCCCCTGGAACCCCTCGCGGAGCACCCCGGAGCGCAGCGGAGGGGCAACCCCCCACCCACGAAAGCGGCGGATGAAGGAGTCTCTCTTTGTGAGGTCGGTACCCGCCGCCGGGCCGAGATGTGAATTCGGCGCCGGCAATCGCAGGGAGTAGCCCGAATCAGGGGCGGCCG
>Ga0209751_10002166_pt1 | contig 19850 bp, 19 predicted proteins | sample RifCSP13_1_FD_184019 | JGI IMG/M metagenome (GOLD analysis project Ga0209751, IMG submission 184019) | Soil microbial communities from Rifle, Colorado - Rifle CSP2_sed 13_1 (SPAdes) (version 2) | ecosystem: Environmental > Terrestrial > Deep subsurface > Rock core/Sediment | place: Rifle... | reverse complement strand
TGCGGAGCGGGGGCGGGAGCGGCGCAGGCGGCCACGACGAGTAAAAGAACGCCCGCGAGTAAGAGAAGAGTGAGTTGCCTGGGTTTCATTTTCGATCTCCTTTTTTGTTTGAGAACGCGTAATCCCTGATCAGGATTTGGTCTGGGCGATTAATATCGAGCCTTAGCCAATTGGTTCTCCTTTCTCCGCCACGTCGCCGCCTTTTGGTGACCATGTTCAGTTTGTCTTCGATCTTACGGTCACAGCCAAGGCAGCCGCATCAAGCGCACAGCACTCAAGAAGGAGCATGCGGCATCGAACAGTGGCAGCTTGGCGCCGCCTACCTCGGGGACCCTGCGAAGAAACTCGCGGTACCCCGCGGGGTTCTCAACCGGATGGGAGGCTGTCGATGAAAATAATGTAAGGCTTGATCGACCGATGACGATAGGGTGGGAGCGACATGCTTTCACAGAACTAATCACTGGTCGTTTATTCACTGTGCATCCTCAAAGAGTTCGGCCAAGTGCGTCCGCAATACTTCCTCGGGCATCGGACCGCCGATCACCACCGATTGGATTATTCCATGCCGATCAATAAAGAATGTACTGGGCAGTCCCCGTAACAAGTACGCCTCTTCAACCTTCCCATCCAGATCAAGGAGAATGGGGAAAGTCAGGTCATAGTCCTCAACAAAAGATGTCACCGAAGAGAGGCTGTCTTTACTCGCTAAGTTAATAGCTAGCACTACAAGCCCACGATCTTTGAATTCCTCGTACACTTTCTGTATGGTGGGCATCTCATATTTGCACGGTGTGCACCAGCTCGCCCACATGTTCACTAGAACCGGCCGCCCCTGTAATTCAGATAAAGTAACCATATCGCCATCAAGTGTTTGCAGGGTGAAATTTGGCGCTTGGGAACCCGGCAGGGCGCCCGGAATGAGCCCACCAATCGTGTTTTCGGGCTGAATCACTGCGAACCACAGCCAAGTCACCCCTATCAGCAGTGCCGGAAACAAAAAGGCTTTCTTGTTTACTGGCATCTTTCCGCCTATCAAAGTTTTCCTCGTTTTTCAATGGAAAGGATTGCCAACCCCTAAGTCCGTGGAAGGATTCGCTCCGGGGAGCAGATAAGGAAAGCCGGTGCGGTGGAAAGCCCTAAGCCCAGGCCGATCCTTGGCTTATCCTTTATTGCTCTTATGCGACTGAACCCATCGGTCTTGTTTCTCTGTGCTTACATAATCATGTTTTACCCTTGGGCAATCAAACCAGGATGAGGAGAGTTCCAGCGGAGGCGGCTTGTACAGCCCGTCCACCCCCGCTGGCTTGCTTCGTCTAGGGCTCCAACACTATTAGGTAGCCAACCATTGTCCCGTGGTCGGGGTCGCACTCTCCCTCCGCGGCATCGGGAGGGATGTTGCAGATCCATTGAAACACGCCAGCCTGGTCGGCCGTGAATTCAAGGGTCACCTCGCCTGTACGCGGTTCAAGAGGTCCGCTGTCCACATTGAAAGCGGGCAGAAAGAATGAGTGAATATTTTTGCGTGGATTCTGGATAGTTAGCACAACATGGTCGCCCTTATTGACAACTAGCGTGCCCGGTTCCCAGCGATGGAACTCGCCCGTCAAAACATCCACTCCCTCCACTTCTGCGATGACTTCGCCTTCTCCCATGAACACTGTGAGGTTCTGCGTACGGGCGCCCTCCGCCGACTGGCAGGCCGCAAGTACTAATATGAGCCCTGCGGTTAAGCAAAAAGCAAGCAACTTCGGTCTCATGTCTTCATCTCCTTCTTTCTAGAATGGATAGGCAACCAAGATGGTTAACAATTAAACTTTGACCAAAACTCCTTTCTGCCTTTGCCAAAGATTCAGCCAGGAATCGTAAGCATCCGGCCAGTTTTTATCGTTGACCTCTAAGACCTTGTCGCCATCGTGGTCGTGAATGTAGAAAGTGATCACGTTTTTGGCATCTTCCTCAAAGGCATACATACAACCCCCCACAAGGGCTTCTCCCTCTAGCAAATGCGTTAGCCGCCAGCCAAATGAACTCTCGCAGGCAGCCTGCCAGCACGGGCACTTTGTGCGATCCATATAGACTTTCATCGCTTCCACCTCCGATGATTAGCCGCTTCATTATTGTGCAACTTTACCCGCCCTTGGAAATGCGGAAAACCTGAAAAACGACAGTGCCATACGCGGCCCAAATGCTTCCCAGGACAATTGTCAGAATAAGCGCCAACACCGGAGGCGGTGTGGCTGCTGAGAGAGCCCCAATGGGATGGGCAGCAGGCAGGCCAGGAACGGTGAGGTTCGCCGTTACCTGTGTGGAGCCAACTCCATTTCCACCCGCGAACTCCGCGCTCACTTCGAGGGTTTGCCCGGCCATTGAGGGGATGGCTACCACCGCGCTGCCATCGGCTGCAGTCACCCAGGTGCCCAGCTCTAATTCCCCGCCAAAGGTTGTACGCTGCTTGAACACGAGGAGCGCACCAGCAGCCGGCCCGCCATTGGAATCATGCAAGATCGCTTGCGCAAGAACGTTTCCATCATCGCGCGCGGCAAGCTCAAGAGCCAGGAAAGTTGGGGCGCCTGAGTTTTCGGGTGGGACTGCTTTGATCTTGCCGCCGGTCATAAACTCCATGCCGACACACGGAATGATGCAATAAATGTTGATGATTCCCGTCTGCGCAGGAGTAAACGTGATTGAAGCAGTGGGCTTGTCGCGGCTTAAGCTCACCGTGGGTAGATCGAGGCCAGGGCCAACCACTTGAATCTGATGTGGGTTGTCAGCGGCCAGGTCGCCATCCGCATAAGTGAAAGTGATGGTGACCTCATGGCCCGCCTCCACTTCAACCACGTAGTCCGCCATGTGGTTAAAGCCTTCATGGCCGACCGAAATCGAGATGTCTTGAGCATGTGCATAGACGTAAATTGGATGGAAGGCAACGGCCAATAGAGCGGCCATGAGGGCTAGGGTTATTTTGCGAAGCATGTCACACCTCCGGAGAAGACGCGGTTGCAGGCTGCTTCAAAGCATGAGCAGATGCTCCGATCGGCTCATCCACTTTCTTATCATGTGCGGTCTCCCACACGGAGACGATGGGGAACATACGCGATAACAGGAAATAGATGAGCAAGAAACCCGCCATTGCGCCTGCCGAGATGGCCCACTCAACCCAGGTCGGAAAATAGAGTGTTCCAGTAAGGGCTGTATTGCCTGCCGGTAGTAAAGGATGCTCGAGGGTAGGCACAACGATGAGATAGCGCTTGACCCAGGCCTGGACCACGATGAGCCCCGAGGCGATCACGAAACTGGTGACGGGCTGGGCTTGAAGCCTGGGTACCAACGAAACTGCCGCCAAGCCGGCCAGGAGAGCCGCGCCGAGGCGAAAAACGAACGCCAGCGAGGCCAAATCATAGCCAATCCAGGATTGGATGTACGTGGGGGCAAAGGAAACCGCCAGTGAAACTGCGGCAGCTGCGGCCAATGGGATTGGGCGCAAGAAGCGAATACGATTCAACCACGTCATCGGTTTGAACCTGGGAAGCACCAGCAATAAGGCCGGAACAATCAAGCCGAGGAACTGCGTAATCCAGAACATGCCTGCATACTTCCCGCTAAATAGGTCGCCCAGGACGGCTCTTTCGCCCGCCTCCATCTTGTACGCAACGGTTACATACTCAGCTAGATTGAAATAAATGTACACAAGGTCAAGCGTCAACACCAAGGCCGCCATGTTCTTGAAGTGCTGCAGCGTGATGAAATTCTCCAGGTGGTACATTCTGCGGAAGACGACCATAGCGAGCACAACGGAAGCTGCCCCGGAGGCCAAAGCCCCGGCCACGAAATAAGGCCCAAAGATGGTGGAGTTCCAGCCGGGACGCAACGTCATGGCGAAGATCCACGAGACAACGGTGTGCACCATAACCGCGATGGGGAGGATCAATACAGCCATGGCATTCATCGAGCGTTCCAGGCGAACATGCTGCTCGGGCGTTCCCCGCCAACCGAATGAGAAGATCTTGTATATCCAGCGCCGCCAAGTTGGGGCATCCGTGAATTTATCCCGCAACAGGGCCATATCCGGGATCAAAGGTAAGAGCAGGAAAATCGTGGAGCCAGCCAGGTAAGTCGTGATTGACAGGATGTCCCAAAGAATGGGAGATTGCAGGCGCCCATGCAGTATTAAATTCAAAACGCGCTCCGGGCGACCCAAATCTATAATGGGCATGAGCGCGCCCATCAGCAATGCCGCGAAGGTGATGGCCTCGGCCATGCGCGTGATGGGATGCCGCCACCCAGCCCCGGTCAGCCGCAGAATGGAGGACAGTAAGGCGCCGACATGGCTGATGCCGATGAAGAATACAAAGTCGGTAATGTAAATTCCCCAAGAAACCGTGTCTCGCATCCCGGTCACGGACAAACCGTCGCGCAACTGTACAAAATAGGCGTAGATCCCGAAGGCGACAATCGCCCCCAACCCGCCGATGGTGAGATACACTCCCCGCCCCCATTTGAATACCGGAGCAAGCAAAGCCCTTTCGTGCTTGTTAAGCGCATCGAAACTCGAAGGGCGACTTATTGTGGGGTCTGCAAATGTCGTGGTCATATATGCACTCAACCTTGATGTGCTGGAACGCTCGCCGTTGTTTGCTCACGCGTCTTTGCGGATTGCGTCCTCGGCGGCAAGTACCAAACTCTAGGCTCGGTGCCAAGTTCCGCAAGGTGCCGTTCAGCTGCTCCTTCAACCAGCAGCGTGCTCAACCGGTGCGTTTCACCCAGGCTATTTGTCACCGCGTCCTCGTTCTCATCCCCAAAATAGATCGCACCCATTGGGCACCCGCTTACACAGGCGGGAAGCAGGCCCTGGCTGGTTAAACCCGGGCACCAGATGCATTTCTCAACCACGCCCTTTCGGTGCGGCATATTCATTTCAACAGAATAGGTGTAGCTTAATTCTTGCTCCGTGTGCGGCGGCTCCGCCCAGTTGAAGTAGCGCGCCGCATATGGGCAGGCGGCCAAACAGAAGCGGCAACCGATGCAACGGTCTTGGTCCATGAGAACAGTCCCATCTGCACGCTTGTAGGTTGCGTCCACAGGGCAGACATTCACACAGGGGGGGTTATCGCAGTGCATGCAGGGGCGCGGGAAGAAATAAGAATCGGCCAGTCCCTCATGCTGCATATCGTAGACTTTGATCCATTCCTGCCCCGGCGGAACCATGTGCATCGCCGAGCAGGCCCTGGTGCAGGCCGCGCAGCCATCGCAGCGGGCCAGGTCGATCACCATTAGCCAGCGCTGATTACCTCCGCCCGAGTCCCCGGGATGGGGCCCAGCGGCGAGCAATGGACGCGCCACTGTAGTGATCGCCGCCTCGGCTTTTGGAGCCATGACTGCGGCAGCCCCAATGCCAGCTAGTTTCAGGAATTCGCGTCTATTGAATTTTGCACCACTCATAATCTCGCTCCCGTTTCCTGGTCGACCGCTTCGTTTCTTTTTGCCAAGGTTTATTTAGCCCATCATTCCAAGTAGTTCTTCCAATTCATGCCGTGCAGTCCCAGATTTTCCGCTTTCGATATCTTCGATCAACTCGGCATATTTTTCAGCTGCGGCGCCAGACGCCAAGGCCATGGCCTGCTGCAGATGGTTGATTGCCAGCTCACCATCCATGTTTTGGGAATCGGCGATCGCTTCGTACGCAGCCATCAGATGCAGCATCTCCTCATCCGATGGAGTAAAGGCGGCATCCTGTTCACCCTCCGAGCTATCCAGGCTGAGCACATACTCGACGAGGAGATCTAAGTTGGTATCAGAAATCGTTCCCGAAGTGAAAGCGGGCATTTCACCTATTGGATTGCGTACCTGCGCTAAGATGGCGTCAGCCGGATGGCCAATAACAGAAGGGGCTATATCGCTGCCGGTCCCATCCACTCCATGGCAGGCGGCGCAAAACGTCACGAATTGAGTTTCGCCTTGCGCCAGAGCGTCCGCGGAAACCTGCGCAGACCCTGACGCGCCGCAGCCCGAAAGCACAAGAGCAGCTAAAGCCCAAACGATGGGTAGCTTTGAAGACATAGAGCCATCCTCATGCCTTTCAGACATGCCGAGTCCCTCTATAAGATCTAATTTGCTCTTCAACGTCGCGCAGCCCAGTTTGCAACCGGCTGATTTCGCGGACCAGACGCGCCCGTTCTTCGTTGTAGTCCGCCAGAATCACTTCCAGCTCGGAAAGCTGGTGCTCGCTTTCTGACAGTTCGTGCTGCAATTGTGCAACCTTAATGGAACCAGCTTGTCCAGCCATCGGCTACCTGAAACCAGATTAGCATTCGGAGGTTCGAATAAGGTGCGAATAGGGCGGGAAAGAAGTCCGAATTTACTTGCCCCCACCTGCAGCTGCTAGCGAAGTAAGGTTAGCTAAGGTAGTATCCGAAACCGCGTTCGGTCATGATCAATCGGGGATTCGCGGGGTCCGGTTCCAGCTTCTGCCTGAGGTAGTGGATATACCTTTTAACATTTTCCACATCGTCTGCATATTCATCGCCCCACACTTTTGTGAGCAGTAAGTCCGCGGTAAGGACCTGCCCGGGGTGCTCAGCCAGGGCCGCTAGTAGCCGAAATTCTGTGGGTGTCAGGTGAATCGCCTCTCCCGAGCGAGACACCCGCCGGCTGTCCAGATCGATCACCAAATCACCACGCACTACCCGAGGGGACGCAGTCAAACTTTGTCCCGCTTGCCTGCCGCGGGCTAGAATGGCGCCTACCCGGGCAATCAGTTCGGCCGCGCTGAAAGGTTTCGCCACAAAATCATCTACTCCCAGGCGGAAGCCGCGCAGGCGGTCTCGTTCCTCGGCCTTGGCAGTCAGCATCAGAATAGGCACTGTTGAGACCTCGCGCACCCTTTCGCAAACCGTCCATCCATCCATTTTGGGCATCATTACGTCCAACACAATAAGGTCTACTTTGTTTACATAAAAAGACTGGAGACCTGCGATTCCATTCGTAACCGTAATGGCCTGATAATCAGCCTTGGAAAAGTGTTTCGAAAGGAGCTTTAAGAGCGTTTGGTCATCATCGATGACAAGAATCGTGGCGATTTTCGATTTGGCCTTCCTTGCCTTCATCAAGTCACTGACCCTAACAAGATCCTAAGACCTTCTCATCACTATTCGGGTTATGAAGCTAGCGGCAAAGCAATCTTGAACGTGGCGCCTTGGCCAGGTTTACTTTCCACCCATATTCTCCCATGCATGGCTTCGACCAAACGACGACAAATATACAGGCCAAGACCGTAGCCATAGGTCTCTTTTGAGTCACCCACGTCAAGGCGGTGGAATTTCTCGAAGATATGGTTTTGTTCTTCAACTGCTATGCCGGGGCCACGGTCTCGGATTGAGGCAATCCCTTCGCCATTATTGACCTCAAGGGATAGGCCCACATTACTTCCGACGGGCGAATATTTGATCGCATTATCAACAAGATTGGTGATTACCTCATGAAGGAAATCGGGGTCAGCCCATACTCGTGGATGAACGCGACTTGGAGGCCGTTTAAAGCTGTGGCCGGTTTGCCGGGCGGCGAATTCGTCAAGAACATGGTCGGCAACTTCTAAGACATCCACTTTGGCGCGCGTCGCATTCAGGCCTCCCGCCTCAATGCGCGAAACATTGAGGACGTCCTCCACCAAGCGCGTCAGCCGGAAAACTTGCTCACTGATGATTTCCAGGGTAGCGGAGAAATTTGGATCGTTTACGGTTTCTGGGCCTTCAATAAGTTCCAAGGCGCTACGTATGTTAGTAAGTGGCGCGCGCAATTCGTGCGAAACCAGGGAAACAAACTCGGACTTCATTTGGTCGAGCTGTTGAAGTTCCGAGTTGGCTGCAGCCAATGCCTTGTTCTTCTCGCTCAGTTCGCGGGTTCGTTCATCTACGCGTTGCTTCAGCTCTCGGTTTAAACGATAGACTTCGGATTCAGCTTCCTCCTTCTCACTCAACCATTGGCGGATCAGACGCAGACCTAGCCAGACGACAATTGGCCCAACTGTGCTATAGAACAAGACTTCAATAGTCCAGTGGATCGAGTGCCCGAATTGGTCGTGGACAAAGCGAACGGGGCCCAGTTGAAAGACCGCCGCCGATATGGCAATGGTCAGTGGCATGACCCATTGCAGGAGCCGCATTCGTTTAGAAAGAGTTGATGGAAACATGAGTCACCTCATTTATCCTCGCACCGGCGAAAACCCAAGCACATTACGTTAGGTGGATAACAAAAAATAATTTGGTTTTGGGCGCAGCGGGCCAGTTTAGTGATGTGCTATAAAAACATTATGGCGGAGGGTAGGTACAAAGGAAACGTATAGATGTTATGGCTAATACATGACAAATGTCCCCCAGACTCCTCCAAAAATGAAACGTGGATTCACGCAAGCGGCGGGCAATGTTGCTTAGCGGTCGATGAGATCAAATTAGTGGAATTGGGCGTCTGGGGCCCCTAGCTCAATGGGCCGAGCGACTGACTTCACAACAGTCATCTTCACTAGATTTGGGCGGATGATTATCAACTAATTTCAACCATTTCTTTCATGCCGGCTCCGGCCGGCCGGCTTCCAGCGTCATCACGCTGGGCAGGAAGAGGCCGATCGCGCCCATCAGCGCGCAGATCAAGCCGCCCACCACATACCAGCTTTGCACACCCAGGCTATCTGCCAGCGGCCCAGCCAGCAGCAAACCTAGGGGAGTCATGGCTGTTGCAAAACTGAACAGCAAAGTAAACACCCGACCCTGCATGGCAGGGTCCACTGTGGCCTGCAGGGTGGCGCCCAACGAGCCGTTGACGATGGGCTGCATAATGCCGGCCACGAAACCGGCGCTCAGCGCCAGGGCAAAACCGTCAGAGGGCACCACGCCAATGACCGCCATGGGCAGCCCGAGCCCGATCAATCCGAGCATGGCGGTGAGGATGCGGCGCTTGAACCCGCCCCACACCCCCAACAGGATGCCGCCCACCACCACGCCGCCTCCGAACAAGGCTTCGAACAAGCCCAGTTCGGGCGCGCCACCCCCGAAGTGATTGAGGATCAATAAGGGGCTAAGCGCCGAGGCCGGGGTAAGCAGAAAGTTAATCAGGGTCGACATCACCAAAATGAACATCAGGCCGCGCCACGAAGTGACGTAGTGATAACCGACGCGCAGGTCCTGCCACAGGCTCGGCTTAACCTCCCCTTCGGCCAACGCCTTGCGCTGCGGCTCCGGGATGGCCACAAAAAGCAGGGTGCCCACGGCCAACATAGCGGTACTTATATCAATAGCCAGGATGCCCTGCATCGGCAGCAGGATGATGAGCAGCGCACCCAGCGGGGGGGAGAATAAGGAAAGGGCGCCTTGCAAGGTTTGGTTTAGCCCCTGGATGCGGGACAATTGCTCCTTTGGCACCATCAACGAAGTGGATGCGATCAGGGCCGGCCCGTGAAAAGCGCTGCCCAGGGAACGGAACATCAGCACGAGGTAGATATGCCAGATCTGTGTAAGCCCCAGCGCGAACAAGGCCGCCAGCACCAGGGTGGCCAGGGCGATGCCGCTGTCCGCGGCGATCATCAGCCGCCGGCGGTTGGAGCGGTCGACGATCGAGCCGGCGATAGGGCCGATCAGGATCTGCGGCAGCATGGCCACCAGCGTGGCGGTGGTCAGCACGACGGCCGAGCCGGTCTCCGTGGTCAAATACCAGATCAAGGCGAATTGGACCAGCGAACTGCCCAAAAGCGAAAGCGCCTGCCCCAACCAAATGGTGAAAAAAGAGAGCTTCCAACCCTTTGGGGGAGATTTCGTTTCCATCATAATTTAAGGTTCTTTTGAATAATTTTAGATTCTAAGCCTTATTTCTGGTTTTTTTGTCGGGATCAAAGTTTGAGATAAACTAAGGCGCATGGCGACCCCCCAAACCGAATTCGCTCTCCACTTTGAAGCCGAAGGCAGCGGGCTTCCTTTGCTGCTCATCCACGGCTTCCCGCTTGGCAGCCGCATGTGGGCCGGCCAGTTGGAATCGCTCAGCAACGGCGCCCACGTGCTGGCCCCCGACCTGCCTGGCTTCGGCGACTCCCCAATATCGGGCCTCTCCTATACCGTCGAACGCTACGCCGAGGACTGCGCCGCCGTTTTGGATGCGCTGGATGTCTTGGAGCCGGTAGCCCTGGGCGGCTTATCTATGGGCGGCTACATCGCCCTGGCCTTCGCCCGCCTGTTCCCCGAGCGGGTGGGCGCCCTCTTGCTGCTCTCCACCCGCGCCGGGGCAGACTCCGCCGAGGGCAAGGCCAACCGGGACAAGGCCATCGCCGGAGTGAAAGAGCATGGCGCCAGCGCTGCCACCGAGGCCATTTTTCCCAAGCTCCTGGCCTCGGCTACCTACACACACAATCCTGGCATCGCCACGCAAGCCGCCGAACTAATGCTGGCTGCCAGCCCGGAAGGCATTATCGCCGCCCTGGGCGCCATGCGCGACCGCCCGGATTCGACCGCATCCTTGTCCAAGATCGAGGTGCCTACTCTCATAGTGCATGGCAAACAAGATCAATTGATCCCACCCAGCGAAGCCGAGGTCATGGGCGCTGCGATCAAGGGGAGCCAACTTCACCTGATCGACAACGCCGGCCACCTTCCCAACCTCGAGCAACCGGAAGGATTCAATCGCATCATCTCAGGTTTTCTGCAATCACTTTAACCTCGCCCAGCCGCGCGTGTCATTCTGAAGGAAGCTAAACTAAAGAGAATCCTTCGTCGAATTCATGCTGAACGAATTGAAGGACTCAAAGTAACACTCTCCCAACTCTCTGCTTTCAACCAGCTGCCTCCTGTCAACTGTCTATTGTCTACTGCTATAATCCCGCCATGCAGCAGCCCGCGCGCTTCGAACGCATCGATTATCTGGCCATCGGCCACATCACCATTGACCAAACACCGCACGGTCCGCGGCTGGGCGGCTCGGCGGCCTACGCTGCGCTCACCGCGCAGGCTCTGGGCTGGCGCGCCGGCATCGTCACCGCCTGGGCGCAGGAACTGCCGCTGGGCCCGCTGGCAGGCTTGCCCATCGTCAACCTGGGCGCAGAAAAGAGCAGCACCTTCGAAAATATCTACACACCCTCCGGGCGCTTGCAGCGCTATTCGGGTGAAGCGCCTTTCCTGGAATTCCACCTGATCCCCGAAGCGTGGCGCGATCCACGCATCCTGCATTTGGCGCCGGTGGCCCGCGAGGTTTCCCCGCGCATCCTGAAATACTTCGAGGACTCCTTCCTGGGTGTCACGCCTCAGGGCTGGCTGCGCGACTGGGACGCCGACGGGCAAGTGCGCGTCACGCATTGGGAGGAAGGCGGCTTGGTGCTAAACCGCGCCGACGCCGCGGTGCTCAGCCGCACTGATGTCAGCGGGGACCAGCTGCACATCGAGCGCCTGGCGGCCGCCTGCCCCCTCCTGGTGGTCACGGATGGCGAAACCGGAGCTACTGTATATGCGCAAGGCGAAGTACACCACCTCAGCGCACCCGCCGCGCACGCAGTCGACCCCACCGGGGCGGGAGATATTTTCGCGGCCGCCTTCTTCGTTCAGCTCTATCAAGGCGCCGAGCCGCGCCAGGCCGCCCGTTTCGCCTCCGTGCTGGCGGCCCGCTCCGTGGAGCGCCCCGGACTGGAAGGTGTTCCCAGCCGCGAGGAAATTTACGACTTAACCCCCGAGGCGTCATAGCATGGCGCGTATCTACACCCTGGTCAACCAAAAGGGCGGTGTAGGCAAGACCACCACCACGATTAACCTGGGGGCTTATTTGGCTGCACTCGGTCAGCGCGTGCTGCTGGTGGACCTCGACCCGCAAGCCAATGCCACCTCCTGCCTGGGTATCGACAAGCGCGGCATTAGGTCCGGAACCTATGAGGCCATAACCAGCGCGCTAGTAGCTGAGGACAGCATCCTGCACAACCAGCAGTTCAAGCTCTCCCTGTTACCCTCCTCTCCCGCGCTGGCCGGCGCCGAGGTGGAGCTGGTCAACGAGTTCGCCCGCGAGTCGCGCTTGAAGCAAGCTCTGCAGCCGGTGAAAGATCGCTACGATTACGTTCTCATCGACTGCCCACCTTCATTAGGCCTGCTCACCGTGAACGGCATGGTGGCTGCCCAGGATGGGCTGATCATCCCGGTGCAGTGCGAGTACCTGGCTCTGGAAGGGCTGGGAATGCTGCTGGACACGATCGAACGCGTGCGTAAAGCGCTCTTCCCCAAATTACGCATCCGCGGCGTGCTGCTCACCATGTACGATAACCGCACCAACCTGGCCCAGGAAGTGGTGGATGAGGTGCGCAAGCATTTCAAAGATCAGGTATTCACGGTGGTCATCCCGCGCAGCGTGCGTCTGGCGGAAGCCCCCTCCCACGGTCTTCCCATCTTGGCCTATTTCCCCAACTCCGCTGGCGCAGTAGCGCACCGCGTTTTGACTGAAGAGCTCCTGCAGCAGGATGGGGTGAAAGTGGCTGTGGAGGCCTAGGTTGGCAGGCAAGATAAGGCTCGGCAAGGGGCTCGACGCACTCATCCCGCCCGGCGACAGCGCCCTTAAGCCGGGCGATGTGCAACAGGTGGCCGTGGACCAGATCCGCCGCAACCCCCACCAGCCGCGCACTACCTTTCCGCAAGACCAGCTTGAAGAGCTGGCCGAGTCCGTTCGGGCTCACGGGGTCATCCAACCTCTGGTCTTGAAGCGCGGCCCTGGCGAGCAATTCACGCTGATCGCCGGCGAGCGTCGCCTGCTCGCCGCCCGCCTGGCCGGCTTAACCGCGGTGCCTGTCGTGCTGCGTGAGGCCGACGATCAGGCCCTGGTGGAACTAGCCCTGGTGGAGAATGTGCAGCGCGCCGACCTGAGCCCGCTGGAAGCCGCCGAGGCTTACCAGCAACTGCATACCGAGTTCCGCCTCTCGCATGAGAACATCGCCCAGCGCGTGGGGAAGAGCCGCGTGGCAGTGACCAACACCATCGCCCTTCTTCAGCTATCAGACCAGGTGAAGAAGGCTTTGGCCGCCGGGACTGTCAGCGAAGGCCATGGCCGCGCCCTGAATGGCCTGGAAACCGCCGCGGCCCAGAACGCCGCACTCCGCGCCGTGCTGGCCCGCGAGCTGAACGTGCGCCAGACCGAGGTCCTGGTGCGCAAGCTGAAAGGCCACAAGGTCAAAAAGGCGGGCAAACCCACCCTGCCCGCCGACATTCAGGCCCTGCAAGCCGAACTGCGTGATGCCCTGGGAACCAAAGTGAATTTGAAGCACAGCGCCAAAGGCGGCTCGCTTACCCTCTATTACTACTCCGACGAAGAGCTTGACAGCCTGGTGTCCCGGCTCCTCAAACGCAAATAATCTGCTATTGTTGCTGCGTTTTATGCGGGTATCGCTCTGCGCGCAGGCGAAGAGTTTCGTTGCCATTATTTTGACATCAAACCGCGACCGCGTTCCGTAGGGGAGCGTCTCAGATCCTCCCCTAATAAACTAAAATGAAAAGTCGAGTCTGCTGGGATAAATTCAAGCTTCTAATTCAAAGTTATGCAGTCTTGTCCAACACCTTGACAATGCTACGGCCTATACAGCCTCCCATTAACAAGGTCTTATCTTGAAACCCTATGCTGATCCTGCATAACGCCCGTATCCACACCTTCGACCCACGCCAGCCCCAAGCCGGGGCCATAGCCATCCAGCTGGCCCCTGAAAGCGGAGGCCATGTGGTAGCCGTGGGCGACCTTCACCCGCTTCAGCAAGAATTCCCAGGCGCTCAACTTGAAGACCTGCAAAGGCGCGTCGTTTTGCCCGGGCTCATCGATGCTCATGTTCACTTCCGCCAGTATGCACTGGGCCTGCATAGCCTGGATTGCGATACGGCCACCCTTGCCGAATGCCTGGAGCGCGTGCGCGCCGCAGCAATCGCCACTCAAGCCGGCGCCTGGCTGCGCGGCCACGGCTGGCGGCAGAACGCCTGGGCGCAGGGTTTTGGCGATGCCGCCATGTTGGACACGGTTGCCCCGCTCAATCCCGTTTATCTCTCGGCATCCTCCATGCACGCCGCCTGGGCCAATAGCGCCGCGCTCAAAGCCGCGGGCATCTCGGCCCAAACCTCAGACCCGCCCAATGGCCGCATCCAGCGCGATACCACTGGCCAGGCCACCGGCATCCTCTTCGAGGCCGCCATGCAACTGGTGGCCGAGGTCATCCCGCACAGCACCCTCGAGGAGGACGCCACAGCCATGTTGGCCGCCCAGAGCAAGCTGTGGAGCTTCGGGCTCACTGGCGTGCACGACTTTGACCGAGCCCGCTCTTTTCGCGCCCTCCAAACCCTGCGGGAACGCGGCCAATTGCAGCTGCGCGTCCTGAAAAACGTCCCAGTCGAATCGCTCGATCAGGTTATCGGAATCGGCTTGCGCGGCGGTTTTGGGGATGACTTATTGCGCCTCGGGGCGGTCAAAATATTCGCCGATGGGGCCTTGGGGCCGCGCACCGCGGCCATGTTCGAACCTTACGAAGGCGAACCTGAGAACCGCGGCATGCTCTTTGTGGACAGCGAACAATTGTTGGAATGGGGGCAGCAGGCCGCGCAGGGCGGCCTGGGCCTGGCCGTGCACGCTATTGGAGACCGCGCCGTTCACGAGGTGCTCAACGCCTTTGAGCAGCTGCGCGCCTTCGAGCGCCAACAGGGGCTTCCGGCGCGCCCCCATCGCATCGAGCATGTCCAGCTCCAACATCCCGATGACCTGGGACGGCTTGGGCAGCTGGGCCTGGTGGCCTCCATGCAGCCCCTTCACGCCACTTCAGACATGCTGGCGGCTGAAAAATATTGGGGAGCGCGCACACAATATGCCTATGCTTGGAAGGCCCAATTGGAGGCTGGTGCGGTGTTGGCCTTTGGCTCCGATGCGCCGGTGGAATCGCCTAACCCCTTCATTGGCCTGCACGCCGCCATCACCCGCCGGCGTGCCGATGGCAGCCCCGGCCCGCAGGGCTGGCTGCCCCAGCAGCGTTTAAGCCTTGTCGAAGCGCTGGCGGCCTTCACCCATGGCCCGGCCTATGCGGCCGGGATGGATAACCGGCTGGGGCGGTTGGTGCCAGGATACCTGGCAGATCTGATAGTCCTTGAGCAGGATCCCTTTGAGGTCGACCCACACGAATTACGCAACGTGCAGCCGCTGGCCACGATGGTGGGGGGAAACTGGGTGTGGAGGAGGTAATTGCGCTTGTGAGGCGGTTATCGCGAATTGCTGCTAAGAAAACGTTCGTGCTCGGCCAGCGAGTCGCGCGCCATTTCCAACAGGGTCTGCAAATTGCGTTCGGACTGCTCGCTAAGGTACTGCAAAGTATCCTGCACCTCGCGCAAGCTGTCTTCCAGCTCCCCCACTTGCCCAGCCAGCTTCTCTTGTTGGCGGGCGCCCTCGCGCTGCTGCTCTTCGTGCGTCAGGGCGAAGTTGGACCAGCGTTTTTGCCCGTCGGCCTGGAAGGTGGACCATTCCTGGCGGAAGCGTTGGTCCCCCAGGCGCTGGATCTCGGTGAGCTCATTGATCCGCCGGCTGATCTTCTCCACCAGATCATCGAAGGCACGCTGGGCGCGCTTTAGCGCCAATTCAGTACTTTCAAATTCCTTCAACCTCGTGGCCATTTCTCCAGATTGCTGTTCAATGGCATCAAAGCGCCTGCCCCATTCCTTCCATTGGTGCTCCCAATCTGTTTGCGCCAGGGTAGCCTTCATCAGGAAGTCATCGTGCGCCTTCTTGCGCTCTTCTTCCGCCGAGGACATCTGGTCCAGGCGAGATTCCACTTTGCGCTGCGACAGCCGCATGCCTTCGCCTTGTTTGGCGGCAGCCTCCAGGTGGGAAACCAAAGTTGCAACTTCGGCGCGCATCTCGCTGAGCCGCTGGGTGTCCTCCCGGCTGGATTGCTCCAGACTCTGGCTTAACTGGGAACGTTTCTGCTCCCCTGCAATAACATCTTGGACGGACTCTGTTAGGGATTGGATCCAGCCCTCTGCATGCTCTAGTTTTTCCCCTTGGTTGTTTATGTTCTTATGCAAAGCCTGCAGCTGCCCCACTTCGTTGCGAAAATCCTCCATTATTTTGGCCAAACCCTTGTTTTCCTGCAGAAACGCCTTTTCCAGATGTTCGGCCTGCTTATCAACAGCCTGGATTTCCTTTTTGCTCGCTGCCTGGTGGCCCTTGATCTGGTCTTCGAGATCGGCGATGCCCTTTTCCAGCACATCCAGCCGCGCTTTGTAAGACGCTAGTGTCTCGCCCGAACCCTCACGTTTGGTCTGCAGTTTTTCAATGGCCGCAAATCGTTCTTCGAGCGCGGCGATAGTATGCAGCGCCTTACGGTGCTCGGCATCCAGCCACTCAACCTTCTTTTCCAGTTGTTCTTTTTCCATTGGGAAACCTCGGCCTGCCAGCATCAACCCAGCCAGAGAATCGAGCGATTATAGCATGTGGGATTTCTGAATGCTTTTAAGGAGAAAGCTGGCTAAACATGGCGGCCAAACCGGGTACAGCCGCTAGGAAAACATGCGGCAATAGACCAAAACCCAGCAGGCTTAGCAAGGTGACGACCGCAAAGGCCCAAACATATGGATTCGATGCGTCGATTGATTTCTTGCTGGTGGGGGCTGGCTCTACCTCCTCCACCCAGTGGGGTCTCTTGGCCTGCGAGCCTGCCAAAGTGGCGTGCAGGAAACGCGCACCGCCAGCCAGCAGCCCCAGGCTGCCGATCAGACCGCCGGCTGCAGCCCAGGACGAAACAGCCGCCGCTCCATCAAGCAAGGCCAAGCGGCCTGGAAAGCTGCCGAGCAGCGGCAGCCCGGCTAGAGAAAACATGGCCACCAGCCAAACAATGCCTGCCAGGGGCCGGAAGCTGGCCTTTGCCCGCAGGTCCTCAGTTTGCATGCCGGGTCCGTTCACCATGGACAACATGCTGAGGGATGTCGCCCAACCCCAAACAGCAAAGGCCTGCGGCAACAACAGAGCAAAGAATACTTGGGCGCTGCCCAGACCAAGTGCCTGCAACCCAAAGCCCGTGCATGCCATGCATGCATAGCCAAGCATCCGGGCTGGGTGCGGCTCGCCGGCAGCCCAAAGACCCCCAAGGAGTACCGTTAGCCCCCCGGCAAACAAGAGAAGGGGATAAGCGAACTCGCTGGTCCGCAGCCAGCCATAGCGGTCAAAGAAGCCCAAGCCGAAAATGAGACCAATGTTGGGCAAAAAGAAGGCGAGGAACCCAAACACGTAAGGATGGCTTTCCTTTGCCAGCAAGGGCAGCCAGCTGTGGAAGGGGAACAACGCGAGCAGGAAGGCGAACCCCAGCGCGAGCAGCAAGGCCCCGCGCAATACCAGGTTCAGGTCGCCCGGGCTGGCTTCCACTCCCGAGAGGATCCAGCCCGTGAACAAAACGAAGGGCACTGCCAAGATTTGGAATTTGAGGAAACGCAACACGCCTGCCCCGCCAGCCCCGGCCGGTGTCAACAAGGGAACCAGCAACATGGCAGCCATGGCAATGATTAGTGCGGCATAAAGGAAAGGCTCCACTGCCAGGGCCGCAACCAGCAAGCCGACGCAGATCAGACTGAGGGGAATGAAAAGCCGCCCGGGCCTGGCCAAATGGGCGCCGAGTATCCAAAGTGCTTCCATCAAATATATAAAGGCCAGGAGTGGCGCTTGGGCTTCAGCGAGTGTGAAACTTCGGCCGAACATAATGAAGGCCGGTGCGATTTCCACCGAAAATGGACCGAGCTGTAAGACTACATCGATGGGTAATCGCCAAGCTGCCCAACTGAGGAATATGCAGACGCCGGCCGCGGCGAATAAGGGGAAGGAATCCTGGCGGGGATAGAGCAGCAAGGCGATCCCCAAAAAGGCCGGGAGAATGATCCACAACAGTGCAGAGGTCAATGGCGCGGCTCCGCGGTGGGCGCCTGCATGAGATAGGAACCGATCAGGGCGAGCCCCAAATTGAGTATGGCCAGTAACCCGGCCACTAAAATGGAGATTTCCACTCCGGCATAAATGATCTCAAATCCGGATAATAAGATGAGCAGGCCCATAATGTTGCGAAAGACGCCGCTGCCTAAGCCGACTTGCATGACACCGATACCCATCAGAAAGAGACCAGCCCACGCCTGGGTTACGCTGAACTGGCGACTCCAATTAGCCAGTGCGGGGGCCGCGCCGCTCACCATCACGGTGACGACCCCGGCAACTAGGCCTAAGAAAGCAGGGCTTCTAGGGAAGCGCGCCTCGCTCTCGCGAGGTTCCTCGGGGAGATTGAGCAACGTCAATCCCAGGATAGCAGTAGCCATCCAACCTGCAACCAGTTTGACAACAGCCAGGTCCACCGGCCACGAAGGGATGATCATTAGAAAGGCCAGCAAGTACTGCAATCCAAAGGCTGCCAGGACCCAGCGCCACTCGCGGCTAACCAATAAAGCCAGCGAGGTGATAACGAGGAGGCCGAGGACGAGATAAGCCGAGGGACCGCTTCCCATGTTTAAGACCCCAGCCCGTATTGGCTTGCAAGGGATAACAAAAACGCAATGAAAAGCAATGCCCACAGGACCCCTGCAGGCCCCTCGAAGAGGCTACTGAGGAAATTCAGCGACCAGGAAAGCCCTCTCATCAACGAGGCCATTAGTAGATGTATCCAGCGTAATGAGAATACCAAATCGAATGCAAATTGAGCTCGAGGATGTAGCTGACTCTTCCCGCTACGAAACACAAGGTAGAAGAACGCCGCGCCAGCGAGTGTTGCAGCCGCGGGCCACCACGCAAGGGCCGGATCCTCCGGGGCCAATGAGGGCAAGAGGCCAAGACCAAAAAAAAACAGGGCGATCGGCAGCGTGGCATACCCCAGCCACTGGATGGTGCGCATCCAAGGTTCTGGCGGTAATGGTGCGGCGGGGTCTCGGAGTGCCCTGGCAAACCAGCCTGCCAGCAAAGCAGCTTGAATGGGCAGGAAGGCGAAGACCAGAGGCGAAGCCCAATTGGCATAGATCGCAGTTCCCCAGTAACCAGCGGTGAAGGGCAGCCCGCTCAGCAAAACAATGCCAAACCCTGCCAGCAAAAAGCGAAAACGCTGGGAGTATTGCACGAGGGGCAGCAATCCCCTTCCCAGCAGGAGGAGCAGCGAGAAAGCCAGGGCCGCCTGCCCTTGCCCTGCTAAGACCGCAGCAGCCACCAAGGACGCCTGCCCTAGCTCCCACTGAAAAGATGGATCTTTGTCGGTGGTTAGCAGCCAGGTGATGGCTGCGTAGAAAGCAGGCAAAAAGGCCAGTAACATCAAGGCCGAACGTGCTGGCTCGGTAATAGGGTCAGCGCGCACAAGCAAGGCCAGGCTGGCCGCCCAAGGCACCAGCAGCATGATGGGGGGCCAGTCACTTTCCAGACTGGCGGATTCCTTCCGACTGGGGAGCGGCCCCCATAAGCCCAAGCGCAGAGATCCTGAAATGAAAATTAGGATGGCCGTGAATTCCTGACCGTAAAAGGAAAACATCCAGGCCGCCAATAGAAAGGAGGAACCCAGTAAAAGAATTGTGATCCGCCGTAAGACAAGCTGGCGCTCTTCGGGGCGGGGCAGCCGGGAGAGCTGTAAGGCAGTGGCGAGCACGTCCACCAACGTCCAGGTGAACAAAAACGTAAGCAAGTCCCCGGAGAGCGCGGCCAGCAGACCCGCGCTGGTGATAGTGAGCCCCGGCGCCCAAGTGACCCATGAGGCGGTCACCGCTTCACGGACCTGTCCTAACAGGGAGGCAACCAGCAAACTGGATACAGCGAAAGCCAGCGGCCATGAGAGAGAGTCCAGTACAAAGGTGGCGGAATATTCCAATCCCTCCCCA
>Ga0209751_10002164_pt1 | contig 19867 bp, 17 predicted proteins | sample RifCSP13_1_FD_184019 | JGI IMG/M metagenome (GOLD analysis project Ga0209751, IMG submission 184019) | Soil microbial communities from Rifle, Colorado - Rifle CSP2_sed 13_1 (SPAdes) (version 2) | ecosystem: Environmental > Terrestrial > Deep subsurface > Rock core/Sediment | place: Rifle... | reverse complement strand
GCTGCCCATGCCGCCAATGATGATCAGCGAGAGCACGTTGATCGAAACCAGAAAGTTCATACTGTGCGGGTAGACTGATTGCAGTTTGGCGGCGAAGATCGTCCCGGCCAGCCCCGAGAATAGCGCACCGGTGGCAAAGGCCAGCAATTTGGTGGTCACGTGGTTGATACCCATCGCCACAGCCACATCTTCATCCTCGCGCAGAGCCATCCAGGCCCGCCCGAGGCGCGAATCTTTCAAGCGCCAGGCGATGAAGGCCACGATGGCGATGCCCACCAGGAAGAGATAATACAATTCTTGTTGGGTGTTCAGCACCAGGCTGCCAATGCGCGGCTGGGCGATGCGTTGGATGCCCTGCGTGCCGCCCAGCCAGGGGCGCAGCCAGTCGGAGAGGGCCAGCAGACGGACGATCTCGCCGAAACCCAGGGTAACGATAGCCAGGTAATCGCCGCGCATCTTCAATACCGGCAGGCCTAGAAGGAAGCCAGCCAGCACCGAGGTGGTCAAGGCAAAGGGCAGCGCCTGCCAGTAAGTCAGGTTGAATCCACCCAGCTCCGGCGAAGTCAGCACACCCATGGTGTAGGCCCCGATGGCATAGAATGCCACGTAACCCAGGTCGAGCAGGCCAGCAAAGCCTACCACGATGTTGAGGCCCAGGCCCATCAGGATGTACAGCCCGACGTTATCCAGGATATCGGTCAATTGAATGCCCACAATGGGAGGCAAAAGCAAGGCGAGCATGACGATCCCTCCCAGGGTCAACACGCGTCTCCAGCTCCAGGGCTGACTGGCAAAGGCGCTTGAGAAGGACCGCCTGGGCCGGCCGGCGCGGGAGAATTGCAGCCCGCCGACCAGCACAAAGATCAAACTGGCGGGTACCGGTTTCAACCCACTGGCGGCGAAAATCTGCCGGTTGAAGAATCTCTGAGTGGCTTGAATCGCCGCATTGGCCCATTCAGCCCCCTCCGGGAATGCTTTTGCTTTCGCAGCCCACTGATTAACGACGGTCATGGTTAAATCGCGGAGCAGGCCGATCACTGTCATCATTACCAGCGCTTGGATGACCGCGCTGCGCAGCCTCTGAGGAAGCAGGAACAGGCCGGCCGCGAGACCGCCGATGACCAGGTTGACCAGGAGCAGGCTGAGAATACCTCGCGTATTCACCTGGCCAAATGTCAGGACCTGATAAAGCTGCGGTGAGGCATTGGCCAGCATGGCACGCAGGTTGATCGCCTGCCCAAGGGACACCAGGGCTGCCAGTAGGGCGCCGCCAAGCAGGCTGGAAAGCAGCCCGGAGGCCACAATGATCCAGGAGGGCTGTGGAGCAATCTGGCGCAACCGGGTATAGGTGAGCAGGAAGATGGGCGCCAGAAAGAGCAACTGTCCCATGGTGAACCAGCCGCTGACGATATAGTGGTCTCCGAAAGCCGCCACCATGCCCACCAGAGACAGCAGCACGGCAACCGCGCCCCCGATCAGGCCAGCCTGGAGGGCATTCTTCCAGGGTGATATTGGTTTGGTGTGCATATCGTGACTCCTCAGGCTTTTGCCTGCGCAATACGCTCTCCGAGAATACCTGTGGGGCGGAAGATCAGGATAAATACCAGGATGGCGAAAGCGATGGCGTCTTTCATCTGGGCAGGAGTGGGAATCCCCAGGCCGTCAAAGAAAAGGTTCGGTCCCACCGATTCGATCATGCCGATGATGACCGCCCCGATGAAGGCGCCGGCCACATTGCCAATGCCTCCCAGTACTGCCGCAGTGAACGCCTTTAATCCGGGGAAAAAACCCATGAAGAAATTCACCACCGGGAAGAGCAGCGCATACAAGATGCCGGCTGCGCCAGCGGATGCACCCCCCAGGGCAAAGGTCAGGGCAATGGTACGGTCGACATTAACGCCCATCAGGGCAGCCACTTCTTTGTCTTCCGAGACTGCCCGCATGGCTTTACCCATCTTGGTCCATTGCACGATGGCATACAGGCCGAACATCATCAACAGGGCACCCAGGATGACGACGATCTGGGTGTTAAAAATGCGAACCTGACCGAGAGTGATACTCCCTTGCAGTACTTTTGGTATCGGATAGGCCTCAAATCCAGACCCGTATAGCCCACGGAAGGTATACTGCAGGAAAAATGAGGCCCCGATGGCAGTGATCAAAGGCACCAGCCGGGGCGCGCCGCGCAAAGGGCGGTAGGCGATGCGCTCCAGGAGGATAGCAATTGTCATGGATACTGCCATGGAGAGCAGCGTTATCAGGAGCAGGCTGATCACCGGATGCCGATTCAAGAAGCCGGAGCGATTTAATGCATTGGCCAAGAAGACGGCCGTGAAGGGCCCGCTCATGAAGACTTCGCTGTGAGCAAAATTGATCATCCTGAGGATGCCGTAGACCAGGGTGTAACCCATGGCGATCAATGCGTAAACGCCGCCCAGGGCAAGCCCTTTGACTGTCAGATCCAGCCAGGTTGCGAGGGAGTATTTCCCTGATTGGAGGGTTGCGATCGTGCCAACCACCACAACCAGGCCAATGGACAGGCCTATCCCCCACACCAGGATGTCGGTAAAATCGATCCGCTGGCGCCAGTATCGAAGCATGTCTCACTCCTGTTGGTGGATATTCTGAAAGAGGGGCGAGGGCAGCCTCGCCCCTCTCGGAAGATCAGTGTGAACTGGATTACTCTCCAGGCGCAAAGAAGACTTCCGGATTGACGAAGATCTCGAAATCCCCGAAGTGGTATTGCCAGACGCCGACGCCGGATGCGCCGCAGTCGCCTGGGTTCTTGACTACTGTACCAGACAGCTCGAGAGTCTCGTTACAGGTCAGGCTGCCGATCAGGCCCGCGTAGTTGGTGGTGGCTGCAATGGCATCGCGCAGCGCCTGGCGCGGGATGTGCAGCGTACCATCCGCATCCTGCACGGCCACCTTCTCGATGGCGTTCTTGACGATCATGAAGGCGTCGTAGGCGTGGGCGTGGAAGATGCTGATCGGGCCGGTGCCGAACTTGGCCTCGTACCTGGCGAGGAAATCGGTGTACGTATCACCCGCCAAGGCCGGGCTGGAGATCAAGAAGCCTTCCACATCCTCGCCGGCGCCCTCGATCACTTCCGGTGAGAACAGGCCGTCAGCGCCCACGAGCATGACGTTTTCCAGACCAGGGGTCTGCTTGGCCTGGCGGATGATGAATGCGCCCTCGGGCATGAAGATCGGGAAGTAGATCACCTCGGGCCCCGCGGCCGCTATGGCGGACAGGTTCGCGCTCATGTCGGTCTGGCCCAGAGAAACCGCTTCCTGGGCAACGACTGTGCCGCCCAACTCAGCGAAGCGACGCTCGACGACCTGGCGCAGTTGGTCCGCGTAAATGCTGCCGTCGTGGATGGTGGCAAGTTTTGTGGCGCCCAGTTCGTTGTAGATGAACTCGGCTGCAACGGTGCCTTGCAGGTTGTCATTGTGCGCCGTACGGGCGTAGGCGGGGACGTAGTTGTTCTCGCTGCCCGGCTCGGTCAGGTCGGGGGCGGTGTTGGAGGGCGAGACGACCGCGAAGCCGGCATCAGACAGCAACGGGAGGGCAACGCGGGCCTCGCTGGAGCAGGAAGTGCCGATGACGGCCACGATGGTCGGGTCAGCCGCCAGCGCGGTGCCAGCCGCCTGGCCGGTTTCGGCGTTGCAGCCCGTGTCCTGCCCGTCCCACTGGATCGGGTGGCCGAGAATCTCGCCGCCGACATCATCGATAGCGATTTCGGCGCCGTTGCGAGAATCTATGCCCAGGGACGAATTGGGCCCGGCGACGACCAGCGCCCAGGCGATGTGAATGGGATCACCGGGGGCGATATCCACACAGCCAATGGCGTCGGTGCATTCGAACGCAGCCGGCGGCGCTTCGGTCATTTCCGGCGTCGTTACCGGCGCCTCCGTCATTTCCGGCGTCACTTCCGGCGCTTCGGTGGTGGCTGCTGGTTGCTGTGCGCAGGCAGCCAGAAGCATACTGGCAACCACCAGCAGAGATAACAGTGCAAACAAACGTTTAGACATCTCCTTCTCTCCTTTGCAAAATCAATGGTAAATATATTTTAAATGTTGACGAACCTGGTTGAGAATGCGTTCACTGAAATCTGGGCGTATTCACCTCCTTCTACCAATCAAAGCTTGTGGTAATCAACCTGACAGCGGTCATCGGAGTGGGCTGAAAAGCGTTGCGCATATTTCTCCAGATCGACAGGCTTCATACCGCTTAATCTAACGATTGTACCGATAAGCAGCGCTGTGGTCAAGGAAAAGAAACCCTGATTTTTCCGGAGCGCGCCGCTGGGAAAAGTCTAGCATAAATTGCAGAATTGTCAAATAGTGATTTCTTAACATTGGGGGCCGTATGGTAAAATTTAAAGGTTATGACCGCTGCTGAAAACCGGATTCCCACCGCGCCTCCAAGCCTGATCAAAGCACTGCTAGCCGGGTTTGATTCCATTACCAATCACATTGAGTTGATCGCCATCCCTATCCTGCTGGACGTATTCCTCTGGCTGGGACCGCGCCTGCGCCTGGAGGGGTTGATCAAGCGTGCAGTTGCCCAGATGGTGGGGCTTTCTGAGGTCGAGATTGCAGGGGCGAACGAGACTTTGCAAGCCGGGCAGGATATCTGGTATGCGTTTGCCGAGCGCTTCAATTTGTTCACCGCTCTGCGCGCTTTTCCAGTCGGGATACCCAGCCTGATCTCCTCCAGCCAGCCCGCGGCGACGCCTTTTGGCACGCCGCCGGCTATAGAAATATCCTCCGGGCTGGTTGGGCTAGGTCTGTGGCTTGGCCTGGCGTTGATAGGGCTGGTGCTGGGGTCGTTGTATTACCTGATCGTCGCTCAAGCGTCCTTGAGCGGCAGGGTGTCCTGGCGCGAGGCGTTCCAACAGTGGCCCAGGGCAGCCTACCAGGTGGTTTTGCTGGCGTTTTTTTGGGTTGCGCTGCTGGCGATTATCAGCATTCCTGGGAGTTGCCTGATTACTTTAACTCTCCTGAGCGGCCTGTCCATAGCCCGGTTTGGCCTGGTCCTTCTTGGAGGGGTGGCGCTTTGGATGCTGTTTCCCCTGGTTTTTTCAGCCCACGGGATATTTTTCAAAAGGATGAAAATGTGGACCTCGGTCTTGGAGAGCATCCGCTTGACCCGTCTCACCTTTATCAAGACCGGCCTGTTGTTCGCTTGTTTCCTGATCATCAGTGAAGGCTTTGATCTGTTCTGGAGAGTCCCTGAGGAGACCTCCTGGTTGACGATTGTGGGGATTGCCGCGCACGCATTCACGACGACCAGCCTGCTGGCTGCCAGCTTTGTCTATTATCAAAATGCTTACCGCTGGATTCAGCGCCTGATCCAGCAGGCGAAATTCTCATCCGCAACTTTCACAACCTGAGGTCAGCCAGACCGGTGTTCGATCATTTGGGGGCGGGCTACAAAAATTTCAACCGCGCGCTCCCCAGTAATTGGAGGAATAGGTGAGCAAAGCACATTCGCTTTCGTATGAGGCAAAGGACATACAGGTCCTGGAGGGTTTGGAGGCAGTCCGCCGCCGGCCTGGAATGTACGTGGGTGGAACGGACGCAAAAGCGCTGCACCACCTGATTTATGAAGTGGTTGACAACTCAATAGATGAAGCCCTGGCAGGCGCCTGCGACAGGATCGAGGTTGTTATCCACCCAGACAGCAGTGTGAGCGTGACAGATAACGGGCGGGGTATCCCGGTGGACATCCACCCGCAGATGAAAAAGCCGGCTCTGGAAGTGGTAATGACCACCCTGCACGCGGGTGGAAAGTTTGGTGGCGGAAGTTATAAAGTCTCCGGTGGTTTGCATGGCGTCGGCGTGTCGGCGGTCAATGCGCTCTCCGAGTGGTGCGAGGTGGAGGTGTGGCGCGAAGGAAAAGTACATTATCAGCGCTACGAACGCGGTTATCCAACCGCTCCGGTGCAGGTCATTCGCAAAGTAGACCCGCGGTTATCCGGCACAAAAACGACTTTTAAATTTGACGCCCAAATATTCAGCGGCGACCTGGATTACCGTTTTGATACCCTGGTCCAACGCTTTCGCGAAATGGCATTCGTCACCCGCGGGGTGACGCTGTATTACCTTGATCAGCGCAACGACCGGGAGATGACGTTTTACTTCGAGGGGGGGATCACTTCCTTTGTGCGCTACCTGAACCGCAACCGGGATGTCCTGCATCCGGTGGTTCATGTTGAAAAAGAGGTGGATGGGATTACGATTGACGCGGCTATTCAGTACACAGGTGCCTATGCTGAATCGGTGTATGCGTTTGCGAATACGATTAATACCGTTGACGGCGGCACTCACCTGACTGGTCTGAGGGCGGCTGTGACCCGCACGATCAACGATTACGCCCGGCGTAACGGTCTGCTGAAGGATTCTGACCCTAATTTCACCGGCGATGACACCCGCGAAGGCCTGACCGCTATCATCAGCATCAAGCATCCCGATCCGCAATTCGAAAGCCAGACGAAAGTAAAACTGATGAATCCGGAAGTGCAATCCCTCGCCCAGCAAGTGATTGGCGAGGCGTTTGGCTCTTTCCTGGAGGAAAACCCTTCGGCTGCCAAGGCGATTGTTTCCAAGTGCCTAACCTCGGCGCGTGCAAGGGATGCAGCCCGCAAGGCGCGCGACCTGGTCATTCGCAAATCGGCCCTGGAAAGCCTGACTTTGCCCGGGAAACTTGCCGACTGCTCGGAGCGAGACCCGGAACGGACCGAGCTTTACATTGTGGAGGGCGATTCGGCGGGAGGCAGTGCCAAGCAGGGGCGAGACCGGCACTTTCAAGCGGTTTTACCGCTGCGCGGCAAGATCCTCAACACCGAGCGCGCCCGACTGGATAAAATCCTGGCCAACAACGAGGTCAAGGCGTTGATCTCGGCGCTGGGGACCGGCATTGGCGAGGGCTTCGACCTCTCCGGGCTGCGCTACAACCGCGTGATCGTGATGACCGATGCGGATGTCGATGGGAGCCACATTCGCACGCTGCTGCTGACTTTTTTCTTCCGCTACATGCAGACATTAATTGAGTCGGGCCACCTGTATATCGCCCAGCCTCCACTGTACCGCATCGCCCGACGCAACGAGGTCCGATACGCCTACAGCGAGGGGGAAAAGGATCGCGTCCTGAAAGAGATGGGGGCTACGGCAGATAAGGCGGTGGTCTCGCGCTTCAAAGGGTTGGGGGAGATGAACCCGGAACAATTATGGGAGACTACGATGGATCCAAACAGCCGGATTCTCCTGCAAGTGACTATCGAGGATGCCGCTGAAGCCGACCGTACATTCGATATGTTAATGGGCTCGGCAGTGCCGCCAAGACGCCGCTTTATCCAGACCCATGCACGGGAGGTGCGTAACCTGGATATATAATCTCTCCCGTGGCGCCTCCTCTTCTGCGCCAATCTACCGCGAGCAGGCAAAGATTATATGCGCAAACAGCAGCGTGGTAAACAGGATCTGATTTCGTCGAAAACAGCATGACACTCGAGCGTGGCATACTGATCAATAATCGATACCGGATTGCCGAGATCCTCGGCCAGGGCGGCATGGGGTCAGTTTATCGCGCGGTGGATGAGAACCTGGGGGTCGATGTCGCGCTCAAGGAAAACCTGTTCACCACCGAGGAGTACGCCCGCCAATTTCACCGCGAGGCGGTTATCCTGGCGACACTGCGCCACCCCAACCTGACCCGGGTAACCGATCACTTCGTGATCGAGGGGCAGGGCCAGTACCTGGTGATGGATTATATCGAAGGGGAAGACCTGCGCCAGCGCATGGACCGGGTGGGGCTTATCAACGAAGAAGAGGCAGTCATTATTGGGGCTGCGGTCTGTGATGCGCTTACCTACATGCACACCCGGACTCCCGCGATTGTCCACCGGGATATCAAGCCGGGCAACGTCAAGATAACACCCCAGGGCCAGATTTTCCTGGTTGATTTTGGACTGGCGAAGCTCATCCAAACCGACCAGATCACCACAACCGGAGCGCGGGCGATGACGCCCGGCTACTCGCCTCCCGAGCAATACGGCACGGCGCGCACCGATCATCGTTCGGACATCTTCTCTCTGGGTGCAACTTTATATTCTGCCCTCTCCGGAGTGATACCGGAGGATGCGATGGCGCGGACGATGGATCAGACCGCCTTGACCCCGATACGCAAACGCAATTCGGGCATCTCCCGGCGATTGGCAAGCGTGATCGAAAAATCTTTGGAAGTCCGCCCAGACGATCGCTATCAAACCGCCGAGGAGTTCAAGCAGGCGCTGTTAAGCGTACGCGGTATCACCACGCGTCGGCGGACCGGCAATTACAAGGTCGAACCGCCCCCGGAAAGCGTTCTCGAAGCGTTGGCGGCGCCAGCCAGGCCCGAAGCGGAAGCCCCTTCGAGTGAATATATCGCCCCACCGGGAAGTTTCGCGGGTTTGGTGCTCGAAGGCAATGCCACGCTTGGAGAGACAGCGCTCGCGCCGCCGCGGCGGGCATCAAGATGGTTGGCTTTCAGCCTGGTCATCTTGTTTTTGTTGGCAACCGGGGCGGCAGCCTATATTATTTACCCCTCCTGGCTCACGCAGGCAATGGATATCGTAAGGGCTGTGAGCACGACCTCGATCCCGATCGTGATTATCGACCCCAACGCAACACCCACAGCCACACTGCCGGCTTCGGCCGCGCCAGGAGGAGCGGCCACGACAACACAGAACTCTGGCGGATTCCTGGCGACCAACCGGGTTCCAACCAATTCGCCCACCTTTACGGCTACCCCGAGGCCAAGCCGCACCCCGACGCCTCTACCGCCAACACCTAGCGAGACGCCTGTCGCCACTCATATTGGAGGCGGCAGCGGCATGATCGCCTTCGCCTCAGACCGTTCTGGCACAGTGCAGGTCTGGCTGATGAATGTGGATGGCTCAGGCGAGGCGCAGCAAATCACCGATTTGGTCGAAGGGGCTTGCCAGCCTTCCTGGTCTCCGGATGGCTTGCGGTTGGTTTTCATCTCGCCCTGCGCCGGGCAGCAGGCCATCTACCCGGGAGCTGGATTGTTCCTGATCAATGCAGACGGCACCGGATTAACCCCGCTGCCAAATGTGTATGGCGGAGATTTTGACCCGGCCTGGTCTCCCGAAGGAAGGTATATCGCCTTCAGTTCGCTGCGCAATAGCGGACGCCCAAGGATCTACTTGTTTGACTTAGAGGACAACACGGTCGTCCGGCTCTCCCAACCGTACGCCTTTGACCGGCAACCGGCCTGGTCCTCGGACGGCAGGGAAATCGCATTTGTTACCACCCAAAAGGGACCGGTACAAATCTGGATCATGGATCGGGATGGCTCGAATCAAGAGATCTTCTCGCGCAGCGCTTCGGCGATTAATACCCATCCGGCCTGGTCTCTGGATGGCGAGGTCATCATTTTCAACCAGTCCCTGGAACCAGGCGGCGTGCCCTATCTGGTAGCAGCTTCTTATAATGACGGCGCATACAGTGAAATTCGCTACGAACTGGGTCCGATTCCGATCCGCGAGGCGCGCTATTCGCCGGATGGGTTATGGCTGGTGTATGAGAGCTGGCCGACTGGCAGCAATCATGATATCTACGTGATGTCGGCAAGTGGGGCAGGGCGGTTGCGGCTCACCACCTGGGAGCGGCTCGATTTCGACGCCGCCTGGCGCCCGGCCGTACCCCAGCCCTGAGAGGAATTGCTCGATAATAAGCTGTGCGCACTTTGTGGGTCAAGCAAAATGATTAGCCGGGAGATTGCCACGCCGCCCTGGCGGGCGGCTCGCAATGACCTTTCAATCAAAAAAGGAGAGTAAAGATGGACGAACCGCTTCCCAACTGGCTGCGCACGGTTTTTTTGGTGCACATGATCCTCGCCCTGGTGTTCGGCGGGCTGCTTTACCTGATTCCGGGGAGGACTCTGATTGGCCTGGGGTGGGTTCCGGCCCAGGTGGGGTTGCCCGAATCAGAGCTCAGGATACCCGGCGGGACCTTTGTCGACCCGGTGATCACCCGGATCGTTGGGGCCGCGCTGTTAGCCCTGGCTTATTCGAGCTTCCGCGGCTGGCGTGCAGCCCGCAGGCAGGATGTGCATTTCTTGCTCCAATTGGAAGCTGTTTTTTGCGTGTTGAGTGTGGGCGCTTTCCTGGCAGGACTGCTACTTTGGGAACGGGCCATGCCGACGATTGGCTGGGTTTTTGCTTCTTTATTTGCGGTTTTTGGGGCTGCCTGGTTGTGGGCAATTTGGTCAAGGCAGTGAAAAATCTTATTAATCTCCTGGTTGGACAGACCCCCCTATAAATACAAAAGTGCTGGTCAGGAAAGACCAGCACTTTTGGGTGTTGTCATCCGATAGGTTTAGAGGGCGACGACGTTCACAGCCTGCAAGCCTTTGCGGCCTTGCTCAACCGAGAACTCCACCCTCTGGCCTTCTTGCAGGTTCCGGAAGCCATCTGAGTCGATGGCGCTGTAGTGGACGAAGACATCTTCGCCGCCGGGCTGCTCGATGAAGCCGTAGCCCTTGCTTCCGTTGAACCACTTGACCGTTCCGATAATACGCTCTGACATTTTACTTGACTCCTTATTCAAACTGAGTAGGTTGGTGAGACTTCGTATTGGTTCCATCGGTCAGGTCAAAATAATGCGGCTCAAGAGCATTTGCCTTGAGCCGTTGTTTTTCTTCTTACCAAACAGAACTGCTACTGGCCTCTTACTAGCTCTGAGTCTATCATGGAATGGGAGATTTGTCCAGCCTATTAATGAATAGGGGTGCACTAAAAGGTTGTTACCGGTTTGGGGGGCTGCGAGCGGCGTACGCCGCTCGCAGCCCCCCAAACCGGAATTTACCAACAACTTTTGAGTGCTCCCAATGAATAACACCCGGGTAGTTCCGGGTGCTATTCTCCACCAGTAGATATTCGAATGTTTGGCGCAATGCCAGCGAGCGTCACACTTTCACAGGAATAATTGGTGCGAATAATCTGTTTCTAAGCCTCTTTCAGCTTCAAGCTGGTCATTGCTATGGATGGGATCGGTAAAACCTGGCGCTAAAGCGCAACGACACGGATATGGGTAGGCTCATTTTCCTTCGATATGCCCTCCTCTCATGATTAAGGGAAAATGGTTAACCCTATTATCCAGGATTTGGCCGTTTTGTCAATTTACAATAATGTTTGTAAATGTCACATAATTGGTTGGTAGAAATTGCAATAAATAGTTGTCAGCGGCGGGAATCCCTTTTTCCGCTGCGGCGGGGGCGATCCCGGTATTCCCCCTTACCTGGGCGTCTGTCGTAACCGGTTGAAGGGTGCTCCTCGCGCGGCCGGGCTACATTCACTTTAATTTCGCGATTGCCGAGTTCGGTGCCGTTAAACATTTTAATCGCCTGTTCGGCTTCGCTTTGCGATCCCATTTCGACAAAGGCAAAGCCCTTAGACCTGCCGGTGACACGGTCTTTGATCAGGGTCACGGAGGCGACGGTGCCGGCGCCCGAAAATAGCGTGCGCAACTCATCTTCGGATGTGTCGTAAGACAGATTACCGACATACAGCTTGGTTTCCATTCGAGATCTCCCGGTTTTTAAATAAAAAGAAAACAAAATCACCAGCCCGGCGTTGGACTGGCGGGATTATCACTAATCCTGGGTCAGATTAGATTGATTTTATCATCAAAAAGAGAAAAAGGGCCAGCCAGGAGGGATGAAACCGGATGGTTGGCTAGCCCATAAAGACACTCGCCCGAGTGTCAATATTATGAACGCAAGAGAGGCAAAAAACTTACACTCCTTGCAAGGATGGCAGGCAGGCGAACCATTTAGTGCGCCTCTTATCTGATAGTTTTATTCCAAGCTCTCCAGGCGCACATCTTGAACCCTGGCATAATGCTGGCGCGCCTTGGCGCGGTTGCCGCAGGATTCCATCGAGCACCAGCGGCGGCTGCGGTTCTTGCTCTGGTCGATGAACAGGAAGCCGCACCCCCGGTCGTCTTCGCATTCCCTGACACGGTCCACTTTATCCGGGGTTGGCTTACCTGATCGTGGTTGGATCGCTGGTGGGATTCGTAGCCTACACGTGGCTGCTGAGAGTGGCTCCCACGCCCGTCGTGGCGACCTACGCCTATGTCAATCCCCTGGTTGCGGTGCTGCTCGGCAGCCTGCTGGCGCATGAAGAATTGACGCCGCGCCTGCTCCTGGCGACGCCGATCATACTCAGCGCGGTGGCGCTGATCAATTTCACCCGCACGCGGGCGGCTCGACCCCAGCCGGTTGCCGCGGCTACTGTTTATGTGACGCCCCGAAAAGGATAAAACCCGCCATCCCAATTATTTCGGTGACGCTGCCCAGTGGTGGGGCTTTTACCTGTTCGCCCTGGCGACCGGGAGCGGTTGGTGGGCGTTTCTCAGCCCGCTGCTGATGAGCGTTCTGCTGCGCTACGTCTCCGGGGTGATCATGCTGGAAAAGAGCCTGATGAGCAGCAAGCCGGGGTACGCTGAGTACATGCGCTCCACCAACGCTTTTATTCCCTGGTTTCCGAGGAAATAAAGGATTTGATGTTCCCAAATGTCCAGCCGAGTTCGCTCCTGGAGGGCACTTTGGGCTGTTAGGCCCGTTCGAACGAGCCGAGTTGATTGGAGCTTGGCTAAAAAACCATTCTTTGCCCGATCTAGGGAGCCGGGTTATTGTTCAATTGCCAGTTTGATACAGGAAATCCCTGGTCATTCTTTGATATTAGATGATCCCTATTGCTCTTCTACACGGCAGGTTTGGTTATCTGTCCCTGCACGGTGTGATGAGCCGTAGGATGGTAATCACGCCCCTGCTCACATTCACAAGGATCCACGTGAACGGTGATAGCCTCCAAAGCTGGCAAAGTATGGAACATCGCGTGGCGCACCGCCTCAACAATTTGGTGGCTTAGGTAGGTAGAGAGCTGACAGTCGACTGTGATGTGCAGTTCGCATCGCTGGCGGTGCCCTAACCATCGAATAGCAATATCGTGCACGTCGAGCACACCCTCAATCGAGCGGGAGGTTGCCTCGATTTGTTCCGCCAATGCTGGATCGGTAGCGTCCATCATGCGGAACCACATCTCGCGCGCCGCTCCCCATACAATCCATAAAATCGCAACGCCGATCGCAAAACCCACCAGCGGGTCAGCCAGAGGAAAGCCCAGCCAAACGCCGATCGCTCCGGCAAGCACACCCAGGGAATTCAGTCCATCCGTGCGGGCGTGCATGCCATCCGCCACCAGGGCGGCTGAACCGATCTCGCGACCCACACGAATCCGGAAGATTGCTACCAATTCATTTCCCAAAAAACCGATGATCGCGGCCGCCGCCACCCAGCCGACATTCGTCATGGGCACATGGCGAATAATTTTTTGGATCGATTCGTAAAACACAACCAGTGCGCTGCCGAAAATCATCAGAACGATAAGCACTCCCGCCAGGTCTTCCGCCCGACCGTAACCGTAGGTATAACGGCGGTTACGAGCGCGCGGGACCAGGATGAACGCCAGCCAGAGGGGGATCGCCGTCAGTGCGTCAGAGAAGTTATGCAGGGTATCTGCCAGCAGGGCGACGCTGTCGCTGATAACAACTACCGCCACCTGGAAGAATGCTGTGACGAGCAGGCCGGCGAGAGAGATTTTTAACGCCCAGATGCCGCGTCGGTTCGAGAGCGCCGGATCGAGCGCTGCAGCGTGATGGATGTGAGTATGGGGCTGGAATAGGTGACCCAACCAAGATCGCAGGCCACGGCTATGTTGATCAGCGTGTTCGTTTTCTATTTTATGCTCACGACCATGACCGAGTTGATCTATGGGGTGGGGGTGGTCATGCGGATTGTTGTAGTCGGAGTGAGAGTGTAGATGATCGTCGTGCGGGTGGGGATGGTTTGTCATAGAGCTCCGCTTTTCTCTTGAGTTTATCATTGGGCTTACTCTCAATTCAGGTCTATGTTGTGATCTGGTAGATTTCTTTTGAGATGGTCAAGGTGAAAAAGAGCTTCCTGATAGAGCCGGGCAACGTGGGCATCGTCTACCGAGTATAACACCTGATTAGCGGCGCGACGAGCCTTGACCAACCGGATATTGCGCAACCGAGCCAGGTGATGCGAAACTGCTGAGACTGACACTTCAGCAAGTTCCGCCAGAGCATTGACGCTTTGCTCGCCCTGGGTCAAGGCAAACACAATGCGGGCACGCGTCGGATCACCGAGGGCATTGTCTACATTTGAGCAAACCTTATTACCCGAACCGTTCACTGTGCCTTCCTGGGATCCGATTCGCAGCGTGCTGGGGAGGCCAGCGAGTACGCCGCCGACCAGGCTTTCGCCCTCTACCCATCCATTCCAGAGAAGGAACGTCCCTGGCGGATGATGTGGTACCAGACTGGACCCTATTGGGCTTCCTACTACTCTGGCCGTTACCAGGACGTTATCGACCTGGCGACCAAGACTCCGGATAGTATGAGCGAACCGATCCTGGAGGAGAGTTTTTACTGGCGCGCCCTGGCGCGTGAGGCCGTGGAGGAGGTCGATGGCGCGATTGAGGACTTACAAGCCAGCCTCGAGCATCATACGGGTTTTGAACCCAGCCTCGCTCAACTTCAACGGCTCGGGGTCTCAGTGGCCCCTTCTCAATAGCACGGCCTGTCACCTCGCTGCGAAAACATGCCGTTCGCCGTCTCATCCGAACCCACCTCTAACCCTTTCAAAATATAGGCAAAAGTGCCTGTGCTTGGATACGATTAATGGCGCTAGTTTTCCCTATGCCTGTGGCGTATACTGAGTTTGCCAAAGAATAGGACTCTATGCAAACCAGCCTCGTTGCTGAACCCGACCATGAACTAGAATTCGTCGCCTGCCTGTTGGAAGCGGCGTACGAAAGCGGACTTTGTTTTAACGAAGCCGCCCTGGTCAATTTTTACGTGGCGCTCAAATCCAAACCCCTGGTGATCTTGACCGGGCCGGGTGGGAGTGGGAAGATCGCAGCCGTGAAATGCCTGGCGCGCATCCTGATGGGAGATTGTGCGCGCTGCCAGTTGATGGCTGGGCATCCCTGGACATTTGAGAGGAGCGAAAACCTGGCGATGTTCAGCGAAGTGCACACGCGCTACACTACGGAGAAGTTGCTCTGGCTCATCGAAGAAGCCTGGCTTCCAGAAAATATGCAGCGGGTATTCATCGCCTGCCTCACCCGCATCAGTCCGGCAGAGGTGCTAAGCTTCTTTACCGAGGTCGCTGCGCAACTCAGGCATGACCAGCTCATGCGGCTTGGAGACGTCCATTTCCCCGAACCCATACCCTTTCCTCCCAATCTATTTTTGATCGGGACCATGGATACGCTGCATTTCGACTGGTGGGATCACGACCTGCTCTCAATGACAACGGTGGTCCAGTGGCCAATTGTAGGAACCCTGGCCCCTGTTTCTCAAAACGGGAGCGCCCCACCCTGGGAGGGCGAGTTTCTGCGATCCTGTGTCCGTCACAAACAGGCGGTCTATCACAAGGTCTACTCCATATTGAGACAACAGAAACAGCCCCTGCTGCCTCTTTTGCAGATAGAAGCACTGTTGAAGGCACGTGCGATGCCAGATGTGGATTGGTTGATCGATGAAACCATGCTTTACCTGGCTAACTCCTGGTCCAGGCTGGGCAATGGCCTTTTTGATCCATCAAACCGTCGCAATTTAGATATCGCGCTGGACCTTGCGATAGCTCAAATTCTCCTGCCCCACGTGGAGGATAGGATGCGCGAGAACGTGGCTTTACGCGAACAGTTGCTGACCGCCATATCCGGCCAGTTTCCACGCTCGGCCGGGTTTGTATTAGCCCATGCTAACCTGCAATAGCGCTACAAGTTTGCTATTTTGAATTCGAAAGGAGGTGAGACTCTTGATAAAAGACCCCGTTTGCGGGATGGAAGTTGATCCCAAGACCGCTGCCGGCAAGTCCGAATATAGAGGTCAAACGTATTTTTTCTGCTCGAATGGCTGCAAGAAAGCCTTCGATAAAGAGCCAGAAAAATACGCCAAAGCCCAAGGGCAAATGTCGGGTCACGGTCACCATCATTAAGACATATTCAATCCGGGACGCCTGGACGAATTTTTGCCGTCCCGGCCAACCCTCCCGCAGAGCTCAAAGCCTGCGGGAGGGCAAGTTAAAACCTGGCAGGATACCCATTTAAAATGATTACCATCAACATCGACCCTGTGATTTTCAGCATTGGCCATTTCATGCTGCGCTGGTACAGCCTGATCGTCGCGACTGCCGTTATCGTGGGCGTGTGGCTTGGAGCGCGCGAGGCGGAACGCAAAGGTTTCAAAAAAGAAGCTATCTACGACAGCGCACTTTACGTTGTCCTGGCTGGGCTACTCGGCGCACGCCTATTCCACGTATTAGACCACTGGCCAGATGAATACGCTGCCAACCCTGTTCGGGCGCTATATATTTGGGAAGGGGGTCTCGCCATCTGGGGCGCGGTGATCGGCGGCGTGATCGCGGTCGCCATCCTGGCGTGGCGGCGCGGTTGGAGGCTGCCAGCCTTACTAGACGCGGCTGCACCTGGCCTGGTGCTGGCGCAGGCCATCGGACGCCTCGCCTGCGTGATCACCGGCGACGCCATGGGCAAGCCGACCACCGGACCATTTGGCTTTGCTTACACCAGCCCAAATGCCATGGTGCCACAACTAGGTGTGTATTACGCGCCGATGCCCGTTTACGAACTGGTCGCCAACCTGGGTATCTTCGCCCTGCTCTGGTGGCTGCGCAAGCGCAATTGGCCGGATGGGTTGCTTTTCCTGGTCTATCTGAGCCTGTACAGCCTGATGCGTTTCTCCTTAGCCTTCACCAGTTCATATCAAATCATCGCTTTCGGGTTGACTCAATCGCAGATCATTGCGCTCATCGCCCTGGCTGTCGCCATCCCGCTGGTCGTGCTCGTCCAGAGGCGGCGGATGAATATGGAGAGAGTCTGAGGCATTCTGTAAGGAGGTGTAGGATGACTTACCTTATTACGCCATATGGCGCTTGCACGGGGCAAACATAACTGATAATATTTGTCCATATTTATGTTGGAGGTGGAACATGTCTGCCCAAAAGGTTCGTGTGGCGGTTAATGGCTACGGTGTGATCGGCAAGCGGATTGCCGACGCGATTGTAGTTCAAGATGACATGGAGCTGGTCGGCGTAGCTGACGTGGTCAGCGACTGGCGCGTCAAGGTCGCCGTCGAAAAAGGCTATCCGGTATATGCCTCCACGCCGGAGGCTGCCGAAGGGATGAGCGCGGCTGGCATCCCGCTGTCCGGTAACCTGGACGATCTGCTCGAACGGGTCGACGTCATCGCCGATGCAACTCCCAAGAAGGTCGCTGCGGCCAACCTCGAGAAGTACCGTGCGGCGAAGGTGAAATCGATCTTTCAGGGAGGCGAGAAGCACAGCCTGACCGGACATTCCTTTGTGGCTCAAGCGAATTACGCATCCGCGCTCGGCCGTGATGCGACCCGAGTGGTCTCGTGTAACACCACCAGCATCGTTCGCACCCTTGGCGCGCTTAAAAACGCCGGGCTGCTCAAAAAGGCGCGCGGTGTACTCATCCGTCGAGCCACCGACCCGTGGGAATCCGATCACAGCGGCGTGATGAACACCGTCGTCCCTGAAACGGTCATCCCCTCGCACCAGGGTCCGGACGCGCAAACGGTGGACCCGGAACTGGACGTGGTGACGATCGCTCTGAAGGCTGCCCACACCACCAGCCACCTGCACGCCTGGAGCGTGGAGCTCACCCGGCCGGCTACGAAGGAGGAGGTGCTGGACGCGTTTCGCGTTGCACCGCGCATCGCCTTCCTGCGTGCCAGCGAAGGCGTGTTTGCCCTGAACAGCACTATCGAGATGATGGCCGACCTGGGGAGGCCACGCGGCGATATGTGGGAAGTGGGCTTGTGGGAAGACAGCCTGACTGTAATGGATAAAGAGGCGTTCTATAACTACCAGGTTTACAATCAAGCCATCGTAGTGCCGGAAACGATCGATGCCATCCGGGCGATAACGGGTATTGAAAAAGACGGCGCAGCGTCCATCGCCAAAACCGACCGGGCGATGGGCCTGGTACGCGAATTCGTCGGGAGCAGCACAGTCGCCAGCCCATTATCCTAAAGACGCGTACCTGCGTAACGGTGACAGGAATTGTTTATTGCATAGGCCATTGACCCTTGGAAAGTTGCGCGGCCTGCAGCAGATTTCGGATGCGCAGGGCATCTTCGCCATGTGCGCCATGGACCATCGCGGCTCCATGCAGCGCATGATCAACAAAATCGCGCCCGAGCAGGTCGCTTATGAAACGCTGGTGGAATATAAGCTCGATCTGACCGAGAGCCTGGCTCCGGTGTCCACCGCCGTGCTGCTGGACCCCCTTTACGGTGCCGCTCAAGCTATCGCCCGCGGGGTACTGCCGGGCGACACAGGGTTGTTGGTCAGCCTGGAGGAGAGCGGCTACGAAGAGAGCGCCCAGGGCCGCCTTACCACGCTGCTGCCTGGCTGGAGCGTGGAGAAGATCAAGCGCATGGGCGCTTCGGCGGTTAAGATCCTGCTCTACTACCGTCCCGACCTGGCCGATAATGCTGGGCGTCAGCGAGATGTCACCCGACAGGTTAGCGATCAGTGCGCGGAATGGGACATTCCATTCCTGATCGAGCCCATTGCCTACCCAGTCTCTGAAGCTGAACGAGATCCAGGCACCTTTGCCAAACGAAAGACGAACCTGGTGGTCGATTCGGCCCGCGAGCTGACGCCGCTGGGTGTGGATGTGCTCAAAGCGGAGTTCCCCGCCGACATGCGTTATGAAAAGGACGAGGGGAAGCTCCTCGCAGTCTGCCAGGCGTTGAACGAGGCGTCCCAGTCACCCTGGATTCTGCTCAGCGCTGGCGTGACCTTCGAGGGTTTCGCCCGCCAGGTGAAAATAGTCTGCCAGGCGGGTGCCAGCGGCTTCCTGGGCGGGCGCGCCATCTGGGAAGAGGCCGCTCACATCACTAACCGGGGAGAACGCCGCCAATGGCTGGTTACTGTAGGGCGCGATCGCATGCGTCGCTTGAGGGACATCGCTGGCGAATATGGCCGGCCGTGGTGGAAGAAATGGACTGGCTCAATTGCAGAGCTGACGGATGTCTCGCAGGAGTGGTATCGCCATTATTGATGGCACTGCCCTAGGTGAAGGTGCGATGAAAGTCCGCTCGTGGTATGGGCTCAGCGGCGAAATCGAGGTAGAGAACGAGCTCTGGCACCTGGTCAAAATCGGCCAAGTGGCTTTGAACCACCCCCCGGTTATTAACTTGCTCCTACGCCGGGGTCTACCCCGCGACGATCGTCTTCGCCTGAGTTACCTGCACGAGTTTGGGCACTTTCAAACCCTTCCGTTCGCCCTGGCTCACGCGCTTTGGATGTTGTGGTCTGGGCGCAAGCAGCCACGTTCATTTCTCGGCTGGTCGGTCTGGCTGATCAAGGTTGTCGTGGCTCATGAAGGTGTCTGGGAATTTATGTCCGAAGGGTATGTGATTGCTCGCGATAGCACGGCTTACCGCGAGACGTATCGAAGGACACCTAACCCTCTCCTGCCTGCTTTCTGGGTCGCCATGAGCGGGGTGGGAGGCGTGCTGACCGCGTGGTTATTGCGCTCGAGAGATTGAGGTCCTGGTTATCTATGGAGGTTGCGATGGCCCACACACTCTTTGATGAACAAAGTGAATGTCTTTTTGGGGAAACTTTATCGAACAGCGCCTGGTTGGGACTGGCTCATTCGTGCAATGCTACGTCTTCCCGGACGGCGAGTTGGCTCCCGTGAGCGAA
>Ga0209751_10002159_pt1 | contig 19881 bp, 17 predicted proteins | sample RifCSP13_1_FD_184019 | JGI IMG/M metagenome (GOLD analysis project Ga0209751, IMG submission 184019) | Soil microbial communities from Rifle, Colorado - Rifle CSP2_sed 13_1 (SPAdes) (version 2) | ecosystem: Environmental > Terrestrial > Deep subsurface > Rock core/Sediment | place: Rifle... | reverse complement strand
GCACAAGCTCTCGCCAGAGCTCATAAATACAGTTCATTCGTTAGGCGTCGATCAAAGATTCTCGACTCTCGAGAACTATCCAGAGTTTTTGGCTGGAAAACCCGGTCACGCAACCAGCTCAACAACACAGCTGGGTATCGACGCAACCAAGCGCTGCATTGAGCAATGGCACGGTGATCCTGAAAGAATCGGCCTACTAGTCGCGGCTACTAACACGCCTGACCAGATGCTTCCATGTCTGGCTTCGGAGGTGATGGCAAAAACTCATGGTCTGCTCTCGCGGTCACTTAGAACCGTGAGTATGCAAGCCCAGGGTTGCTCAGTTTTGTTGAAATCAATCGAAGTGGCTCAATGGTACTTGGCTGCTAATCCCAGGCAGTTGGCAATCGTATTGATGGCGGAGGCCCACACCCCTTACGTTGCACCATTGCTGCGTGACGACTACTTCGGCTTTCGCGAGATCGTAAGACTACGGAAGGAGCAAAAAGTTGATGATGTTGAGTTTGAACAAAAAAGGCTGGATACCACCTTCGTCATCCAGTCGATGCTCTTCGGTGACGGAGCGGTCGCATTGTTAGTAGGAACAGAAGAAGGCAAACCGGCTTTTGGCCCAATCTCACACCTCACTAATGATCAACCAGATGACGTAAACCTTCTCACCATGACGAGAAATAGCTCGCACCCTTTTCTCAAGGGGCGTCCTCAATACTTCATGAGACCCAGCGTTCCAGTAAGAGGTGCGCACTACGCCGTTACTACCGTGAAAAACGTCCTCAGGCACCCTGACTCGCCTGTTTCCACATTGGGTCAGGTCGACGACTGCTTAATCCACACCGGCAGCAAGAAGATTCTTGATGGTGTCTGTTCGCAGTTGCAGATTGAGAAAGACTCTTCAAAGGTCCACGGCTCTTACGAAGTACTTAAGAACTACGGGAACCTTTCAAGTGCTTCAACGGGCTTTATGTTGGCGGAAAAATCAGAATGGAAGGGACCGGCAATGGTTGTGGGATTTGGTGTAGGTTTTACAGCGAGCGCAGGGATCATGAGTTACAACTGAGAAATTTCCTTAAGCGACAGCATCCTCCAGTAGCTGTCTCTTGTGTCGAACTTCTCCCAGCGTGTTGCTTACCTGCCCAAAATCGAACGGCTTTCCGATGATGCCGTCAACCAGACTCTCTTCTCCGTCTGGTGCCGCCGTGCCGGGCCCGTAGCCCGTCACCAGCACAATAGAGATTTCCGGCCAATGCTTACGAATCTCTCTGGCTGTTTCCCAACCATCCATCTCAGGCATTGCGAGGTCAGTAAACACAACGTCGAATCCTGAAGAGATAGCTAGTTGGCTTAGCGCTTCCTGTCCGCTTGCCGCCAACGCTACTTGGTGGCCCAGGGCTGTCAGCATATCGGCCAACGTCTCTCGGACTGCAGCTTCATCGTCAATTACCAACACTGACAGGCATGCTGCGGATTTTGCTGGGGCAGAGACTTGCTGTGTTGGTTCTTGGGCCTCCGTCGCTGGAATCTCAATCGTAAAAGTCGTTCCTCCGCCAGGTTCTGAGGCTACACTGATTGAGCCTTCATGCCGTTCAATGATGCTGTAGCTCACCGACAGCCCCAGACCAGTGCCCTGGGCGCCTTTCGTGGTGAAGAACGGATCGAAGACTTTTTGCCGGACGTCTTCGGGCATCCCTGTTCCGTTGTCGGCAAATCGCAACAGCAATTTGCCCCCTTCCTTCTCGCAGATGATTGATAACTTCCCACCCTTGGGCATCGCGTCGACGGCATTGACTATCAGATTGACGAAGACCTCGCGCAATTCTGAGGCACTACCGTAGGTGTACCAACCGTGTTCAGCTTCTAACCTCACCTCATAGTCGAGTCCACGCAAACGAGCCTCGTTCTCCCAGCGAGTTCTGGTGATCTCGATGGCGTCGTTAAGCAAACTGCGAATGTTGAGCATCTCGAATTCGCGTGCTGGTGATTTGCGCGCAAACGTCTGGATACGGCGAACGGTTGCGGCTGCATCTTCCGCCGCGGTCTGAATGATGTCCAGGTTGCGGACCAGCGCAGCGTCATTAGTTTGCCGCCGGAGCAGTTGCGCTCTACCGAGTATGGCAGCCAGCGAGTTATTGAAGTCATGGGCCACGCCCGAAGCCAATTGTCCGAGCGCTCGTAGTTTGTCAGCCCTGGCGGCCCTCTCCCGTTCTTCCTTCTGTTCTGTGATGTCCCGAGCAATGCCAAGAACTCCAGTGGGATGCCCGTCGATGACAAGCGGCGAGTTATCGACACGGGCATACCGAAGGCGCCCATCGTATGAGAAATACCGCATCTCATAAGTCTGTGGTTGGCCCTCAAGCGCAAGCTGCAGTTTTTGCGCGACCAATTCACAGTCGCCCTCGTAAACCATCTCTAAAAGATGCAGTCCGATAAAATGTTCTCGCTTATAACCCAGGCCGCGCAAGGTCGCAGAGTTACACCACTTAAATCTGCCTTCGCTATCCACGGCATAGATAGATTCGCGAGCACTCTCCAGGATGTTCGTGAGGAGAGATTGGTGCTCGCGGGCAACTGCTTCCACCTTTCTGAGCTCCGAGAGATCGCGTGCTGTGCAGACAACGTCCGTCACCTTGCCGTTATCAATGACGGGTTCAATCGTAACCAGCAACGGGCGATTTAGTCGCTGCGGAGTGATTTCGATGGTGATGCTGCTGCCACTCTCGAGCGCTCCTTCCACAACGCAACGTTGTTCTTCTTCACTAGCTCGCAAGATGTCACAGCACTTGCGTCCGAGCAGCATATGTGGTGCGACATCTTCCATTGCCGCACCTGCTCGATTCACTCGTTTCAGCAATCCAGCGCGATCGAAGATGAAAATACCGTCAGACATCGCGTCGAAGGTTGTTTCCCACTCCGTCTTACCGCGGGCAACCATTTCGAACAGCTCGGCCTGGGCGATGCCGATCACGAGTCGCTCAGCAACCGCCTCGACCAGCGCAACTTCATCCTCAGTCCAACGCCTAATCCGATCGGTCTGGTGTATGGAGATCACGCCTCGGAACACGCCCTTTACCATCAACGGATAGTCTATTTGAGAACAGATACCGAATTCGGCAGCATGCTGCTGCACAGCATGAGTAAACTCTGCTGTACGGCCCTGGTACTTCAAGGCGTCATCGATAACAAGGAGCTTAGAGTTACTTAACAGGTGAGTGCTGATCTTATCGTCGTTGCTGTGGCCTAGATCCCTCAGGCTGGAGCAGGCCGGCGCCAGGTATTCGTGTTCCACCGGCGACAGCGGATCTTCGGAATTGTAAAGATGAAGATAGACACGCGAAGCGGACAACGCCCGCCCAAGCTCGCTGGTAGCGCTACTCAGAACTTGGGAAAGGCTGAGTGAAGCCCGAATTGCCGTGGTCACCTTATTGACCAGCGCCTCGCGTGTCGACGTTGCTTCAGCCTTCTGATAAAGCTGCGCTTGCCTGATTGCAATACCCGTTTGATCGGCGATCGCCTTAACCAGGGCAATGTCTGAATCACTCCACTCGCGTAACTCTCGAGTCGTGGAGAGAGCAAAAGCAGCTGGGACTTCGTCGCCCACCCGTATGGCAGCGTACATGATCGAACGCACCCCAGCCTTGGACAGGATTTGTTCATAGGTTCGTTTTATACGGGGATCATTAGCGGCATCGCTAAAAACAAGAATTCCGCCTTGATCAAGCGAGTTGATTAGGTCCTTTAGATCTTTTAACTCGAAATCGGAGGCAGCTGGCTGGACCGATTCGACGTGGTATTCAGCGACATTTAGAGCCCGCTGGGCCCTCTCATCCTTCATGAAGAGAGAACATCTATCCACGTTGAGGTATGTACCCAACTCATGGACAGCCGTGCGAAAAATCACTGCGCTGTCCAATGAACATCTGATTGTCTGCGAAATCCGTCGCGTGATCGCTTCGCGCTCCGCCTGCTGAGCAAGTGCCTCTTCAGCGCGACGCCTGCCACTTATATCGACGCCAACGCCCCCTACATACCGCTTGCCCGATGCATCGCTCGTAGGAAACTTAAACACAAGCCACTGGTGCGGTGAGCCATCCTGCGTGGGAACAGTCTCGATAATCTCCTGCGGCACGCCCGTGGCAAGCACCTTTAGATCGTGTTCGTGCGTTCGCGCAGCAGTGCTTGCTGGCAGCCAATCAAAACTGGTGCGACCCCTTAGAAACTCAAGCTTTTGGCCGAAGAGCTGTTCAAACGGCTTGTTGACGTAGACATATCGACCTTGCTCATCCTTTAAGAAGGCGACGGCCGGACTATTGTCCATAAAGCTATCAAAGAACGCCTGACTTTCGCGTAGAGCTTCCTCAGATCTTTTTCGTTCCGTTAGATCCCGTCCAATCCCCTGTACGGCAAAGGGCTGTCCACCTCGCAGGATTAACCTCGTACTAACTTCTAACCGGACACGCCGTCCATGCTTGGTGATGATCTCCAGTTCGTACACAGTGGGAGATTTGCCGACCGCCTTTTCCATTGTTCTTTGGCGCGCCAAAGCGAGGTACTCTGGAGCGATCACGTCCGAGACGTTCATCTGCAATGCCTCTTCACGGCTGTATCCCGTAATTAGCTCGCCGGATCTATTCAATGACATGAAGTTACCTTCAAGATCGTGGCTATAGATGATGTCGTTCGCGTTTTCAAAGAGCTCGCGATAGCGTTCTTCGTTTTCCTGCAATGCCTGAGCTGCACGACGGGTTTCCGTTATGTCTGTGGCTACGCCAATTACGCCAACGATCTTCCCTTGCTCGTTACGGAGAGGTGAGTAACGCGTGTCAAATACAAGTCGGCCCACGGTAACGGCGTCGGCGATGGCACGACCTTCCAGTGCGGCGCGGATGTTCCCAAGGATTTGTGGGCTCTCTCGATAGACATCAAAAACGGATTGGCCCACCAGCGAACCTGGTGTTAGCCCGAGAGCCTTCAACCCTTCGCCTTCGCTTAAGGTAAAAATCCCGTTTAGGTCCACCGCGAACAAGACTAGCGACGCACTGCCGATCACAGTGCGAAGACGTTCTTCTGTTTCCTTAAGCGCATCATGCGCGCGCTTCTGATCCGTAATGTCTCTAATGATCGTCTGCACTGCGCGCTGGCCATTTATCGTGAACGGCATACCAGCTACTTCAACATCTATGATCTCCCCATTTACTTTTACAAACTTCTGAACACTCAGCTCATTCTGGATGCCATCGGACTCGACTTGAGCGATCCTTTGCTTGGCAATTTCATGAAATTCCGGATGGATGAAATCGAACACCAACTCTCCAATCAGTTCCTCCGGTCTCGACGCCCCCCACAGTTTGACGGCTGCGGCGTTTACAAATACGAATCTGCCGTCGGTATGGACGATGATTGCTTCCGGTGATAGCTCCACGAGTCGCCGATAACGGTCTTCACTCTCTCTCAAAGCGGCTTCAGCGGTCTTCTGATCAGTAACGTCGCGCACGACTCCACGAACACCGACTGCGGTGCCCTGGGCATTTCGTTGCACGGTAATCACGCCTTCGAGATAGCGCCAGTTGCCTCCCGCATTTTGTAATCGGTGTAGCGACCGGATCGGCACATCCGATGTATGCCGATTTGTGTGCTCTATATCTCTAGCTGCGGGTTCATACCCGACAAGCTCACCCAGGTGCATGCCGACAACTTCATCTGGAGTCTTACCGAAGAACCGTGCGCCGGCCGGGTTGATGCTGGTTATGAAACCAGACATGGTCCGCGTGTACATGATGTCAACGGCTTGTTCAACAAGCTCGCGATAATGTTTTTCTACCCGATGCCGCTCGGTTAGTTGGGCGACCTTCACAAGCAACTCATCGTTGCGAAACGGAAGGTCCAGATAGTCATCGGCTCCCGCGGTTAAGCCTTCCAGGATGTCCTCGGCGGAGTGTCGAATTCCGCTAACCAGAACAACCGGAATGGTGGCGTGACCAAGGTTGCGTTTAAGCGCCTTGCAGAGCTCGATACCATTCATCACGGGCATAACTACGTCGCTGATGATGGTATCAGGCTCAAACCGTGGCACCTGTTCTAGTGCGCGTTGGCCATCAGAGGCGGTGGCAACCTCATAGCCGGCGCTCTCGAGCAGTTCTTCGAGAAGCGCGAGCATTTTGGGATCGTCATCCGCAATCAGTACTCGACGGCGTGTTGCAGCGTCAGTATTCATGCTCACGAGAGCCTAATTAACTACTGGGCGGGAGGGGTACGGGGTGGGGTTGATCTAAGAGCTAAGGCCACCAGCACTCGTCCAGTGGGCCCGCGCAGTATAACAGAGTTGTTAAACGTTGTCACCGAAGTAGTCTCATTGCCTGCGCCTTGAACGTTTGGTGCACGTGGGCGCTAAGTGTTTATGAGGCTACCGTTTGCGGGAAGGAGGTTCTGAGGACTTCGCGAAGTAACCCGGCCGGTAATTCAACTTGAGCTTCTGTCTCTGAAGTTCTGGGTTGACAATCTCGATTTGTACGCGCCGATATGAGCCATCGCGCGCCTTGTTAGACGGTGAGTAGGCCACCAAATACTGCTCTCGTAAGTCACGCTGAATCTGCGCAAAAGCGTCATTCAATTCTCGCTCGCTACGTGGGAAATACGCTCGTCCGCCGGTTTCGCCCGAGATCTTGCGGAGGCTGCCTTCGTCGACCCCGAAGTTATAGCTATCGCCGATCCCGATTGCGTAGATTAAGGCGTCCGCTCGCTGCGCTCGTTGAATCGCATCATTCATCTTGACTTGACTGATCGTGTCTTGCCCGTCCGTCAGTAGGATGATAGTGCGACGCGTGTTTTCTGCGGATTCGCCCAAGAGTTCACTTGATGTTACCCAGACCGCATCCCAGATCGCAGTGGAACCGGCCAGAATTTGATGAGTATCGGAGATGGGTGGCGTGCCGCCTACGACTACTCCTCCGCCGATGTATCCGGACGGCGGCACAAACTCCACTCGATCGATCGCTCGACGCAGCCTCTCGATACTCCCGGTAAACCCCTGCTCGAGCGTGACCTCGCCTGTGAAAGTAACTACGGCAGCTTCATCCCGCCCGTGTCGCATTACTGCCTCCAGGAACGCACGGGCCGCAGCTTTCTCGTCGGGCAGTGTCCGCTCTTCCGAACTACTCGTATCGATCAAGATTGCGATCGACAATGGCAGATCGGTATTGCGCTGGAAGGTAAAGATCTCTTGCGCCTGACCGTCCTCTAGAACGCGGATGTCTTCCTTGTTCAGATCGGAGATAAAGCGCTTGTGTTTGTCTGCGGCTGTGAAGAAGATATTGGTGAGGTTCGTTTCAACGCGCAGTACCTCGTCCGATTCCTGTGGCAATTCTTCCCTATGTTTAGGCGGAGTCGGTGATGGTACGGCACTGATCACGCCGGTGCTCGCCGAACTGGTTGAGGCGGTCACAAGCGCGGCGACAAGCACAAGTCCCAAGGCAACGAGAATCGCAAATCTGGTGTTAATTACTTGGTAGATCATTTCAGGCATCTATGGCCGAACATTGTCGGCAATTGCTTTGTATCCCTTTTTCGTCCGCACTTTTAATCCATCACGCCGATCCGAAAGTCTTACCTCGATCTTGCGGAAGCTACCATCATAACGATCATTCACCGGCTTGTAAGTAACAAGGTATTGTGCTCGCAGCTCCTTCGATATTTTTGTAAACGAGCGTTCCAGGGAAAGCATGTCACCGGTAAAGAAAGCCATACCTCCGGTTTCTTCGGAGAGGGTGACAAGATCCTTGTCCTTCTGATCCTTTACCTGCCCGGCTTCAACGCCGGGAACGGCAGAGATAAAACCCGCTTTTGTAGATATAGCGAACACTGTAGTTTCAGTTCGTTGTGCTATATCGATTGCATCTCGCAAGTTTGCGCGACTATAGGTGTCCTCACCGTCCGTGATAACGACAAGCACCCGACGGCCCGGAGCTGACCGCATCTTCTCTTCACAAAATTGCCAGACCGCATCGAACAATGCGGTTTGATTACCCGTCTGCTTTACTCCAAAGACGGCACGGTCTAACAGATCCAACTTGTCCGTGAAATCCTGTTTCAACCTAATCTCATGATCGAAGGTTGCGAAGAGGACCCGATCTCTCCGTGGACGCACCACCGTTTGAATGAAGTTCATCGCTGACTCTTGCTCGAACTTTAGTTTGCCGGCGGTTGAGGGAGAAGTATCCATCAGCACAGCAACGTAAAGCGGCAGCTCCTGTCCGAGATCATCAGCAAAAGTTTCGATTTGCTGCGGGACTTTGTCTTCCAAAACGATGAAATCTTCTTTCGTAAGCCCGGGAACGAATTGACCCTTCTTGTCGGTAACGGTAATCGGCAAACGCACGCGTCGAATGAAAATCGGAATTGACTCGGGATCCTGATCAGCTACGGGAGGAGTAGGCCTTGGTTGTTGTCCCAACGCAGGTGACACTGAAACCAGGACAAGCAACAGTATGAAGAAGCGCAAACGCAGACAGTTAATATTCGTCATTGGGGACTTAGTCCTAAAGGGCCGCCCTGTGATTAACCTGCGGTTCGATGCCGCCATCGGGAACTGTCGTTGCCCCCGAATGAAGTCAACGCCACGGGAAACACTATCAAGCTATGAAATCACACTCCACTCCGAGAGACCAAGTCAGGGTCTCGATGAGAGTAATACCGAGCAGGCCTTAGTTTACCCCCAAACCGCGATGATACAATGCGCAAGTTCAATAGACTCGCACGCTTGTCTCGGCAACCAAATCAGCTTCTATGGCCGAATCCACTCGTAGTTCTACAACCCCTAACGGTTCTGCAGATCCGCAGATGATTGCCCACTATCGCGTTGTTAAGCGTTTGGGTCGCGGTGCAATGGGCGACGTGTTTCTTGGCGAAGATACCAAGCAGCACGCTCGTAAAGTGGCAATCAAGGTTTTGCCTCAGGAGCTCACCAAGGACGAAAGTAGACTCCGCCGTTTCCAGCAGGAGGCCCGGGCTGTTCTGGCACTCAATCATCCCAACATTCTCACGGTGTTTGAGGTCGGTTCCGCAGATCCCATTCATTACATTGCTGCGGAGTTTATTGACGGGGAGACCTTGCGCCAGTATCTCTGGCGACGGCCGCTTAAGGTCGATGAAGCGCTCGGCGTAGCAATCCAGGTTGCGATGGCTTTGGAGGCTGCACATGCTGCTGGAATTGTGCATCGTGATATTAAGCCAGAGAACATCATGTTGCGTCACGATCGATTTGTTCGTGACCGCATCGTAAAAGTGCTTGATTTTGGACTCGCGAAACTGACTGAGCGAGAAAGCATTCCATCGGACCCAGACGCGGTCACAGTCCCGATTAACGAGACGAGCCCTGGCCCAGTTATTGGAACCTCCGGCTACATGTCACCCGAGCAAGCGCAAGGTGAGGTGGTGGATGCGAGAACCGACATCTTTAGCCTGGGAGCACGGTCCTTTTACTACCGAAGTGATGGATGCCGAAAGCGAGCCCAGCACCGGATTGGGCCTTAGCGATGCTCCAACCCCCTCCCGCGGTCAACCTGGCTTGCCAGGACGCTCGAGGGTACTCAGGCGAATTGGTTTGACATTAGGGGCTGCGGTCGCCTTGTTGGTGGTTGCGTTCGCCGCTTATTACTTCCTTGTGTCACGGCGCACAATTAACTCAATAGCTGTCCTACCATTTGCTAACGACAGCGGCGATCCCAACGCAGACTATCTATCGGACGGAATTACAGAAAGCATCATTAGGAGCCTGTCACAATTACCCGAGCTGAAGATCATGTCGCGCAATGCGGTATTTCGATTCAAAGGAAAAGGGGTGGATCCGCAAGAGATTGGTCGAAGCTTGCGAGTCGGTGCAGTGCTCGCAGGCAGGGTTCTGAAGGTCGGCGATCGACTCGTGATCAACGCGGAACTGATCGATGGGCATGCATCGAGAAGCTATAGAACAACTAAGGATGCTCTTACGAGCACCCGGGTCTGGCCCTATACCATCCGGAGTGGTTGACGCAGATCCCGAGGTGGCTGCATCACTGGGGTTCGTGTACGGGCAGGCCGGATTGCGTGAAGAGGCCGCTTCAATACTGCAACGATTACTGAAACTTGCTGACCAGCGTTACGTTTCGCCTCTCTATCTGGCGATTGTGACTACCGGAATGAGAGACATCGATGCGGCTATCGATTACCTGCGAAAGGCATTTGTTAGCAGACACCCTGGTCTGGTGCTCATCAGAACCGATCCGATTTTCGACGGCCTGCGCGAGGACCAGCGCTTTGCTGAATTGGTGGGAAGATTTGAACCGCTTCCTCGATCGAGTGTTGTGTCCAGACCACGCGAGTAGCTTTCGCGGAAGGGGCTTAGTGTTAGAGCAGCTCCAGGACCTTGGCAAGTTCGTCTGGTAGCGGAATCTGAAACTGCATCTCTTCGCCTGTTTTGGGATGGCGGAACCCGAGTCGTTCTGCATGCAGGAACTGCCTACCTAGTTTTCGGATCTGATTCCGGAGGGTGACATCCCGAACCATGTTGTCCCTACCACCACCGTAAACATCGTCACCGACTACGGGGTGTTTCAACCACGCCAGATGAACTCGTATCTGGTGGGTCCTGCCGCTCTTGAGCTCGACATCCAGAAGGGTAAATGCCTGGAATCGCTGTTTTACTCTGTAGAGGGTTAGCGATTCGCGTCCGCGAGCTACCGCCATACGTGTCCTGTTACGCGGATCCCGGCCAATCGGCTGGTCGATGCGCCCCATGGTTGATTGCACCGCACCGTGGACCAGCGCCACATAGGATTTGAAGACCTCTCGCCTACGAAATTGATCGGCGAGGTCCTGGTGGACGGCGTCGTTCTTTGCCACAACCATCAGCCCAGACGTACCTCGATCCAATCGGTGCACGATGCCTGGGCGGACCTCACCGGCACGCTTTGAGAGGTCTTGAAAATGAAAAGCCAGTGCGTTGGCTAACGTCCCGGAATAAACTCCAGCGGCAGGGTGCACGACCATTCCCGCCGGTTTGTTAATTACAATTAGATCCCCGTCTTCGTAGACGATATTGAGAGGAATGTCTTCCGGGGTGAAGGAAGCTGCCGGTGAAGGAGTCAGTTCGATCTCAATCACGTCTCCGGGTTGCAACTTGTGTGACGGCTTTACAACCTTTCCGTTAACCAGGACCTCGTCATCCTCGATTAGTTTCTGCAGTCGATTTCGACTCCAACCTTCTATGTGTGAAGCAAGATACGCATCGAGACGTACGTCGACTTCAGCTTCACCGACTGTCAAGCTAAGAAGCTCCACTTGTGTGGGCCCGTTTGAAGCCATCGAGGTTCCCTATTTCGCCCAGGTTGTGCTGACCGTTCGCAATTAAGGGTCGCAGGCAAAAACTGCGACCCTTAAACTCACGCTAGACTGCTGCGGGGCGTCATCCGTTGCGGCGCTCGAAGTCGTTCATAAACTGCACCAATGCTTCGATGCCCTCCTTCGGAAACGCATTGTAGATTGAGGCTCGGATACCGCCGACAGAACGGTGACCCTTTAGACCATCAAGTCCTGCGGCTGTAGCCTCAGCCGCAAACTTCTTCTCCAGGTCTTCCGATGGTAAGCGGAAGGTGACATTCATCATGGAACGAGAATCGGAATCAGCGTGGCCGCGATAAAAGTCTGTGGCGTCTATCGCATCATAGAGAAGACGCGCCTTTGTCTCGTTCTCTTGCTGCATTGCGGGTAGCCCTCCCTTGTCCATTACCCATTTACAGACGAGGCTGATGATGTAAATGCCCCAGGTGTTTGGCGTGTTGTACAGAGATCGGTTTTCGACGTGCGTTCTGTAGTCAAGCATCGTATGCAGGCCTTCCGGAATGCGCTTCAAGAGATCCTCACGAATGATTACGACGGTGACGCCGCTTGGGCCCATGTTCTTCTGTGCGCCAGCATAAATCAGACCGTATTTATCAACAGGAATCGAGCGTGAAAGAATGTCAGACGACGCATCTACGACCAGCGGTACACTTCCACTGTTCGGTTCTTCTTTCCATTGGACTCCTTCGATGGTCTCGTTGGTGGTGATATGAAGGTAAGCCGCATGGGGATCGAGCTTGATCTCATCGGCCGTCGGGATTCGAGTAAAACCTCCATCAGCCATAGTTGCGGCAATATTTACCGGCCCAACCTTTTTGGCTTCCTTTAATGCCTTCTTGCCCCAACTGCCGGTGAGTATGTAGTCTGCACCGCTACTGGCATTCAGAAAATTGATCGGCACCATCGAGAATTGCAAGCTGGCGCCGCCCTGTAGAAAGAGAATGTGGTAATTATCTGGTACTCCCAACAACCCTCTAATTCCACTCTCGGCTCGCGCAATGATTTCATCGAAGGTTTTCGAGCGGTGGCTGATTTCCATCACTGACATACCGACGCCCGGAAGACTGATCATGTCACGTTGTGCTTCTTCCAGAACTGGCACCGGTAGAACTGCAGGTCCCGCACTAAAATTGAATATTCGTTCGGTCATCTTTTTAACTCCCGGCAACATTGCGTGTAACGATTCAGGCTTTTTCGTCGTATTGCTTCCGCATCATTTTCCCCGCAGCACGTACAACCAGCGATCGAGGAACAAACCTTTCGGCTTCGGTCATGAAGAAGTTGGTCCAACCAGAAACAACATGACCGCTCCCCCGATTGAGTGCCCGCAATGCCGTCTCGACTACATCTTCGGGCGTCTGGGCCACTCGAGCAGGCGGCTTTTCCCCACGAGCGGCTTCAAAGAAGTTGGTTTCGGTAACTCCTGGGCAAAGTGCCATCACGTGAATCCCATGTGGGCGATTTTCCTCCCATAATGCCTCGGAAAACGAGAGTACGAATGCTTTAGTTGCGGCATACGTCGCCATAAACGGCACCGGTTGAAATCCAGCTGTGGATGCTACATTGAGAATTATTCCCTGGCGCCGGCTCCTCATGGGAGTTAGAAAACGGTATGTCAGCTCAACCAAAGCCTTGACATTGAGATCGATCATATTCAATTCGCGCTCGAGATCATGTTTGGTGAAGTCTCCAAATGAGCCAAAGCCGGCGTTGTTGACGAGCATGTCTATTACCAAACCGCGCTTCTCAGTTTCAGCGACCAACCGCGCTGGCGAATCTGAGCTACTTAGGTCAAGGGCGACGTACTGGGCTCGAATGCTATTTAGTCGACCCAGTTCGTTGCAAAGCGTTACCAGCTTATCTTCCGAGCGCGCTACCAGCAGAACATTTCGGCCGCGGGCAGCCAGTTCGCGCGCAAAGGCCTCGCCGATACCAGACGACGCTCCGGTTATTAGTGTGGTGTTCATCTCAGCTAACTGATTTCGAGAACGTTCAACTCAAGGATGTCGTTAGTGGTTGCCAGCAGTCGCTCAAGCACTTGGTTTGGGGGCGCATTATCCAGGTTGATTCTGGCGACGGCTGCCTCAGCTCCTTCAAAGACGATATTTTCCATCTCCTGCACATTGATCTGCTCCGACTTGATGGCGTCGAGCACGGTTGCCAGGACCCCCGGGCGGTCGAGATGTCGAACAACTAGCCGGTGAGTCGCAGGTGTTCGTCGCGCCAGGTTAACGACATTTGGAACATTGCCGGTCTCTTTAAACTGATGGACGATTCGGACGGTCTCTGCGGCGATTGCTTCCTGAGCCTGGTCTGTTGACGCCCCGATGTGGTGTGTGCCGTAGAGGTTCTGCTCCTCGCGAATGGGATCACTGAACTCGCTCACGGCAGACGTGGGTTCCACTGCAAAGACATCCAGCCCCACGCGTAGTCCTCTCGTTCTCATCGCGTCGACCAGTGCTTTCTGGTCCACAACGTCCCCGCGCGAGGTGTTTATGAGATAGGAGCCGGGACGCATAGTACTCAAAAACTCACTGTTTATGAGCCCCTTTGTTTCTGAGTTCAATGCGACATGAACGCTGACAATGTCAGCTTCTCGAGCGACATCGAGTGGACTTGGGCGGTAACTGACGCCGAGTTCTGTTGACCGCTCGAGCGTCAGGCTCCGGCTCCATGCGATTACTGGCATTCCAAACGCAGTCGCACGCGGGATCATCTCCTGCCCGATCTTGCCGACACCAACGAGTCCGAGGGTTCTTCCGAACAATCCTCGCGCTTTTGAGAACTCTTTCTTGTTCCATTCACCTCGCCTAAGCGCTATCACGTTGTCGGCGACACGTCGGTCGAGAGCCAGAATAAGGGCGAAAGCCAGTTCTGCGACGGCGATCGAGTTCTTTCCTGGGCAATTCGAGACGTAGATGCCGCGCCGTGAAGCGGAGGCTACGTCGATGGTGTTGTAGCCGGCTCCGGCACGCACAACGAGTTTAATTGGACCTGCGGCCAGCATCGCCTCAGTTACTTTGGTCCCGCGGACGACTAGAACGTCGGGTTTCAATGCCCTAATAGCTGCGGCGAGGGTTTCGTCCTTTAAGTCTGGCTGGTATGAGATTTCGCAACCGATAGTCTCCAAACCAGTGCGACCAGATTCTTCAAATTTGTCTGCAATTAGAACAAGCATAGTGTTATTGACGATTGCAAATTGACGATTAGCGATTGATGTATTGACCAGTTGTCGATTGCGGCTACTGACCGACTCCCCTTTACAATTGAACTTTCATAGTCGTCGATCGACAATTTGCAATCGTCAATCGTCAATCGTCAATCGTCAATCGTCAATCCAGCGCGTGTATCAGTAACCCATCGCGCAGTTTCGGCTCGAACCAAGTGGATTTGGGAGGCATGATCTCGCCCGCATCGGACACGCGCAGCAGATCCTCCACACTTGTTGCGTAAAGCGAAAAAGCGACTGCGGCCGCACCCTCATTTACCAGTCGCTCAAGTTCACGAGTACCGCGGATTCCACCTACAAAATCTATTCGCTTGTCGGTTCGTACATCTTTGATCCCGAGAATTGGATCAAGCAAGCGCTCCTGAAGCACGCTGACGTCCAATGAATCGAGTATGCCCGTTGGGGGTGCCCCTCTCAATTCCAAGCCATACCATCGTCCGTTCAGGTACATGCTCCAGCGATGCGGTTCGAGCGGACTCGGATCTGCGTTCTCTGACAGTATGAAGCCTTCACTGACCTTCTCGAGAAACTCACTTGGAGTCATTCCATTCAGGTCCTTCACAATTCGGTTATACGGAAGGATCTGAACCTGGTCGTCAGGAAAAATCGCAGTAAGAAAGAAGTTGTACTCTTCGTCTCCGGTGTGTTCGTGGTTTCGTGCTTTCAGCTCCGCGCGAGCACGACTCGCACTCGCCGCTCGATGATGCCCGTCTGCAATATACAGAGATGGAAGCTCACGAAACGACTGGACAAAACGAACCGGATCTGGCACCCGCCACACCGTGTGTTGAATTCCATCATCCGCCTGAAAATCGAAGAGCGCTTGCGTCATAGTCGCCTCCATTACCATGGTGTCTATGTCGCGTCGTGCACGATAGGTAAGAAAGACGGGACCAGTTTGGGCCCGAAGCGCGATCATGTGCCGAGTTCGATCGTCCTCCTTATCGGGTCGAGTGCGCTCGTGTTTGCGAATGACGTCGTTGTCATACTCATCCACTGAGCAGCACGCTACGATTCCAATCTGTTCGTGCTCTCCCATAATCAGGCGGTAGAGGTAGATACTCGGTTCTTCCTCGTTCTGTAAAGGACAGGTCTCAACCAACCGCTTAAAGTTCTCAGCGGCCTTTTGATAGACCAGATCGCTGTAGATTTCAGCGCCTGGTGGTAAGTCAATCTCCGGGCGCGACACATGAAGAAAGCTCAGTGGATTCTCTGCGGCCAGTGCACGAGCTTCTTCAGTGTTTACAACATCATAGGGTACGGCTGCTACGAATCGGGCCTGATCTTTCGGCGGACCGAGAGCGTTGAAAGGACGAATTATTGCCAAGAGATCTCCTCTTAAATTAGGTCGACAGCATCGGCAGGAGAAGACCGCACGATTTTGATGGACCGTTCTGATTTGGTTTCTGAAGGCTTGCAGTAAAGACTAGCTGTTCAAGTATCATCTTAGCAAGCCGAGACATTGCCGGGTAGTGTCCCAAATTGATTTCTCTGCGTGCCCTCGGTGACTCTGTGGTGATGCTATTCGCATGATAATCACCACTAAGCCGCAGAGCACACAGAGTAGGCACAGAGACAAATTCAAATTAGGACATCCTTTGCCGAATGACCGTTAGCCCCAGCCAAATACGATTAGCAAATGCCGATTGGGCTGGTGATCAGAGGACGAACACGTGAATGATAAAACCGAGCTTGAAAGGCGGCTGAGGCGTGTCGACGAGGAGCTTGAGCGAGCGATGCGTCTGCGTGGGTTTGATTCTTCGCAGTTGGACAATGTGCCGCTTACGCCGGAATTTGGAGCGCTTTATACTGAAAGACAGTCACTATTAGAACAACTTGCAGAAATTGGAGGGGATGATCACCAAATGATTTCAGAAGTGGAGCGAATTCAGGATCAACTGAGGCGCTCATTCAGTGGGGGCGCTTGGCATGGCCCTTCAGTGAATGAGGTGCTCGCAGGGGTCAGCGCAACTGACGCAGCCGCTCGACCCGTACTGGGTGGTCACAGTATCTGGGAACTCGCGATGCACATCGGGGCCTGGGAGCGTGCAGCCTTGCGAAGGCTCGCTGGAGACCGTGCTGAACTATCGGACGAAGAGGACTGGCAAGTAATTACGGACACGTCTGAGGTCACGTGGGCAAAAGTCCTGGCTAACCTTGAGCAGGGGCATCAGGAACTCCTGGACGCGGTAGCTCTATTAGATGACTCTCGATTAAACCAGCCGATACTAGAAAACATGGCCTCGGTCTACGTTACTCTGCATGGGGTGGTCCAACATAACATTTACCACGCAGGCCAGATCGCAATTCTCAAGAAAGCCATACTGGAGAAACATCATGAGCGAACTCGCTGACAGACAGTGTGTGCCTTGTCGTGGTGGCGTTCCGCCACTGACAGGCGAACAGATTTCACCGTTGCTGGACCAACTTGATGGATGGGACGCTATCGAGCAACATCATCTGGAGAAATCATATAGGTTCAAGAACTATTCGGAAGCGTTGGCTTTTGTGAACCGGTTGAGTGAGGTCGCAGAAAAGGAAGGCCACCATCCGGACATCTGCTTTGGGTGGGGACAGGTTCAAGTAAAGATCTGGACGCACAAGATAGATGGTCTAACTGAAAGTGATTTCATTCTTGCAGCCAAGATCGATCAAGTTCTCTGAATCTCCAGGTAGATTTGTTCAGTTTCTCTCACCATCCGCTCAAGGCTAAAGCGGTCCCGCACGCTTTCTGCTCCTCGTTCGGCCAGCGCCCGCCTCTTAGCTTCATTCTGAAGTAACGTCGAAACCGCAGAGGCTAGCGCGTCCTCATCGTTTATTGGAACGAGCATGCCCAGCTCACCATGTTCCAGGATCTCCAACGCGCCTTCCGTTCTTGTGGCAACGACCGCCGTGGAACAAGCCATTGCCTCCGCTATTGCTAAGCCAAAAGACTCTGTTTGTGAGGCGGAGACAAAGACCTCCAACGCGCAGTACAGCTCTCCAATCTCTTCAATCCAGTCGATGAAACGCACCCGATCTTTCAACTCAAGAGCGGAGGTTAACTGATAAAGATGCTGCCGATACTGCTGATCTGCTGAGCTATCGATCCCGGCAACGATGAAAAACGAATTCGGAACGAGCTTAGCGACTAGAGAGGCCGCCCGGAGAAACTGTTCTTGCCCTTTCAGCGGCTTCAATTCTCCCACGATGCCCACCAACAAAGAGCCTTCGGGTAGCCGCCATGCTTCCAGAAACGCGCGACGATTAAAGCTTTTAGCGACATCTTCGAACCGCCGAAACGAAACTCCGTTATTCACAACCACGATGCGTTCCTTAGGGGCGATTCCTTCCGCCCGTAACTGTTGAGCCACGGCGTTTGAGACTGCAATTACGCGGGCCACTTTTGACATCGTCAGCTTGTGCAGAGAACTAAGGGGAAAGAGAACATGCCGAGTGATGACCAAAGATGCGCCACGGTTTCGGGCTGCCGCGTAGGCTGCAATGGGGTAGTCGCGTGCCATATGAGCATGGATGATCTCCACGCCGTGCGTTTTAACAAATGCAGATAGTTGCCGTGCACTATACGCGTCGAACGAGTTTCGCAGCGGTAGCTCGAGGCGGTGGCTATGGTCAATCGCTGACAGCTGCTTGGCGACGGGCGAGCGCGGTCTTAATACTGCATAGACATCGTGACCGCGGGCAGCAAGTGAGTTTGATAGATCGACAAGGTGCCGCTCACCACCGCCGAGAAACTCAGCAGAACTGATTTGTAAGATCTTCAAGAGAAATTAAGAACAACAACTACCGCGGCGAATCTGTTTGGGCGTACGAAACCAAAACAGCATAGTACGAGTGTGTTTGGTTACACGCCTCAGGCTTGTCGGGCCGCAAGCAATAACACAGTGAAATCCTCAACGCAAACGGCACAAGTGTTGCGGACAATGTTCACTGCCCCCATGTGTTGAAGACCCTATTGGGAGGAGGAGTTTGTTATGACGAAATCCAGGTTAGTGACTGGTCTTTTTAAGAATCGGATAGCGGCGGAAGCCGGTATAGACGCTATCATGAAGCGAGGGTATACGCGCGACGACATAAGCGTGATGATGTCTGACGCTACCCGCAGCAAGGAGTTCGCAGTGCAAGCGAAGACGCATGCGGCGGATGGTGCTGGAATAGGTGGAGCGGTGGGGGGAGCCGTCGGCGCTGCACTGGCTGCGATAGTGGCAGTTGGTAGCACCATCTTCTTGCCTGGTTTAAATCTGGTGATCGCTGGGCCTATCGCGGCAGCGCTTGCTGGGGCTGGAGCAGGCGGCGTAACCGGCGGGATCATTGGAGCTTTAATTGGCGCCGGAATTCCAGAGTACCGAGCCAAGGTTTATGAGGCCGGCTTGAAGAGCGGCGGAATTCTTCTGGGTGTCGAACCCAAATCCGACGAGGAAACCGAACGCGTTGAAGAGTTGCTGGAGGCAATTGGAGCGGAACACGTCCGTACCGAATAACAAAAAAGGCCTGCACGGTTGTGCAGGCCTTTAACTTTGGAAATAAAATCTTTACCGACCGATAGAGTCTCCAATATCCTCGATAGCTTCCCCGACCTTACGACGTGCACGGCCAAATCCTTCCTGGATTTCACCGCCGGCCTGATCGGCTTCGCCTTCGGCTTCGAGGTCGCGATCGTCCAATACGCGTCCCGTAGTTTCTTTTATGCCGCCTTTGGCTTTGTCAAGTTTCCCTTCAAGTTCGTCTCTGTTTGGTAGTCCCATGTAAAGTTACCCCTTTCAGCTTGGATATTTTCTAAGGGTTTGTGCAATTGCCGTTCCGGGCAATTCCAATGGACTCGCTGGGTTTTTCAACCGATGGATGCTTGGCAATGCAGACAGCACTGTATGCTTCGAAGACTGTCGGAAGGGCGGTCATAGAACAAGCAACCAGGCATTACGGTCCGCGAAACTCTGTTTTCTCTCGATGCGGATGAAAGACCTGATCACCCTTATCCATACGAAGTTCGGCGATAATCGCTTCGGCAATACATGATGATGATGGGCGTTTCGGCAAACTGTCAGCAGAAAGCGGTTGCTTCAAGAGATCCCGGGACTGGGGTAGTTGGGTCATTTTCATTGTTGAACAACTCAGGCGGTCTCAGCCAGCAGTCGAACAGTGCTCTCGCTGAATTCAATGAGTTGTGTCAACAGTGCCTCAACGGTCTTGCCTCGGGCGGCTTGTATATCCCGAAACTCAAGGCGAACACCATATTCAAATACCATGTTCACGTTAGGTCTGTAGCACTCTGGGAAGGGCACCCG
>Ga0209751_10002155_pt1 | contig 19887 bp, 15 predicted proteins | sample RifCSP13_1_FD_184019 | JGI IMG/M metagenome (GOLD analysis project Ga0209751, IMG submission 184019) | Soil microbial communities from Rifle, Colorado - Rifle CSP2_sed 13_1 (SPAdes) (version 2) | ecosystem: Environmental > Terrestrial > Deep subsurface > Rock core/Sediment | place: Rifle... | reverse complement strand
GGACCGGCAGTCGACAATCGTCCGTTCATTGACGCGGAATACAATCTCATCTTTGTGGCTACTGAATATTTCGGCTACCTCCGCCGCGACGGCGATCTGAACGGCTTAAACTTCTGGTGGGTGAACCAGGTCAACCGCTCCCCGCTGCGCGACACGGGCGTACAGAATGCCATGGTCTGCTCATTCATCACCTCGCTGGAGTTTCAGTTTCGCTTCTTGCTGATAGCCACTCACTCCAATGCTGAGTGCCCGCAATAGAACCTTCATGCCTAAAGGTGCCCAAAACTACCTTACGTTTAACCGTGCTTGACAAATAGTAAATTGTAACTATAATTGTTACAGACGACTCGGCGAGGCGCGTTCGAGTTCCGGATTCCGCCCATATGTCCACAAGTAGCCGGTTTGCCGTAGCAGTGCATGTGCTGACCCTGATGGCTTGGTCTGATGACGAGCCGGTCAAGTCAGAGCAGGTGGCCAAAAGTGTCAATACCAACGCCGTAGTCATCCGGCGGATTCTTTGCGAACTGGCGCAGGCGAGGCTGGTTGTTTCGCAAACAGGTTCGACCGGCGGCTCAAGGCTCGCCCGTAAGCCGGCGCACATCACGCTCCTGGATGTTTATCATGCGGTCGAGGCGAAGGGCGTTTTTTCAATGCCCCGGCACCCGCCAAGTCGCCGTTGTCCTGTAGGTATTAATATTGACAACATCCTGGGGGAAGTACTCGAAAAGGTGAATACGGCAGTCGAACACGTGCTTACAAAGATCACCATAAACGACGTTGTCCAGCGTCTGCAACCTTGTTACAGCGAGCGAGAAATAGTTGAAGAGACGGCCTTAAACCCAAGGAACGCTAGAAGTTGAAACCGTTTGTAACCACCTTAGTGACAGAACACATGGAAACGGAACTCTTAAAGGACGACACGTTCCCTGCCGATTTCGGAAAAAGCGGCATGTTGAACGGCGTCCGACCTGATCTTGAAGACGACTTATTGGACGCTTACTCGAGGGCTGTCATCACTGCGGCTGAGAAGGTCAGCCCCTCTGTCGTCTATATAGAGGTTACGCAGAGAACCCGGAGGCGCGGAAGTTCTCGGCGCGTACCGCAAGAAGCCCGCGGCGGCGGCTCTGGCTTCGTCCTTACTCCGGATGGCTTTGTTCTAACGAACAGCCATGTTGTGCACGGTGCGACGAGGATACAGGTCACTCTGGCAGATGGTCACAAAGAAGAGGCGGAATTGATCGGAGACGACCCCGATACCGACCTGGCGGTGATCAGGATCAACGCGGTCAACCTGGTGCCTGCGCACCTGGGTGATTCCCAAAAAATACGTGTCGGTCAACTCGTTGTCGCCATTGGTAATCCTTACGGTTTTCAGTACACAGTAACCGCCGGGGTCATAAGTGCCCTGGGTCGCTCGCTGCGAGCGCAGTCAGGGCGGCTAATGGACGACGTTATTCAGACTGATGCGGCACTTAATCCCGGAAACTCTGGTGGCCCTTTGGTTAACTCGCGAGGCGAAGTGATTGGCGTGAACACAGCAATGATCTTGCCTGCTCAGGGAATCTGCTTTGCCACTTCGGTTGATACCGCAAAATTTGTGGCCAGCCGGCTAATACGCGATGGTAAAGTGAGCCGCAGCTATATTGGTCTTGCCGGACAGAATGTTCCATTGCCGCGGCGTCTTGTCCGTTATTACAACCTCCCGGTTGAGAGCGGCATCATGGTGATCTCGTATGACGCGAATAGTCCAGCAAAGAAGGCCGGCATCCTGGAGGGCGATGTAATTGTCGGGTTTGACGATCACCCGATTTCCGGCATCGATGAGCTTCACAGGCTTTTGACTGAGGATCGCATAGGTCAGCGCTCTTCGCTCGTGGTAATCCGGGGTACAGAAAAGTTGACCCTGAATGTGGTTCCCCAAGAGACAGAGGAGACCCAGCCCCACGTGGAAAGGTAACGCTCTCAGCCATAAGCAGAAACTTCTGACAACGCCATTACGTAACATAGCATCTTAGGTTTAACAAATTTTACCGCAGGTCCCCGAAAGGCAGGTTTTCGATTGACTAGATTTGAGAATGAACAAGTTCCGGTTCGCTTGTCGGATTCCGTCGACCACGCTTTTGTGAGCCTGGAAGCGGAACTTCTGGAAGACACCAATGCTACCAACGACATCGACGAGGTGCTCGAACGGCTGGAGAGAGCAACGACCGAAATCAGCCCGGATGAGCACCTGACGGAGGAGGCCTCATTTTCTACCGCAAGCACCGACGAAGAAGAGGATTCAGCTGCCGGTCAGGACGTGGAACTCGACCTGTCGGCTGGTGAGCTTGACAGGTCTTCGGATCCCGTCCGCGTCTATATGCGGGAAATGGCACTCGTTCCACTGCTAACACGCGAGCAGGAGGTTTCCATCGCCAAAAGGATCGAATGGGGACAAAAGCGCGCCCAAAGAGCCATCACTCGTTCCCCGATCGCCATTGTCGAGCTGTTAAAGATTGGCAGTGAGCTGGAAGCGCAGACCTTGGCCATCCGCGATGTGGTCAGTTTCTCTGATCAAACCGAGACTGAAGAACATGAGGATCGCAGCGAAGAATATCTCCAGTGGACTCTCGAAGGTATTCAAAACATTCGCCGGCTCTACCGCAAGGCCCTTCGCGAAGCCGACCAAAAGTTAGCTGAACAAAAGCGAGTCCGAGCCAGGCAATCAAAGAAACTGATTCGGCTCAAGTTCCGGCTTGCTCGGACTCGGCTGGCTATCTCTCAGGAGATTGCTGGTCTTCAACTCAAGGAAAAAACCCGGCAAAGGCTCATCGATGCGATTGCGAGAGTGTACAGGGAGACTCGCACGCTCGAGCGCCAGATTGAAGACTGCACGGAAAGGCTAGGCAAGAAACGCATAAAGCCGGAGGAAGCAAAACAGTTGAAGCGGCAAGGGGCCGCCTCTCGACGCCGGCTCAAAGAGCTCGAGTCGGAGCATCATGTCTCTGCTCTGGAGATCAAGCGCTCGCATCAGATGATCATTTCTGGCGAGGCTCAAGCAGCTCAGGCCAAACATGAACTGACGGAGGCCAACCTGCGTCTGGTGGTCTCAATCGCCAAAAAGTATCAGAACCGAGGCCTGCATTTCCTGGATCTCATTCAGGAGGGGAATCTTGGCCTCATGAAAGGTGTAGATAAGTTTGACTGGCGGCGTGGCTACAAATTTTCGACATACGCGACATGGTGGATTCGTCAGGCAATCACGCGGGCCATTGCCGACCAGGCACGAACGATCCGCATTCCGGTGCACATGATTGAGGTGATCAATAAGCTACGAAACACCACGCGTGAGCTGGTGCGCGAGCTTGGTCGTGAACCCACGACCGAAGAGATTGCGCGAAAAATGGGTAGTTCGGTGGAAAAGGTAAGCAAGGCGCTCAAGCTCGTGCAGCAACCCGTGTCCCTGGAGACGCCAATCGGCGAAGGTGGCGATTCACAACTCGGCGACCTTATAGAGGACAAATCAAGCACCAGCCCGTCCGAAAGAGTGATTGCTTCAAACCTGCGCGAGATTACGGGGGACGTATTGCAGACTCTGAGCCCGCGCGAGGAGCGGGTTATCCGCATGCGCTTCGGTCTGGACCATGGCGACCATGAGCGCACCCTGGAGGAAGTGGGCCAGAACTTCAACGTGACTCGCGAGCGCATTCGCCAGATTGAAGCGAAGGCGCTCAGAAAGCTGCGTCATCCCTCGCGGGCGCGGCTTCTAAAGAACTTCATCGAAGGCCCGGTACAGAAAAGCTGAGCACAAAAGGCCGAGCTGAATACAAACTGCCGAGTATCACAAGGTGCTGAGTATAAAATGCGTTAGCCTCACCGTTCCTTCTCATTCTCACCCGGCTAGTTGAGAGCACTTTGTCCCAATGGTAAAAGCCGCGCCCGTTTCGTACAACGCCCAATTCACTAATTTTTCACAGTTCTGAGCCGGGTGTGAATGAGATTTCCTTTATTACCTGCATCGAGATTCTCGAAATTCCAAGATCGCAACTAGATGGTATAATTCCCCCATGGTTGAGTACTCGCAGCGAACGAAGATCCATGTAAGAGTACTGCGTGCCGGAGAGGTTGAGTCGAACGGCAACGAGTGGGCGGATTTTTCTACCGAAGAACGAATCGAAGCAGTGTGGACTCTAACTATGCTCTGCCTTGCCTGGAGCAACCCTGCAATCAATGAGCCCCGACTTCAAAGAACTATTACTCGCACTCAACGCTCACGGAGTTGAGTATCTAATAGTTGGCGCACATGCCTTGGCCGTCTATGGTCATGTGCGCGCTACAAAGGACCTCGACGTCTGGGTTCGACCGGATCAGGAAAATGCCAAGAGAATATTAAGTGCCTTGTCAGCCTTCGGCGCGCCTCTCGCCGATCTCACCATTGAAGACTTGACTAAGGCCGGAACCGTTTTCCAGATCGGCATAGCACCGCTGCGAATTGATTTGATGACTGCGATCGACGGCGTTGACTTCTCACAAGCGTGGCCAGACCGGATTCAGACCAGCTTCGCCGGCGCGCCGGTCTTTGTAATTTCTCGTCACCACCTAATCACGAATAAGAGGGCGACCGCGCGGTTGCAGGATCTGGCCGACGCCGAGCGGCTGGAAGCACAAGATCACTCTTAAACTTCAAATGAGCCAACTCGAAGCAATCAAACTTGCGCTTACTATATGCTTGTCAGGCGAGCGGGTAGCGAAGGGCAAAGTATCTATATCGCTATCAATAAGTGGCTCGGTACGTTGGCGCCGACAATCCAGTTCGGAATCATAGGCGACGGCGCCTTCGCGCATGGCAGTTTCCTGATACTGGTAGTGGGAGCATTCTGCTCAGTCTTTGATCTGATCTACATCTGGATGCTTCTTGATGTAAGCTCAAAGCAACAAGATTAATCCGCCACTCACCATTAACACTATCATCCACAGCAGATCGAGATTGAACCAGGCACGACGCAGTAGCGACAATCCCAGCTTCTCATAGACCAGCAAGGCAATCAGCAGTGCCACCAATAGATGTCCCGAGCTATGCACACCCACGGCGGCTAGCCATCGGAAGCCATTGGTCAATCCCACCTCCGCAGCTCCATGGGAAGAATCCGAGATGTGTGACAAGTGCTCCGAATGTACGTTTTGCTGGGGCTGGCTCCACTTCAACAGGATTGGCACAAGCATCAACCCTGCACCATGCGCTGAGGCCATCAGGAATGACCAGAGAGTGAGATCGCGGAAACCAACTCGCATGCCTACCCATTTGGGATGGCTAGCGCGGAGAAGGCGGTAGAGACCAAAACCAAACAGAACCGCTGCGGCCCCATAGCGAAGCGCTCTTTCAGGCAAACTCGCCTGGGCCAGCCAGAGGACAATGAGGATGAATACGATAGATAGAGCGTGCCCGAGGGCTATCGGCGGTATCGCCTTCAGGACAGCGCGTCGACTTTTCTCCTGCAAACCAAGGGCTACAGCAAAGAGCCACCCCATTGCGGGATTGATTCCATGAAAGGCTCCCAGGCCAAAAAGTGCCAACCAGGGCCAGAGCTGGTTCATGGAAAGCAGTAAGAATCTGAAGAGCAGTCTCCGCCTTCCAGTCGAATTTGATGTGAGCGATAACCATCAAACTCCACAAAGAAGTCGGGATCTATGCTGAGACCGCCAGCCGGTTCGGCGTTCAGTTTTACCATCCAACTCTTCACTCCATCGGGGTAAAACTGTTCGTCCCAGGCGTAGTAGAGAGAGTTGGTGAAATAAACACGACGGCCATCGCGGCTAACCTCAACCATCTGCGGAGCGCCGTTCAACGGCACTTCGGGCTTCTTCGGATGGGGAGTACGGCGCACGATTCCTCCCAGGTGCACCGAGCCTGTGAACTTGGGATTGAAGGGATCGGAGACATCGTATTGCTGCAGCTCTCCCGTACCCCAGCAGGAGACGTAGAGGAAACGATCGTCGAGTGACAGATTGATGTCGCTAACCAGCGGAGGCACGGCATTGAAGCCTTGCAATAGCGGCGGCAATTGTGAAGCTTCGGCGGGCTCGGCTGGGATCTCGATCACTTTCCGGGCGTTCCAACTGCCATTGTCGCGATGCCAGAGCCAAATTGAACTCGACAGATCTTTGAGAGATACAACAACGCCCACAAAACCATATGCTTTTGTGGGATCGTGCGCGGCCCTCAATTCCAGGACCAGTTGGTGCTCGGCACCGAGGTCAATAGTCTGTAGATGACGACGCCGGCGCAAGTCCCAGAAGTGAAGCTGGTGGCCATATTTGCTGTTCAGAAGCAAGTCGGGCTGCAGTCCAGTCTCAATCATATTCGGGGTGCCCCACTCACTTGTGACCATCGTATCGTGGCCAAGATGCCACCAAAAATCATAGGCCAGGTACTGTGGTCCACGGTCCACTTCCCATTGGCCCAGCACATCGAAGGAGTTGTGATCCAGCAGGAAGATTCCACCCGGTCCCTCACCGCTGGGCGAACCTAGAGCGCTAACGTAGATTCCTTCGGGGCCGCAATGAATGGTATGGAGTCGCGAATAGTTAGCGCGGCTAAAGACTTCCTCAGGCTCAATTACTTTTACGATCTGTGGCTGGCGTGGATTTGGCTTGGTGTCAATTATGTAGATGCGGGATGAGCGCAAGCCCGGCACTACGAGGTAGCGACGCTCGACGTGTGGATGGGGGGCATAAGGACAGAGCGCCGAACTGCAGGCGTTCCAGCCGAAGTGGTGCAACTCATCGCCTGCTTTGGGCATATCAAGTTTGCCGACGATTTGACCATAAGTGGATGAGTCAGGGGCAACATCAACCACAGTCAGTGCATCAGATTTTCCATCTTTATTTGGATTGAAGGCTACAACATAGGCGAGTTTTTCGGGTGGTGCTTGCATCGCCAGCCGCGGCGACGGATAAAAGGTTGGATCGGGTTTCCACTGTGCCATGTTCGACTACTCCTTTCGCGTGGTGAGGAGTTAATAGAGAAACTGCGCCGTGCCGGTTGGCAAGGCGGTACTTTTGACGATTCTAAAAAAGACTTCAGTTACATGTAGGTACTTTGGAACTGACCTACACACGCGGACAAAGATGTTGCGATTGGGGCGCAGTATATCAGGAAATTGCTCGGCAGTCAGTACCACCGCGCCGTAGCTGCGAGTCGGTACCACCGCGCGGTAGAAGCTGTGAAATAAATTGGTTAAGGCTTTATGGAAAAAATCTCTCAGGTCGGGAAGGGGGCAAGGCAGGCTTCTGGGGAGAAAGGGCGTCAAGTTTCAGTCTGCCGCCGCCCCCGCTCAACATTGAATGCCAGTCAACATTGAATTAGCCACTCAAATTGATCCCCTAACTGTTAATGGCTGATCATACCATTGATCATTCCAGACTTGCTGCCAACCTGAGAGATTGCTGCACTTGAATCATTCATTTCAGTGGGCGAGTGGCTTTTGAAGTCAGCGGGGGCGGCGGCAGACTGAAACTTGACGCCCTTTCTCCCCAGAAGCCTGCCTTGCCCCCTTCCCGACCTGAGAGATTTCCAACATGTCCCTTACCGCCTTCAACTGCAAAATTTTCACAGCTTCGGTAGCGGGTGGGTCCGCATGTCAGTACCACCGCGCGGTACACATTAATGTCAATGCAGATTGCAGCTGCTGGACTCGCAACCCACCCGCTGCCGCGCGGTGGTACTGACTCCGTTGACACGAGAGTTGACTGTTGCGTGCGGATCCACCTGCTACCGCGCGGTGGTACTAACTCCATGATGGTTAGGACAGAAATGTATTTCGAGGCAGAGTTGGAACACTCCTCTGACGATGTTTCGTGGAGCTGGAATTCTGACCTGGTCTTACATCAGGCGGCAGTCTTGATTTCTCCAGGTCGCGACGTCTGGGGGCGAGCCTTTCCTTCCGTCGGCACAGGATCCACCGGACTCGCTTTAAAGTAATAGCTGCCCTTCATCGTCCAGGCATTTAAGTTAAAGGGTCGCCGAGCTCCGCACCTCACGCAGGCACGATAGGTCTCGCCATCCCGCGTAATCGGACGGCTCATTTCCGTATGCTGGCATTGAAACCGTTCCCGCAGCCATGTGGTCACTCTGTGGGCCGGGGCGAACATCTTCTCAGACTGCTTTTGAGCTGATTTAGACGCAAATACGTCCATATGCCTCTTCCTCCATCGGACAGGCCAAAGTCTCTCGGATGCCCGCACATTTAACCCCCCGCAGTCCACCCGCGTTGGGCATCTCTAAACTTTGGTTAAGTATGGTAAACGCAGTATAACACAGCCTCTTTCGGGCTACAAGTTGAGAGAGGTGACGACCGAGAACCCCGCGACTCCCAGTTTCTGCCCTTGTAGTCATGTGTCCCGCTTCGTATTATACACACAACAACGTACTATTGGTGAAACAACTTTTCGTTTGCTAAAATCTGGCGCCATGGCCTCGTGCGTCGTATCCTATGTAGATATCGAAGGGCTCAGACACAGCGTGGAAGTGGAAGCTGACAGCCTGTATGAAGCAGCCATCTTCGCGGTACGCACTTTCAGAGAACACGCTTGCGAACCCGGGCAAGCGAGTAAGTTAGAGGTTGAGATCCGCAGCTCAGTTACGCATACCGTTACCTTGAAGAAGATCCACGACTGGCTTAGAGGCGGAGCAAAGACACCAAAAGAAGCCGTAATTAAGGAGCGCCTGCGAGCGTTACTGTAGCAGTGATTTAATGGTTTGCTTTTTCGGTTAACTACCAATTATTGTCTTGTCGTCCCGCGAAGTTTCTACCGTTTTCAAGGAGAGAGGAATATGCCCAAAGTGCTGCTGGGAATAGCCGCGCTCGCGCTTTCCGTCAACTCGGTCTTAGCGCAAACCGCCGAGGATGTCGTGAACCGTTACCTGAAAACTGTCGGCGGTATGGAGAAGATTCAGGCCGTAAAGACGTTGCGCCGCACTGGTAGGCTTATTGGCGGCGGAGGTTTTGAAGTCATAGTTGTGAAAGAAAACAAGCGGCCGGCGATGGTGCGCGAAGAGTTTTCGTTGCAAGGATTAACAGGAATCAACGCTTACGACGGCAAGACCGGTTGGAAGATCGAACCGTGGCAAGGAAAGAAAGATCCGGAGCCGCTGGGTGAAGAGGAGATGAAAAGTATTATTGAAGACTCTGACTTTGATGGTCCACTAGTCAATTACCAGGGCAAGGGTAACAAGGTTGAGTTGGCAGGAATGGACCAGATAGAGGGCACCGATGTTTACAAGCTCAAAGTGACGCTCGCAAACGGCGATGTCTATTACTACTACATGGACACTGACTACTTTGTGCCGATCAAGATAGACACCATAAGGATAGTTCGCGGCGCCGAACGTGAATACGAAACTATGTTGGGAGACTATAAGGAGATCGCCGGGTGGTATCTTCCTCACTCTTTCGAAACGAATGTGAAAGGCAGTCAGGACAAGGAAAAGGTCGTTTACGACAAGATCGAGGCGAATATACCGCTCGAGGACAACCGCTTTAGCGCGCCGGCCAAGCCGACATAGGGAGAAGCGCAGACAAGCGGCTCAGCCGCCTCCCTTGCGGTATGCCTATGAAACTGTGAAAAATTGCAAGTTGGGAAGGGGAAAATTGCAATTTTTCACAGCTTCCTGACTGAGGTTTATTGAAGTTGATTGGGTACGTTCCGGCTCGAGTGCTAAGAGGAAAAGGATCAAGATGATCACAATGAAAATCAGCTCCGCCCATTGGGGCTTTGCATTTTTACTTGGCTCTGCTCTGCTCACTGGCGCGCGAGCGCAAAACTCACAGTCGCCACCAGTGAAAGTAGATTCCGAAACGATCTCCGGTTTGGGTGCGCGCAATATTGGTTCAGCCGCTATGAGCGGGCGCGTTGCAGCCCTTGATGCCGTGCAGGAGGGAAAGCGGCTTACTGTGTATGTGGGCGCGGCCAGCGGCGGAGTCTGGAAGTCGGTAAACGGTGGCACGACCTACAAGCCGGTCTTTGATAAACAGCCAGTTCAATCCATCGGCGCCGTCACGATCGATCCAAACAACTCCAAGGTGGTCTGGGCCGGCACAGGCGAAGCCTGGACGCGCAACAGCGTGTCTATTGGTGATGGTATCTACAAATCGGTTGACGGTGGCGACAACTGGACCAACATGGGGTTGAAGGAATCTGAGCGGATAGCCAAGATCATCGTCGATCCTCGTAACAGCAACACCGTCTATGCGTGCGTACCCGGAAAACTGTGGAGCGATAGCGAAGAGCGTGGGCTTTTTAAAACCACCGATGGCGGCAACTCTTGGGTGAAAATCCTAAACGGTCCTAATCTTTCGACCGGTTGCTCGATGATCTCCATCAACAAGCAGGCGCCGCAAACTATCTACGCAGGTATGTGGGACTTTCGTCGTCAAGGCTGGACATTCCGCTCCGGTGGAGACGGCCCCAACGCTCCCAGTGGAAGCGGTCTGTTCCGCAGTACCGACGGTGGTTCCTCCTGGACTGAACTTGACGACAAAACCGCTAAAGGCCTGCCTTCCAAACCCTGGGGTCGAGTGGCAGTGACAGTGGCTCCTTCTAAGGGCAACGTTGTCTATGCATTCATTGAAGCAGAGCCACCAAAAAACGGACTCTACCGATCTGATGACGGAGGCCAGACCTGGATCGCGCTGGACCGCAGCCAGCCGATGCTTTGGCGTCCATTCTATTTCGCCAATCTCATTGTCGATCCGACAAATGAGAATAGGATCTATAAACCTGATGGGCCACTGATCGTCAGCGACGACGGTGGAAAGAGTTTTAGCAACATATCTGGCGGCGCACATGGCGATTTTCATGACGTCTGGATTAATCCAGGCAATTCAGATCAGTTGATTACTGGAGATGATGGAGGGATCTGGTATTCCTATGATGCCGGCAATCGCTGGTGGAAAGGTGACAATCTTCCGATCTCGCAATTCTATCATGTCAGCGTAGACATGGATATGCCTTACCACGTTTATGGTGGACTGCAAGACAACAGCTCCTGGGTGGGAGACTCTCAATATCCAGGCGGGATCACCAACAGCCGTTGGGAAAACATGTATGGTGGCGACGGCTTCTGGATGTTCGTCGATACCGCCGATCCCGATTACATTTATGCAGAGTCGCAGGGGGGCTACATCGGTCGCATAAATCGAAAGACACTTGAGACGCGCAGTATTCAACCGCTGCCTCAATACAAAGAACGTAAGCTGCGCTATAACTGGAACACGCCGATTCACCTGAGTGCCACCCAGAAGGGCACCGTCTATATTGGCGCTCAGTTTCTCTTTCGTTCGCGTGATCACGGTCAAACCTGGGAGCGGATTTCCCCTGATCTGTCGACCAATGATCCAGAAAAGCAGCGGCAGGAGCAGTCAGGTGGCGTTACCGTAGACAACTCCGCCGCCGAGATGCATACAACAATTTATGCGATTGCTGAATCCCCGAAGAATCCCAACCTGATCTGGGTCGGCACCGACGATGGCAACGTGCAACTCACTCGGGATGCTGGCAAAACGTGGACCAACGTCGTAAGCAACATTCATGGTCTACCCAGAAACGCCTGGGTCTCCTCCATTGAAGCGGGTCACTATGATGAAGGCACTGCCTATGCCACTTTCGATCTGCACACATTCGGCGACTTGCGCCCGTTTCTTTTTAAGACTGCAGACTTTGGCAAGACGTGGACGCCGATCATCGGTCCGGATGCACCAGTACGCGGCTACGCTCACGTAGTGAAAGAAGACCTAGTCAACAAAGATCTTCTATTTGTCGGCACCGAACTTGGTCTTTGGGTTTCCCTCGACGGTGGTAAGCAGTGGGCACAATATAAGGGTGGCGATCTTCCAAACGTGGCTGTAAGGGATCTGGCGATTCATCCACGGGATCATGATTTGATCATTGGTACTCACGGAAGAGGCATTTGGATTGTCGACGACATTACACCCCTGAGGGGCCTGCGACCCGACACGCTCGCAAGAGACGCGGTGTTCATCCAGGCGAAACCTGCCGTGCAGCGCATTCCGGCTTCCGGCGGGTGGGTAAATGGCGACGCTGCGTTTTCCGGGCCGAATCCTCCCAACGAAGCCGTCATCACCTACTACCAGAAGAAGCGACACATTTTTGGCGATTTCAAACTGGAGGTGTTCGATTCCAACGGCAATTTGGTGGGCAACATTCCCACGAACAAACGTCGAGGCCTGAGTCGCGCAACCTGGTCTATGCGGCTGGAACCTCCCAAGGTGCCTACGGCGGCAAGCGCGGCTTTTGGCGCAACAATAGGTCCGCGCGTGTTGCCTGGAATTTATACCGTCAGGATGAGCAGAGATAAGGATATCCAAGAAATACAGTTAGAAGTGGTCGCTGATCCACGCTCCAAACACACTGCTGCGGATCGCAAATCCCAATTCGATCTTTCCATGAAGCTCTACAATCTTCTGGGCGATATGACGTTTGCCGTAGATCGAATCAACGGCGTTCGCATCGCCTTGGAGGAGCGGGCGTCGAAGTTACCGTCTGACGACGATCTTGGAAAACGACTGCGGGGCGCTTCGGCACACGTCGATGAGCTGCGGCGAAAAATCGTGGCGACTAAGGAAGGTGGGATGATTACCGGTGAGGAGCGGCTACGGGAAAATCTGGCAGAACTCTATGGCAGTGTTGTTGGTTTTGAAGGCCAGCCTTCGCAAACTCAGATTGAGCGCACGAACGCTATCACTCGCGAACTTGGCGATGTAGTAATCAACTTCGACGCGTGGTTGGCGAAAGAACTTGCCGGCGCGAATGCGGCATTACAGTCGAGACGATTGGATGTGATAACGCCGCTCACCCGCGAAGCGTGGCAAAGAGCCGAGCAGAAATAGCCCGGCACCGTGGACTGCGCGCAGGTCAGTACCGGGAGCGGTAGCAACCGGGTGTTATTGTCCGACCAGCCTGCCCGGCATACACCCGGTCGCTACCGCTTCCGGTACTGACCTGCTCCTTGCTAGTAGATCTGGACGACCACGCATCGGATCACTACTGACCTTGTAATCAACGTCAGTCTCTTCTCTTCACGTTTCGATCTAATTGTGGCATATTCCACGCAACTCATTCAGCAAGAGCCCAGCCATGTTTTTTCGTTTTCGCAAGCAAACCAATCGAGCCTGGCTCCTCCCTGCGATATTTCTTCTACTCATACCAACTCCCGCCGAGGCCCAGCGGCGAGCTGCGGCGCGTGGGGCTGAACGCCACTATCAGGCGGGGCTCGCACTACTGGAGAAACAGGAGTTGGATCAGGCCATTGCCGAGTTATCACTTTCCACGAAGCTGAATCCGAAGTCTGCCCTTGCTTACAAGGCGCTGGGCATTGCGTTGTCGCGAAAAGGTGAATTGCAAGCGGCCGGAGAATCCTTTCGCAAGGCCATCCAGATCAATCCCCGAATTTACGAAGCTCAGCTTGGGCTCGCTTCAGTCCTGCAACAAAAGGGGGATCTTGAAGGCGCGATTGCGGCCTTCAAGCAGGCGGCCTCCTTAAAGCCACAAGACGCAGAAGGCCGGTTATTTTTGGGAGCTGCTTATCAACAAAAAGGGGATCTGGAATTCGCCATTGCTGAGTATCGTCAAGCTACTCAACTCAAGCCCGACAACGCAGAGATGCATGCTCGTCTTGGATATGCGCTAGCCACGAAGGGAGCTCTTCAGGAAGCGATTACGGAATATGAAACGGCGGTGGGCCTCAATCCGGAACTTGGCGAGGCCCAATATTATCTAGGTGCAGCTCGCTGGTTTTCAAAAGACGTTGATGGGGCTATCGCGGCTCTCACCAAGTCTACAAAACTGCTGCCGACCCACCCTAACGCACACTACTACCTGGGACTCGCTCTTGAGAAGAAAGGTGATCTCCAATCTGCAATCGATGAACTAAAAACTGCTGTCGCCCTGGCTCCAGAGATGATTGAGGCACGCCAGGCATTAGGGCGTGCACTCGACAAAGACGAAGACCTCGACGGAGCAATCGAAGCGTTTCAAGCAGTCATCAGGCTCAAGCCTGATCTCGCACAGGCCCACAACGATCTTGGTCTTACTCTTGTGCGCAAGCGCGACCCGGAAGGCGCCATCGCTGCGTTCAACGCGGCGCTCAAACTTGATCCAAATGATCTCGTGGCAAACTACAATCTGGGCATGGTTCTGATCCAGAAAGCTGACTATGCAGCGGCCGTTGAGCAGTACCGCAAACTGCTCACGCTGGCGCCCGAGAGTGGCGAGGTTCACTACAATTTGGGATTGGCTTTGAAACAGAGGGACAAACTCGATGAGGCGGTGACCGAGTTGAGAAAGGCTATTGCCTTACAGCCGTCTCTGCATGAGGCGCATTACATGCTGGGGGTAATTTTCTCGCAGCAGTCAAAACCTGACGACGCGGTGGCTGCTCTGAAGACGGCTGTCGAAATCAAACCAGACTACGCCGCGGCCCACTACTTTCTCGGCACGGTCCTGCAACAACAAGGCAAAGTTGATGATGCTATAGCCTCCTTTCGGAAAGCCCTCGAATTTGCCCCAGCTGCTCCTGAAATACACAACACGCTCGGCGCCGCCCTCCGGCAGAAGGGAGACAAAGCTGGCGCACAGGCGGAATTTCAAGAAGCTGCACGGTTGAACAAGATCAAATCAGACCAACAGGCGGCAGTGTTCGCCACCAACACAGGCCTGGCGCGTCTCAACGCAGGCGACCTTGATGCTGCGATTGAGAGATTCCAGGCAGCCACTCAACTCGACCCAACAAATGCAGTGGGCTTTTACAATCTAGCCTTGGCACTGCAGAAGAAGGGTCAAAAGGAGGCAGCTCAGACGGCCTATCAGAAGGCCCAAGACCTCAATCCTCGGGTCAAACCGTTGCCTTGATTATTTCCAATTACATTTCTGATTATAATTCTTGACTCTGGTCGAGTGCGGGTGTAAGTTCTTGCTCCGACAGAACCTCGCCCTGATTCCGTGAAATTGGGTTTTTTTGAAGTCCCTGGTTGTGGTGGTCTGTGTTGGTGGCGTTTTATCGGACGCTATCATTAAATTTGGATAAATCCAAAATTTCGTAAGCACCTTTGGGAGTTTGGTTCCAATAGAGCTCTGGCCAGCACGCTTTACGGTGACGGTAAACGCTGCATTCATATCGTCTAACGCGTTATTCCAGGCTTTTAGTTATTAACATCCGAGGCTTGGCTACCCATTTGCGTAAGAGTTATCCACTATTCGGTGAAATCTATTGCGCAATCGCTTTCGAAACTTTGATACCTACAAAATCTGAAGCTGACACACGGATACCCGGCAATTCGAAGCGCTGCGGCCGGATCCAGTCTCGGCCTGAGATCGAAACTTCCTGGCGATGGTGGACACTGTCCACAAGGCTTTTTCACGATCACTCCACCGGGGGCTCACCGTTTTTTGTGTGCGGCCTTCAATTCATAGATGCCGCTGAAATACTAAACTCGAAGGAGTACCGATATGCACAGAAGTAGAGTCGCGCTCTTCCTACTCAGCATTTTGCTTATTTCCATTCTAGTCGTCGACATTCGCGCGCAGGCTGTTTATGGAAGCATCATAGGAACAGTCGCTGATGAAAAAGGCGCCGCCGTTGTCGGCGCGACTGTGACGGTCACAGACTTGGCCAAAAACGTATCCAGAACCGTCACAACCAATGACTCTGGCAATTATGAAGCGAGGTCGCTAATACCTGGTAAGTACCAGATCAAAGTTGAACAAACTGGATATAAGGCCGCTGTCCAGGAGATTGAGGTGAGGGCTGACGTAGCCGTTACAGCCGACGTAGCTTTAGAGGTAGGCGCCGTCAGCGAGACAGTGACGATTTCTGCTGAAGCCCTGGAGCTCGCTTTGAAGACCGATCGAGCTGACGTTTCCACCAGTTTTACGGGTAAGCAGCTTCAGGAGCTTCCGATCTTCAATCGCAACTTTACCGAAATCATACTGGCTTCGCCCGGCACACAAAAGCTTGCATGGCAACACGCCGCGAGCGAGAACCCACAGGGCTCAACCCAAACAATGGTCAACGGCCAGCATTTCAGCGGCACATCATATCAACTTGACGGTACTGACAATCGCGATCCGATTTTAGGAATTATCGTGATCAACCCGACACTTGAGGGTGTCAGCGAGGCTAAGGTAACTACACAGAATTTCGACGCAGAGTTTGGCATGGCCACGGCTGGCGTGGTGACGGCTCAAACTCGTTCGGGGTCAAATGATCCACACGGTTCTGCTTTTATGTTCCGCCGCAATGACATCTTTCAGGCTCGTGATCCTTTTTCGCAGAGCTTGCGGAATCCTTTGATCTCGGGAAACTTGGATGATGGGCAGGCGAGAATAATACCGGAGAGCCTATGGAGTCAATTCGGTGGCTCGTTTGGCTGGAAAATACTTAGAGATAAAAGCTTCGTCTTTGGCGACTACCAGGGCACCCGCAGTAAGGAAGGCGCGTCAGTAAGAACGACCGTGCCGATCCTGGCGGCACGACAGCCCAATGCCCAAGGCTTCTTCGATCTGAGTGCATACCCGAAGCAGATTTATGATCCATTAACGGGTGACCCGAATACCGGGGAGCTGCGCACGGCGTTCGCTGGAAACCTCATTCCGGCAAACCGCATCTCACCACAAGCACTAGCCCTCATCAGACTGTTCCCGGCGCCAAATGGACCCGGAATAAACGACAACTTCAGCGCCGCCGGCACCGATAATTTCGATGCCGATCAGTTCAACATTCGAGGTGATCATTACTGGAGCAAAGATCTACACCTATTTGTTCGCTACAGCTTCGCCAAGTATCAGAGGACAAAGCCAGGCGCCTTGGGCTTCCTTCTTGGCGGGGAGGGCTTAAGCGGGGCACGCTTCGCTGGCACCTCGAAGGTCCGCAATCAATCATGGGCCGCGGGCTTCGACTATGTAGTGAATCCGAGAGTAATAACAGACTTCCGCTTCGGCTACTTCAAGTACAAAGTCAACGTGCTGCCGGGCGGGTTTGGCACCACGCCCGCTGCGGATGCTGGCATACCGGGCCTCAACCTTGATGACACCACGTCGGGCATGCCGTGGTTTGATATACAGGGCGTGGGAGCTACACGCCTCGGCTTTGCCCTCAGCCCCAATGGCTGCAATTGCCCGCTAATTGAGGAGGAACACCAGTTTCAATTTGCCAACAACTGGACATTGCTCGAGGGAGATCATACGTATAGGTTCGGGGCCGATCTCCGTTTTGCCCAGAACCTTCGCGTGCCATCAGACGCGCACCGGGCCGGTCAGGTACATTTTAATGAAGCCCGAACTGCTAAAATCGTTGCGAACAAGATTGTTGATGGTGGGCTTGGGCTTGCTACCTTTCTGCTTGGCGACGTGACCAACTTTGAGCGTTACGTGAGCACAAGCACAGACGCAAAAGAATATCAGCGCCGCTGGTTCTTTTACGGACAGGACACGTGGAAGACAACTCCAAAGCTAACGCTGAACTATGGCCTGCGCTGGGAGTTGATCTTTCCGGAAAAAATCAAAAATCCTGCGGATGGGAGTCTGCTGAACCTTGAAACAGGCGATCTCTTTGTCGGCGGCGTTGGCGACGTCGACAAACAATTTAACGTAAAGCCGACTTACACGGCGTTTGCTCCGCGTGTCGGCTTGGCCTATCAGTGGACCGACAAAACAGTCATTCGTGCGGGCTATGGCCGAAGCTTCGACATCGGCGTGTTTGGTTCAATCTTTGGGCACGCCGTCACACAGAACCTGCCGGTGCTGGCGTTCCAGAATCTTGACGACGACGATTTCAAGCGAGTGTTCACGCTCGGTTCAGGGCCGCCGGCTCCGGTTTTCCCGCCTGTGCCCTCAGATGGTCACCTACCGCTGCCGTTGGGGATAGAAGGGCGGGCGCGTCCTTTCAAGATGAGGTTGCCAACGCTTGATGCCTGGAATATCACCGTTCAGCACCAGCTCGGACGCAATACTTCTCTGGAGGCAGGTTACGTGGGCAACAAAGGAACCCACGTCTTCGCTGGCGACGGCCCAGCTTATAACGCCAACGCGCCTGTTGCTGGACCTGGTCCTCAGGCTAACCGTAGGCCATTCTTCAGCCGCTTCGGATGGACTCAGAACATCACCTACTACGGCAACGACGCAGACAATAAGTATAACTCGTTGCAGACGAAGTTCGAGACCCGCTTCTCCGGACTCATAGTTTTGGCGCACTACACCTTGTCAGCCGCCAGAAACTATAGTGACAACTACTTCATCCACGACCGCACAGTTGGCTATGGCCCAACGAGCTTCGACCGCAAGCACGCGCTCTCGTTCTCCGAGGTTTGGGAATTGCCATTCGGCCACGGTAAAAAACATTTCGGGAATGTGTCCAGAGCGGCGGATCTCTTAGTCGGTGGTTGGCAGATCAGCTCCAACACCGTTATTTATAGCGGTCTGGCCTTCACACCTAGCGTGTCCGGGACAAACTGTTCCGTTAATGAAGGCCCCTGCCGACCTGATTTGGTAGGCGAGGCTTTTCCCTCGGACCAGAGCCGGAATCAGTGGTTCATACCGGCACAGGTTGATCCTATGACAGGTGCAATAACCGGGGGGCCCTGGGCCAAAGCAGCTGCTGGGCAGTTCGGGAACGTCGGCAGCAACAGATTTCGCGGTCCTGGATTCTGGCAGAGCAACCTTGCTCTTTTCAAGAAATTCAGGGTAACCGAAAGCTCGAATCTGGAATTCCGCGCCGAGGGGTTCAACATATTCAACCACGTCAACCTGGGTCAGCCTAGAGACTGCATAGATTGCAACCTGGCGGAGGCCGGCAAGATATTTAATCTGGCTTCAGGTGCGCAAATGCGGAATTTCCAGTTCGGTTTGAGATACATATTCTAAACCGGCGGGCAACTGAACAGTTGCCGCCTCAAAAACGGGTGGCTGGTCTCGACGCTATGCTTTCGAGACCAGCCATTCCTACTTATGTCTTCTGTATGTCTCGAAGGATGGAATAGGTCATGAAGCACCACCGATATCAAATCACGGCCTTGACCCTTTTTGGAATTCTCGGATTCCTTCCGGAGCTAGATAAGCTGGCCGCGCAGCAGCAAGGCAGCTCCATCTACGTCCCACCAGCCCTCGAGCGGCGAGATATGGAGATGGCAAATCAGCGGGAAGCCAGACAGCGGGAGATGTTGCGCGAGAGTATGGGAAGGCGACCTGATAAGGCTACAAATTCCAGGTATGTCCAAGCTGTCCTTGCGCAAGTCAAGGAAGACTTTGAGCGTGTGCAGATCCTGCGTAATCAGCTCGTGCGGGCCGCTTCACCCAACACAGCGCCGGATTACAAGTTCATCTCTGAGGCAACGGGAGAAGTAAGGAAGCGCGCCAACCGGCTTAAGAGTAATCTGGCGCTGCCCGATCCTGACCGTGAAGAAAAGGGTAAAAAGGAACAGGCTGAGTTAAAGGACGAGCAGATGAAGGAAGCTGTCGCAAAGCTGTGTCATCGGATCGAAAGCTTCATCACGAATCCTTTTTTCGAGACGCCGGGCGTGGTCGACCTAGAGTTGTTGGCTAAGGTCAATAACGACTTGAAGAGCATTATCGAGCTCAGCGGCAACATCCAAAAAACCGCCGGCAAACTGAAGCAGGTCAGTACCACCGAGCGGTAAAAGCTCTGAAAAAATCCACTTGAAAGAAATCTCTCAGGTCAGAAGGGGGCAAGGCAGGCTTCACGAAAGGAAAGAGGCCTGTTTTGATAATTGCAAGTTGGGAAGGGGGCAAGGCAGGCTTCACGAAAGGAAAGAGGCCTGTTTTGATAATTGCAAGTTGGGAAGGGGGCAAGGCAGGCTTCGGGTAAGGAGAGACTCA
>Ga0209751_10002154_pt1 | contig 19887 bp, 19 predicted proteins | sample RifCSP13_1_FD_184019 | JGI IMG/M metagenome (GOLD analysis project Ga0209751, IMG submission 184019) | Soil microbial communities from Rifle, Colorado - Rifle CSP2_sed 13_1 (SPAdes) (version 2) | ecosystem: Environmental > Terrestrial > Deep subsurface > Rock core/Sediment | place: Rifle... | reverse complement strand
CCCGGTGAGACGCTCCGCGACCACACGCTGGCGCCGCGGATCGAGCGCCGAGAACGGATCGTCAAGGATGAGCACCGGCGGCTCGCCCGTCTCATCGGTGACGGCGCTCCCCAACCCGCCCCGGAGGCAGAGGGCGGCGGCCCACGCCTCACCGTGCGACGCGAACGCGCGAGCCGCGAGGTCGCGCACCGCGAGATCCAGGTCGTCCCGGTGCGGCCCTACGAGGCTGGTCCGACGCACGAACTCGTCCCCCCGTCGCTCCCCCAATCGCGCCCGGAAGGCCACCTCGAGGTTCTCCCCCCACACGGAGGGACGGTACGCGCACTCGAGCTCGTACCCGGCGAGCTTCGCGAACTCCTCGCTCGCGGCGGGGGCGAGCCGCTCCACCGCCTCCGCCCGAAGCCGCGTGAGCGTGGACCCGGTCTCGACCAGCTCCGCGTCCCAGGCTGCCAGGTCCGGGGGCGCTCCAGGCCCCTCCCACTCCCTGAGGAGCCGGTTGCGCTGCCGAAGGGTCCGCTCGTAGGCCGCCATCACGCCCTCTCTAAGCGGCCAGAGCGCGGTCGCGGCCTCGTCCATGAACCGGCGGCGCTCGGACGGATCGCCGCGCACGACGTCGAGGTCCTCCGGAGAGAAGAACACGGCACGCACCTGACGCCTGAGGTCGCGCACCCGCCGAACCGGGGAGCGGTTCACGTGGATCTTCGCGGCGCCCTGCCGGGGAATCTCGATCTCGACCAGCACGCGGCCGCCGCCCGACTCGATCTCGCCGCGCACGTAAGCGGCGTCGCGCCCGTCGCGAACGAGCGGCAGGTTCACCGACACTCTCGGCGAAGAGCGGGTGAACAGGAGGTAGATCCCTTCGAGCAGGTTAGTCTTGCCCTCACCGTTCCCACCGACCACACAGACCAGCCCGTCGGGCACCGGTTCGATCCGCGTGTGCGGGTGGTTGCGGAAGTCGCGCAGCTCCACCCAGCGCAGCCGCACGGCCTCAGCCGACCGGAGCTGGTAACCGTACAGGCATCACGAGGTACGTGAACGCGTCGCTCTCGCCTCGGACCAGGCCGGGCTTCAACCCGTCGCGCACCTCGATCCGCACGGTCTCACCCGTGGCCGCCGCCAGGCCGTCGATCAGGTATTGGGGGTTGAAGGCGGCCGTCAGGTCCTCCCCTTCGTACTGGGCCTCGACCGCCTCGACCGCCTGGCCGAGGTCGGGAGACGAGGAGGAGAGCTTCACACCAAGCGCGTTGAACTCCATACGGACGGGCGAGGTGTCCCGGGCCAGCAGACCGACACGGCGGACCGCGTCCATGAGCTGCTGCCGGGAGACGGTCAGCCGGCTCTCGTAGCCTTCCGGCAGGAGCTGCCGGTAGTTGGGGAACTCGCCCTCTATCAGCCTGGAGGTAAGCGTGAACTCCCCCACCCGGAACGAGACCTGGGCCTCGTCCACCAGGAGCTCGATCTCGCCCCTCTCGATCCCCGACGCGGCACGCCCCGCCTCGGACAGTGCCCGCTCCGGGACGATCGCCTTCATCTCGCCGCCGGCCGTCGCCACAAGCTCCCGCACCGCAAGGCGGTAGGAGTCCGTGGCGACGAACGTGACACCTTCCCGGTTCACCTCGGTGAGAACACCGGTCAGGACAGGGCGCGCCTCGTCCTTGGACGCGGCGCGCCCAACTTGAGAAACCGCCTCCGCGAACGCCTGAGCCTCTACCATCACCGTCGTCCCGCTGGGCGCCTGCAGAGTTGGGAAATCCTCCGCGGGCAGAAGACGAAGCGTACCCTCATATGCGGCACAACGGATCTGCGCCTGTCCTGCATCGGCGTCGAACCCGACGGGAGCATCCGAGAGGCTCTTGACGGTTTCCGCGATCAGCCGAGCCGGCACGAGCGCGACACCAGGCTCCTGCATCTGGACCTCGATCGCCAACCGAGCGGACACCTCGAGGTCGGTCGTGGTAAGCGTGAGCGTGCCCCCTTCCGCCGCTTCGATTAGCACACCGGTCAGGGCGGGTATGCCGGGACGCGACGACACGCCCCGTTGCACGGTCTGGAGCGCCTCGGAGAGCACGTCGCGATCGCACCGGAACTTCACGTTCCCACCTCCTGAAGACTCTGTGTTTGCATCTTCTCTAGCGTTAGTAGGGGCTGTGGATATGTGGATGAGGGACCCATCTCCCCAGCGTAGCTCAGGGGTCTGACATGTGGATCGGCTGGGGACGGGCGGACGCGATCGGCCGTGTCAGGTGACGGATGTGCGAGACTGCGGGGGTTCTGCACCGCGTTCCCCACCGCTTCCTCACGCCCCCCGGATACGGGTTCGGATGATTCGCGTGAGATCCTGGACCTGTCTGTAGGTGATATCGCGCGCCCGCATGTTCTTCTCGATCTTCTTGATCCCGTGCAGGGCGGTCGTGTGGTCGCGGTCGAAGGTCTCGCCGATCTTGATGAGCGACTGGCCTGTGCGCTCGCGCAGAAGGTACATCGCGATATGACGCGCGGTCGTGAGCGGGCGGGACCGGTTCTTCGAGACGAGATCGTCGTGGGAAAGCCCGAAGTAGCGGGCCGTCTCCTCGAGGATCACCTGCGGCGGGATCTCGGCGTCGGTCTGCGGCAACAGGTCCTGGAGAGCCCGCTCGGCGAGGGGCACGTCGATCGGTTGCCCCGTGAGCTCGCTCCAGGCGACGACGCGCACCAGTGCCCCCTCAAGTTCGCGGATGTTCTGGTCGAACTTGCTCGCCACGAACTCGACCACGTCGTCGGGCACGCTGATCCCGTCGCGTGCCGCCTTGAGCTGCAGGATCGCGATCCGCGTCTCGAGGTCCGGGGGTTGGACGTCGACGCAGAGCCCCAGCCGGAAGCGGCTGCGCAGCCGCTCCTCCATCCCGGAGAGCTCCTGAGGTGGGCGGTCCGAAGCGATCACGATCTGCCGCTCGGCCGCGTGCAGCGCGTTGAACGTGTGGAAGAACTCCGTCTGGGTTTCCTCGCGCTTGGCGAGGAACTGGATATCGTCCACCAGCAGGACGTCGACCTGCCGGTAGCGCTGCTGGAACTGGTATCCCTGTCGGTCCCGGACCGCTCGGATGAACTCGGTGACGAACTGCTCGGAGGTGACGTACTTGACGCGCAAGCGCGGGTTCAGGCGGTGCATGTGGTGACCAATCGCGACTAGAAGGTGTGTCTTGCCGAGGCCCACGCCTCCGTAGATGAACAGTGGGTTGTAGGCCTTGGACGGCGGCGCCTCGGCAACGCCCATGGCGGCCGCGTGCGCGAAGCGGTTCGAGGGACCCGGTACGAACGCGTCGAACGTGTAAGCCGGGAACGGTAGCTCCGGCGCTCCCGGCAGATGATCATCCTCGCGCGCTGGGCGCTCGCGCTCGGGCTCGGGTCGCTCTACGGGCGGCTCCGCGACGCGTTCTGCCGCGCCGAGGCGGATCTTCACCGGGGTCCCGAGCGCCTCGGCGGCGCCGGTGCGGATCAGGTCGAGATAGTGGCGCGCGATCCAGTCCCGCACGTAGTCCGAGGGCGCGACCACGTCGAGGACCCCGTCCCGTAGGTCCGTCGCCTGCACGTCGGCGAACCACATGGCGAAGGAACTCTCGGGGAGTTCACTCCTCGCCTTGTCGATGATCCGGGACCAGGTCTCTTGGGCCGCCTGCTCCGAGGACGCGATGACCATAGGGGTATCCACAAAACCTTTCCACACCTGTGGAAACCGCTCGGGGGAAGGCTCTCGCCCTCGGGGGAAGAGCGGGGCGCCTGGGGGGGAAGCGCGACGGACTATAGCACCAGCCCTCCCCGCGCCGGTACCCAGCGGGAGGGTTTTGACGCTCTTTCTCGCACGCTGCTTTCTCTTTGTCCCGCTTCAAGAGGCGCACGTATACTTCGCCTGGCCGGCCTGGAGCCGGCCGTGTCGTCGAGAGGCGAGTCGTGGCGAAGCGAACGTATCAGCCGAACAACCGCAGGCGGAAGAAGACGCACGGGTTCCGCGTGCGGATGCGAACGCGGGCCGGCCGCGCGATCCTGGTGCGGCGTCGCGCCAAGGGAAGGGCCCGGCTGTCCGCCTGAGCGCGGAGGCCGAAGCGAGGGCCGGCGCGTGCGCGGGCTCGAGGTGCGCCGGCTCCTGTCGCGCGGGGAATCGCTGCACGGCATGCTGGTGGTAGCCTTCCTCGCGCCCGGGACCGGACGGGCGGTGTTCGTTGCGGGCGGCAAGGTGGGTGGGGCCGTCCGGCGGAACCGCGCCAAGCGAGTCATGCGGGCGGCATGGCGCCAGGTGGAACTCCGGCTGCTGGAGGGCTACGACGTCGCCTGGGTGGCGAGGGCGACGGCCCGGAGCGCGAGGACGAACGATCTGGTGAAGGAAATGACACAACTGCTCGAGGACGCCCGGCGGTGAGCGCGGTGCGGGGCATCGTCGGGGTGTTGGGCGCGCCGTTCCGCCTCGGCCTCGTCCTGCTGATCCGCACCTATCGAGTGGCGCTCTCCGGGTACTTCGGGGGACAGTGCCGCTTCTACCCGTCCTGCTCGCACTACGCCGAGGAGGCCGTGAGGTCTCACGGCGCGATGCGAGGAAGCCTATTGGCCGCGTGGAGGATCCTTCGCTGCGGACCGTTCACGGCTGGGGGTGTCGATCACGTTCCACCGCCGCGCGGAGGCCCAGTCCCGCCGTATGATGGCGTCATACATAGGCGAACTGCCGCGAGGGAGTCTTGATGGGGGTCCTCGCGCAAAATCCTGTGTGGCAAGGCTTCCTGGACGGCATCGGCCAGGCGTTCGCGTGGATATACGAGTTGATGCCCGACTACGGTCGGTACGGGCTGGCGATCGTCCTGCTCACCGTCCTGATCCGCATCCTGCTTATTCCGCTCGGCATCAAGCAGATCCACGGCATGCAGGCGATGCAGTCGATTCAGCCGAAGATCAAGGCCCTGCAGGCCAAGTACAAGGGCAACAAGCAGAAGCAGCAGGAAGAGGTCATGAAGCTCTACCGCGAGTCGGGCGTGAACCCGTTCGGGGGCTGCTGGCCAACGCTCCTGCAGCTCCCGATCTTCATCGCGCTCTACTCGGTTCTGCGCCCGCCTGTGCCAGCCAACGGGGACTTCCTCAACAATCATCTGCCTGAAAAAAGCGAGATCTACCATAACGTGGTCGTGGAGCACAGCGGCACCGACTTCCTGTGGATGAACCTTCAATGCGGCGCGGGCAGTGCTGGGAAGCCCGACGTGCCGGTGTTGGATAACGAGGGGAACCCCACAAATGTCTCGATCGACTGTGGCTCGGGCGGCACAGCGAGGATCCCCTACTACCTCGCGCTCGCACTCATGGTTGGTTCCACCTACTTCTCATCGCGGCAGATGCAGAAGGCGAGCCCTCCTGGCTCGGTCTCCCAGCAGCAGAAGACCTTAACGATGATCATGCCGCTGACCTTCCTTCTGTTCGGGTTCCAGTTCCCGGCTGGGCTGGTGGTCTACTGGACCACGTCCAACCTGTGGCAGATAGGCCAGCAATTCGTGCTACTCAAGGCAGGCCACATCGGTCCGGGCGCGCTGGACGCGGCGGCGGAGCGGGCCAAGCGGAAAGCGGAGAAGCGAGGCGATCGCAAGGGGATGTTCGCCTCTATGCAGGAACGGGCTGAAGAAGAGCGCAGGCGGCGCGAGGGCGGAGGGTCGGCGGGCAGTCCCGCCAAGCCCAGGCCGAAACCCAAGCCCGCTGGAGGCTCCGGAGGGAGCGGTGCGACCGGTGCGAGAAGTCGAAAGAAGCGCCCCAAGCGTTGAGGAGGCGGTCGAGGCCGCCCTCCTGGAGCTGGGGATAAGCGAGCAGGAGGCTGTGGTCGACGTCGTCCAGGAGCCTCGGGGCGGTTTCTTGGGGGTGGGTTCCCAAGAGGCCGTGGTCCGTGTACGCGCGCAGCCCGAGCGCGAGGCCGAGGAAGAGCCGGCCGAGGAGACGCTGGAGGAACAGGGTGATCTAGCCGCCGACTTCGTGGAGGAGCTCCTGGAGCGTATGGGGGTGCCGGCCAGTGTCGAGCTGTCGCTCGAGGAGCGAACGATGTACGTGGAGATCACCCCGGCCGGGGACGACGATGTCGGGCTCCTGATTGGTCGGCGGGGACAGACGCTGGAGGCGGTCCAGGAGCTCGCTCGCACGCTCGTGTCCCGGCGGACGGGGGAACGGTGCCGGGTCGTGGTGGATGTGGAGGGTTACAGGCGGCGGCAGCGCTCGAGGCTCGTGGCGCACGCCCGTGACGTGGCCCAACGGGTGAAGCGGACGGGCCGCGAGGATGAGCTGGAGCCGATGACGGCCTTCGAGCGGAAGATCGTCCACGACGCCGTGGCGACGGTCGTCGGTGTCGAGACCATAAGCCGGGGCGAGGATCCCGAGCGTCGAGTCGTTGTCCGTCCGAAGCGCTAGAAAGCGCCGAAGCCTCAAGCGGAGGTTGGCCCGAGCCTCGTGCCCGGCTCTCGATCGGTGTTTCACGTGAAACATGAGGGTTCGCCACGTACCCTGCAGGACGTGAGCGATCTCATTCGGGAAGCGGCCACCATCGAGGTTCCACTGGATGCGGCGCGGGCGGACAACCTCATGCGGTTCGAGCGTCTGCTGCGATACAAGGCCGTCCCGCTGGGGCTGGTCGCCTCGGGCGACGCTGGTCGTCTGAGGACCCGCCACATTCTCGATTGCCTTCGAGCGACCACCGTCGTTGGGAAGCGGGACCGCTCTGCGTTCGACCTCGGGACGGGCGCGGGTCTTCCCGGGATAGTTGTCGCGATCTCATGCCCGGAGCTGGAGGTGTCGCTGGTCGAGTCCAAGCTGGTGAGGGTGGCTTTCCTCGAGCTCGCCGTCCGTGAGCTCGGTCTTGGCAACGTCCAGATTCTCGCTCTCCGAGCCGAGGAACTGGGCGGAAGTGCCGACCTCTGCTTCGCTCGGGCGTTCGCTCCGCTGGAGCGCTCCTGGCTTGTGGCGGAGGGCATGCTGGGGCCCGGGGGTCGGCTGGTCTACTTCGCCGGAGGGCGTGCTGGAGAGGTCTCGCCTCCGCGGGGGACAATGGTCGTCCACCTGCCCGTGCCCCGCTCCCTTGAAAGGGCGGGTGCGCTCGTTATCATGAGCCGGCAGTGACCAAGCGAAAGCCAGGCTCCGGGACCTCGAAGGGCGCCAAGAAGCAAGCCCGGAAGGGGCGTGCGCTGCCAGCTAGCCAGGCTCCCGGTAATACGACGCCGGCCGCGATTCCCGACGACCTCGCGAGAGTGATCGCCGTTGCCAACCAGAAGGGCGGCGTCGGCAAGAGCACGACCGCGGTTAGCCTTGGTGCGGCGCTCGCCGAGCTCGGTCATCGCGTCCTGGTCGTGGATCTCGACCCGCAGGGCAACGCCTCGACCGGGCTCGGCATCCGCCACGGTGCCAGGGAGATCACCGTTTATGACGTGCTGGCCTCCGAAGCCGCGATCGACAGTGCGATCGTCGGTACCTCGGTCCCGGGTCTGTTCGCCATACCCTCGACGATCGATCTCGCGGGCGCCGAGATCGAGCTCGTCAGCCAGTTCTCCAGAGAGCTGCGGCTCCGCAAGGCGCTCGAACCCCTCCGTGATGGCGCCTACGACTTCATCCTGCTGGACTGCCCCCCCTCGCTTGGCCTGCTCACGGTCAACGCGCTCGCGGCGGCGGAGGAGCTGCTGGTCCCGATCCAGTGTGAGTACTACGCGCTCGAGGGCCTCGGCCAGCTGCTGCGTAACGTCCGTCTCGTCCAGCAGAACGTGAACCCGCACCTGCGCTTGACGGGTATCGTCCTGACGATGTTCGACCCGAGAACCAAGCTGTCCGAGCAGGTCGTGGGGGAGGTCAGGAAGTACTTCGGAGAGCGCGTGTATGACACCGTCATCCCCCGGACCGTGCGCCTGTCGGAGGCGCCGGGGTTCGGGCAGCCGATAACCGTGTACGACCCGAGGTCGAAGGGGGCGGAGCGATACCGGTCGCTGGCGCGGGAGGTCGCGGAGCGGCGTCCGCCCGAGGAGCCCGTTCCGGTGATCGACGACTTGCCGGCGGCGATCCTGCCCCGTGCCGAGGAGGCGTTGGGGGTTGGCGGGGAGGAGACCCCGGGCCCCGTGGAGGCCCCCATCGCGGACGGGGCCGGGGATCCGGCGGAGGTCCGCACCGTGGGAGAGAGTCTTGAGCGCATCCCTCAGGACGACGTCGAGACCGCGGAGCCTGCCCCGGCGGAGCCCGCGGTAGAACCTGAACCGGGTCAGCCCGAGCTTGATGAGGAGGTCGAGCCACGGACGGCGACCGCGGCTTCGGCCGGGGCCGCGAAGTGGGAGGCGTCGGCTCAGCCCGTGGTCGAGGCTAGGACCAAGATACAGTCTGCGATCGGGAAGGCGAAGGGAGCCTCACCCGCCGGAGCTCGGGTCGTGGTGATCGACGAAGACGAGGCTGAACGGGAGGTCGTGACGCCGTCGGGTCCGAGCGAGGCCCATTCGGCGGAGGCGACGATCGGGTCAAGGCTTACCGACGAGCCGCGAAGGCGCAGGTGGTGGCCATTCCGTAAGGGAGGGGATCGATGAAGCGTGGGGGACTCGGGCGTGGGCTTTCGGCGCTGATACCCGGTGCGGTGGAGGAGGGGGCCGGCCTTCTCGAGGTGCCGGTCGGCGCGGTCGCTCCGAATCCCAAGCAGCCGAGGACGGTGTTCGAGGACGAGACGCTCGAGGCCCTGGCAGTCTCGATCCGCGAGGTCGGGGTGCTCCAGCCAATAGTCGTGCGCAGAATCGCCGAGGGCTACGAGGTGATCGCCGGAGAGCGCCGGCTCCGAGCCGCCAAACGGGCGGGGCTGGCGACCATACCGGTGATAGTGCGGGAGAGCGACGACGCCGAGAGCCTCCGAGAGGCGCTGATCGAGAACATCCACCGGGAGGATCTTGGGCCGATCGATCTCGCCGAGGCCTTCCGCGAGCTACTGGTCGAGTTGGGTGTCAAGCAGGAGACGCTGGCGGAGCGGCTTGGCGTGTCGCGTTCGCACATCGCGAACACGATAAGGCTCCTGCAGCTCCCCTCGGAGGTCCAGCAGCTGCTCAACGAGGGAAAGCTCCAGGCGGGGCACGGCAGGGCGCTCCTCTCGCTCGGCGAGGCAGAGGCCCAGGTGTCGCTCGGTCTGCGGACCGCGGCGGAGGACCTGTCGGTCCGCGAGGTCGAGGAGCTCGTCCGTGCCTACTCGGACCGTCCGGCGCCGGTCGCGCTCGCGAAGACCGGGCAGTCATCTGCCCGCGTGCCGGGGGATCTCGCGGAGGTCGAGGAGCTGCTCTCCGAGCAGCTCGCGACCCGCGTGACGATCCAGATGGGCAGGAAACGAGGACGGATCGTCGTCGAATTTGGCTCTCCCGACGACCTCGAGCGGATCGTCTCCGAGATCATCGGGTCGGGCCCCGGGCTGGCGCCGGACTGAGTGGTCCGCAACTAGTCTGTCTCAGACTAGTTGCGGGCGAGAGCGGCTTCGAGGATCCTCTCGCACAGCGTCTCGAGTGGGATCCCGGCTGCCTCAGCGGCCATCGGTAGCAGGCTCGTTTCGGTCATCCCGGGGGAGACGTTCACCTCGAGGACCCAGGGCCGGCCTTGGCGGTCGACCATGAGGTCGACGCGCGTCACGTCCCGCAGCCCTAGTGCTCGGAAGGATCGCGCGGCCTCGCGCGCGCACGCCGCACCTATCTCGGCCTCCAGTCGTGCGGGCGCGAAGTACTCGGTTGCGCCTGCGGTGTAACGGGAAGCGTAGTCGTAGACGCCAGACTTCGGGACGATCTCGACGAGGGGGAGCGCCTCGGCGGGGTTGCCGACCAGGCCGGCCGCGACCTCGGTGCCCTCGATCTTGCGCTCGATGATCGCGGCGTCCGAGAAGGAGAGGGCGCTCATCACCGCAGCCGGAAGCTCGGCCTCTCGGTCGACGAATCGCACGCCCATCGCGGATCCCGAGCGCGCAGGTTTCACGACCGCGGGGAATCCGACCCGCTCGGCCGCGACGTCGAGGATTCGGCCCGCGGAGAGATCCTTCAGCGCAGCCGCCTGTATCGTGGCCCACTCGGGGGTAGGAACCCCGGCGGCCCGGAGCGCCTCCTTGGCGAGGACCTTGTCGAACGCAAGCTGGCACTCGAAGGGGGCCGTTCCCGTGTACGGGAGGCGGATGAGCTCGAGGAGGCGCTGGATCGTGCCATCCTCGCCGTCGCGGCCGTGAAGCGCCAGGTAGCAGACGTCGGCGCGGCCGGAGGCGAGCCCCTCGACCAGCGGGGCGTCGGAAGGGTCGAGCAGGAAAGCCTCGTGCCCACGCCCGGCGAGAGCCTGGTGAACCCGGTGGCCCGAGCGGATCGAAACCTCGCGCTCTGGAGAGCGACCGCCGGCGAGCACCGCGACCCGGGTCATCGCCGCAGCGACCGGTACAGCTCCTCTTCGTCCGCGAGGAGGTTCCCGAGCCGCGCCACCCCCTCGCGGATCGCCTCTTCGGGCGGGAACGAGAAGGAGAGCCGCATGCGGTTCCGGCCGCGCCCGTCAGGGTAGAAGGCGGTTCCCGGCACGTAGGCTACGCGCCGCTCCACCGCGGCCGCCAGCAGCGCCGACGTGTCGAAGTAATCCGGGACCGTAACCCACACGTAGAAGCCGCCGGAGGGGTGAGTCCAGGTCGCGGCCTCGGGGAAGTGCTCGTTGAGGGACGTGAGCATCGCGTCGCGACGGCTCCGGTAAGTGTCGACGAGTGTCCGGAGGTTGCCACGCCACCGGTCGCCCGACAGGTACCGTTCGCCGATCAGTTGCGTCAGGTTCGAGCCACACAGGTCGGCGGCCTCCTTCGCGAGCACCATGCGTTGGATAACCCCCAATTCCGCTGCGGCCCAACCCAAACGGACGCCGGGCGCGAAGACTTTCGACGCCGTGCCGAGGTAGATCACGTTGTGCGGATCGAGGGACTTGAGCGTCGGCGGCCGTGTGCCCTCGAAGCGAAGCATGCCGTAGGGGTTGTCCTCGATGATCGGGACAGCGGCCTCGCGACAGAGCGCGACGAGCCGCTCGCGGCGCGCCGTCGTCATCGTGACACCAGCCGGGTTGTGGAACGTCGGAACCGTGTAGACGAACTTCGGCCGGGCTCCTTTCAGTAGGGATTCCTCGAGCTGCTCGACGATCATGCCGTCGTCGTCCAGCTCGACCGGGACGTAGCGTGGCTCGTACGCGCCGAACGCCGACAAGGCGCCGACGTAGGAGGGTCCCTCGACGACGATCTCGTCCCCGGGGTCGATGAATACTTTGCCGATCAGGTCGAGCGCCTGCTGGGCGCCCGCGGTGACGACGATCGCCTCGGGATCGGCCTGCGCCCCCTCCTCGGCCATCAGCTCCGATAGCCTCTCGCGGAGGGCGAGATGGCCGATGCCGCCGCCGTACTGGAGGGCGACGTCTCCGAGCTCGACTACGACCTGTCGCACGACCTCGAGGACGTCCTCACGTGGCAGGGCCTGGACGAAGGGCATGCCACCTGCGAGCGAGACCACCTCGGGCCTTGAGGCCACCGCGAAGAGGGCGCGCACCTCCGACGCCGACATCCCGGAGGTTCGCCGTGCGTACAGATCCGCGTAGGGGTCGACGGAGAACTCTGCCATGGGTTCGTCGATGGTAGCAACGGCGCCGCTCGTGAGCGAGGGCGTCGTGCTAGTTGGTGGCTCCTTGGAGCTCAGGGAGGACCCGTTCGCCGACAACCTCGAGCATCTCGAGGTCGTCGGCGAACTCGTGGTTGAGGACTATCCGCTGGACTCCAGCCTCGGCGTACTCGTTGAGTCGCTCGATGGCGCGGTCGGCGGTGCCGACGATGCAGGTGCGCTCGAGGTGGGCCAGGTACGCGTCGCGCGGTCCGGCGTCGGGGTCACGCTCCCGTGCCCGCTCGACCCGCGCCCTCCATGAAGCCTGGTCGTCGCCGACGTAGTACCAGGTCATCATGGACGTGGTGACCCTCGATTGGTCGCGACCGGCGGCGTCGACGGCGTTGCGGATGCGGCCGAGGCGGTCGCGGACCTCGGCCGGGGTTCCCCCGAGGGTGTTGAACTCGTCGGCGAACCGTGCGACGAGTCGCGACATCCGTGGCCCCGCGACGCGCCCGCCGAGGACGATAGGCGGATGCGGTCGCTGCAACGGCTTTGGAACGAAGCGGCACTCGTCGACGGCGTAGAACCTTCCCTCGAAGGAGAAGACCTCGTGTGTGAACAGCCCGTGGACGATCTCGACCTGCTCCTCGAGCATCTCGAAGCGGTCGGGTGTGGGCGGGAAGGGGATGCCGTGCGTCGTGTGTTCCGCGGCCCACCATCCGGCGCCCATGCCTAGCTCCGCACGACCGCCCGATACGACGTCCACGGTCGTGACGGTTTTCGCGAGCACCGTGGGATGGCGAAAGGTAACCGGCGACACCATAGTGCCTAGGCGGATGCGCTGCGTCGCCGCGGCGAGCGCCGCGACGCCGGTCCACGCATCGAAGGAGCCCCTCTCGGGTGTCCCGCCGGGTGACAGGTAGTGGTCGGAGGTGACGAACGACTCGAATCCAAGGCGTTCGGCGGTGCGGGCGAGGGCGAGGCGCTCGTCCCACGTCGCGCCCTCCTGCCCTTCGATCATTAGCGCGAAGCGCATGACGGCGCGAGCATACAATCGATGCGTGAGCGAGCGGGACGAAGTGCTGCGGGTGCTAAGGGCGGTCGGCTTGGGGATCCTGCTCGGGATCTTCCTGACGACCTTCAGCCGGTGTCCTCGAGCCGAGGGCTAGCTCTTTTCCACTCTTCTCGCATCAGGCGCCCGGGTGTACGCTTGGGGTTAGAGGCTCTCTCCCCGAAGAGCCGAAGGAGGGTAGCGTGAAAGAAGCGCTGCACGGGGTGGCGGCGGGGATGCTCCTCGTCGGTCTCGCGTTAGCCTCGCTCCTTCCCGAGAGCGCGCTCGACTTCTGCGTCGGGCTCGGCTTCTCTGGGTGTGACGCCAACCCGTTGGTGATCCGCTTCGTCATCGCCGGGGTTTCGACTCTAGGGTCGGTCACGGTTTGGATGATCGGATCGGCGGCCCGCCGTTAGGCTCGGGTCGGTACCGAGGCGCCGAGGAAGCGCTCGACGCCGGCGGCGATCGCGTCGGCAAGCGCGGAGCAGCCGGTGCCGTCGAGGTCGGCCGGCGGTTCGATCTGGACCGTTGGCATGCGTGTCTCCCGTAGGATCGCCACCGACCGACGCCGTACATCCCTTGCGCCCCACAGCTTTTCGAGCTGGTCGCTGATCAGCTCGGCGAGCCGCTTGCCGGCCGGTGAGTGGGTCCGCTCGGTCCCGTAGTAGAAGCATCCTCCGGCCGCGTCGGGATCGAATCTGAGGGAGATGCACGCGGCGGCGGCGGCAGCGTTCGCGCGCCGTGCACGATCGCTCGGGGCGAGTGGCTCTGCGGCGAGGAGCACGGGTTGAGCGCCGCGCGGCTCGAGGGCTTTCGCGAGTGCGGCCGCGAGCTCGAGCGCAAGGTCGTCCTGGGTGCCAGGATCGATCGCGACGACGGAACCCTCGAGCGTGGACACCATCGCGCGCACCGCCTCCTCCTCGCGTACGATGGCTCGGCTCGGCGCTTCGAGTTGCGGGCGGAGCCGCTCGATGGCCGCGAGCGTTTCGGACCCGACGATGCCGTCGACCGGCCGCCCTACGTTCCTCTGGAAGTCGCGGACGGCACGGTCGGTCGCCTCGCCTAGGATGCCGTCCTCGCGGCCGGCGTCGAAACCGAGCGCGTTGAGGGAGCGCTGCAGCGCTCGGACGTCGTCGCCACGGAACGCTGGGACGCGCAGGTAGAGAGTGCGGTCGCCTAGGACGTAACCGGCCTCCACGATCTGTCCCCATGTGTCGGGGCCGACGAGACCGTCCTCGGGCAGTCCGCGTGTTCGCTGGAACCATCGAACGGCCTCCTCCGTGGATACACGGAAGCTCCGGGTCTCGAGCTCCGCCGTGTCGATCTCCGCGCCGAGCCCGAGGAGGCGGAGCTGGACGTCGCGCACCGCGTCGCCGCTGCCGCCGGATCGGATCACCTCCACGAGGGGAAGTCTCCGCCGGTCGCCGACGGCCGACAAGTCGGCCGTAGTCAGGACAGGTGGGGATCGATATCGCGGAGCACCGCGTCCTTGCCGCGGGCGCCCACTACGCGGGCGTGCTCCTCGCCGTCCTTGAACAGGATCAGCGTCGGGATGCTCATCACCCCGTAGCGCCGGGTAGCGTCGGGGTTCTCGTCGATATTCAGCTTTGCGACCGCCAGGTCGTCCTTCTCGCGTCCGATCTCCTCGACCACGGGCGAGACCATGTGGCATGGCACGCACCACTCGGCCCAGAAGTCCACGAGAACCGGAGTCCCCGAGCCCAGGACCTTCGCCTCGAAGTCCTGGTCGTTCACCTCTCCCAGTATCGCCACCAGATCCGTCCTCCTCGGGCCGCGGGCGGCCCGCGTCGTCCCTACCTGTGTTCCGCGAGGAACTTCTCGGCGTCGATGGCAGCCTTGCAGCCCATGCCGGCGGCCGTCACGGCCTGACGGTACACGTAGTCCACCACGTCGCCGGCCGCGAAGATGCCCGGCACGCTCGTTGTCGTCGTTGGCTCCCGCACCTCAACGTACCCGCCGTGTAGCTCGAGTTGTCCCTCGAAAAGCTCGGTGTTCGGCTGGTGGCCGATCGCGACGAAGACTCCTTCCGTCGCGAACTCGGTTTCCTCGCCCGTAGGCACGCTCCTCAGCCGTACGCCGGTCACCGCGGTGTCACCGAGGATCTCCTCGACGACCGTGTCCCAGATCACCTCGATCTTCGGGTTCTCGAGGGCGCGGTCCTGCATGATCTTCGAGGCCCGGAACCCGCCGCGCCTGTGCACTATCGTCACCCTGGCAGCGAACTTTGTGAGGAACAGCGCTTCCTCCATCGCCGTGTCGCCACCGCCGATCACTATCAGTTCTCGGTCGCGGAAGAAGAACCCGTCGCAGGTGGCACACGCGGAGACGCCGCGACCGCGGAGCTTGTCCTCTCCAGGCACCCCAAGCCATCTCGCGGAAGCCCCGGTCGCCACGATCAGGGTCTTCGCTCGCCACTCCTGGTCGCCGGCCCACACGCCGAAAGGTCTCTCCGAGAGGTCGACGCGGGTGGCCGTGATCGCCAGTAGCTCGCTCCCGAAGCGCGCGGCCTGCTTCTCCATGACCTCCATCAGCTCCGGGCCGAGGATGCCGTCGGGGAAACCGGGGTAGTTCTCGACCTCGGTGGTCAGCATCAGCTGCCCGCCGGCGGCGAGTCCCTTGAGGACCAGGGGGTTCAGCTCGGCTCGGGCCGCGTACAGGGCCGCTGTGAACCCGGCCGGCCCGGAGCCGAGGATGATCACGTCGCGGGTCACGTCGTCGCTCATTGTCCCATACGCCTAAACGCCCACCTATTCCGGGCGGGTCAGCGGATGAGCTGCTGGGAGTAGGAGACGAGGGTGCAGGCGTCGCGGGCGACGATCCAGATGACGACCTTGGTCGCCGGCGCGCCGAGCGTGGGCGACTCGAGGAACACGCCGATGTAGACGCCCTTGCCTTCGTAGGTAGCCTCGATTACGCGGACCGCGTGGTCGGCCTCGGTGAGCGAAGATCCCTGCCGGACGCAATCAAGCGCAAGAGCCCCGCTCCCGTCGCCGGCCGCGGACCGCTGCGTCCAGCCGAGTGGGTCGTCCGCTACCTCGCGCGCCAGCGCACCGAGCGTCGCTCCGTCGTAGTCGACGTTCTGCCGTTCGAGCGTCGGCGCCGCGGCGTACTCCTCCGGGCCCGCGGGTGCGCCCTCGGCCCGCGCCGCAGCCGACACGTCGGTCGCCTGATCACCGGCGCCACCGACGTTTGGGAGCAGGTACGCGCCGAAGAGTCCGAGACCGACGATCGCCGCGGCGGCCGCCAGCGCCTTCGGGGCCCAGACCGGCCACCCGCCTCGCCGCTCGTGGGGGCGCGCGACGGACGCGGGCTCCTCGCTCTCCGCCGCCCGGCCGTAGAGCTCGGCGAGCACCGGCCCTGTGACGCCCAGCGGCACGGTCTCCTCGGGAAGGGCGGCGAGCGCGTCGCGGGCGCGCCCGGCGAGGCCGATCTCCTCGGTACACAGGTCGCACGCGACTAGGTGCGCCTCGACCATCGCGCGTTCGTGCTGTTCGAGGGCCCCCTCCACGTACCCGGCGAGCAGTTCCTCGGGGTGGCTCATGACTGTCCCTCTGACGGAGCGGGGCGCTCCGCAGGTTCCCAGGCCGTGCCGTGGCCGAGGGCTCGGGCAAGCATCACGCGGCCCCGGTGCAGGCGCGACTTCACGGTCCCGACTGGGATGCCCAGGACCGCGGCCACATCGTCGTAGGCCATGTCCTGAACGTCGTGGAGCACGAGGACCGCTCGGAACTCCTCGGGCACCTGCACGAGCGCCCGGCGCACGTCCACTCCTGCCACCGCGGCCTCCGCTGGATCGGCAGCCGCGCGGGGCTCGGGAAGCGGCAGCTCCGAGTCGAGCTCCAGGAGTGGCCCCCGTGCGCGCTTGCGGAGCATGTCGTAGCAGGCGTTCACGGTGACCCGGTGCATCCAGGTCGTGAAGGCGGCATCGCCGCGGAATGACGAGACTTTCCGGAGCGCGGACAGGAACGCGTCCTGAGTCGCATCGCGAGCGTCCTCCTCCCGGCCTAGCATCCGGAGCGCCAGGTTGTAGACGCGTCGCTCGTGACGGCGAACGAGCTCCTCGAACGCCGGGCGGTCACCCTCCGAGAATGCGCGGACGAGCTCCTCGTCGCTCGGGTCCATCTACTTGGGCGCGCCGGACTGCTCGGTCGCCCGGAGGTGCGTGAACTCCTCGAAGTAGGAGATGCGCTTGGCGACGAAGGTGTTGGCGGTCTTCTTGAGCGTGATGGTCACGACGCCGTCCGAGTCGACCACGCACCAGCCGATCCTCGGGTGTGTGGCGTCCGAATCCTGCTCGGCTACGACGTTCTCCGCGCGAGCGCAAGCGTTGCTCTTGTCGTGTCCGGTGCGGTAGGCGAGGGCGCCCTCGAAGGCGGCCTGCTCGGCGAGCTGGGTGAGGTTGTACTTCGCCACGAGGATCGAACCGGTGTCGATGGCGGCGATGCCGAACACGACCAGGAACACGAGGGTTATGGCGACGGCCTTCATGAGCAGCCCGCGTTCGTCTTCGTGCAGCTTCGTCATCTCCTGAATCTCGCCTTGAGTGCTCCCTTGATGGGATCGACTTCCTCCATGCGGAAGATAAGCGCCAGGGCGCCGAAAACAAGCAGCCCGAGCCCTATCGACCCGAAGACCTGGGCTGCACGGGCACCCAGGCCGGCGGTTCCTAGGGCGTTCCCGATCCAACGTGAGGCGAGCCAGGCGGTCGCGGCCGTAGCGCTCGCCGCCACCCCGATCTTGGCAAGGGAGGCCGCGATACGGCGTCCGTCCAGCCGCCCGAGGCGCTTGCGGAGGATCGTGCCTAGGGCCAGGGCGGAGAACGTGTAAGCGGTCGCGTGCCCGAGCGCAAGTCCACGGACTCCGAGGCCGAGCGGGAACACGTACAGGAGGTTGGCCGCGACGTTCACCGCGACCGCGGCCACGTTCACGAGTGCGGGGGTTCGCGTGTCCTGCATCGAGTAGAACGCGCGCAGCAGCAGCTGGAAAACGGAGAACGAGAACAGCCCGAGCGAGAAGAGCCCGAGCATCCCGGCGATGAGCTCGGTGTCGGCGGCCACGGACTCGCCGTGCTCGAGGAGGAGTCGGACGATCGGGACCGAAAGCACCAGATAGCCGAGGGCTGCGGGGACGACGAGGAAGCCGGTGGTGCGGACCCCCTGCGAGAGCAGGTCTCGGAAGCCGGAGACATCGCGGTCTGTCCAGCGCGAGGACATCGACGGCAGGAGCGCGGTGAAGATCGAGACCGCGAATATCGCGTGCGGCAGCTGGAAGAGGATGAACGCGGCCGTGTACGCTGTGTAGCCGCCCTGCCGTCCGCCGGCCAGGACGGGCACGATCAGATACCCGATCTGGTTGACGGCGACGTATACCACGGTCCACGTGGCGAGCCGAGCTATCCTGCGCACGGCCGGATGCCGGGCGTCGAGCCTCCAACGGAACCGGAAACCGATCGAGCGCAGCGACGGCCACAGCGCAGCGGTCATCGCGACGACGCCGAGGGTGGTGCCGATCGCGAGAACGAGCCTCTGGGGCGACGAGAGCGCGGCGGGGTCGGAGCGCTCGGGCCCCGCCATCGCCGCGTAGGCGAGGAAGGTCGCGACCACCGCGAGGTTGTTCAGTATCGGCACGAACATGGGAGCCGCGAACCGACCGTGCGCGTTCAGGAGGCCGGTGGCGACGGTCCCGATGCCGTAGAACACGATCTGGGGCATGAACCACCGCAGGAAGAACGTGCCGAGGTCGAGCGCGGCCGCGCGCTGGTCCGCGGGCCAGCGAAGCGTGTAGAGGCGGATGATCCACGGCGCCGCGACGATGCCGACAGCGGTGATCGTCGCGAGAGCCACGAGCGTGACCGTCAGTACGCGGTTCGCTACCTCCCAGGCCTCGTCGCGACCGCGCTCCTTCAGCCACTCCACGAAAACCGGAACGAACACCGACGATAGGACCCCCCCGAGGACGAGTTCGTAGACGATGTTCGGTGTCGTGTTCGCTGTGTTGTACGTGTCGCCGAGACGGCCCACGGTGACGCCGAGTGCGTAGACCGCGGCGCCGATCCGAAGGTATCCCGTGAGCCTGGAGAGCGCCGTCCCGAGCGACATCACGGCCGTGTGGCGCGCGAACGCCTCAGCCGTCTCCCCCGGTGTCAGCAGCGCCGGCTCGGGCGTCAGCTCGTCCGCCGTCGAAGCAGCCTCCTGGTCCAGGCGAACACGAGCAGAACCGCCGCCGCGATCGTGACCACCAGGGCGATGCGGTTGAACGCCGTCGAGCGCACGACCAGCGTCGTCTGGGCGAACGGCCGGCCGGAGGGCGTGCGCAGGATGACAGGCACCGGGAACAGGCCCGTCCTGCGCAGCTCGACATCGAACGTGACCGTCTGGCTCGCCTCGTCGAGCTCGAGCTCGCGGATCGGACCTCCCTGGATCTGCAGCGACTGCGACTGCAGCTCCAAGACCACGCGAAGGGGGCGGCCGGAGTCGTTGGTGAGACGCAGCGGGATGGTGCCGCTCTCCGACGTGAGCGTGATCTGTTGGCTCGTCTCGACCCGGACCTTTCCGAACACCTCGTCAAGCGCGTCGTGGACCCAGGAGATGAGTCGCAGGCCCCCGGCCGTGTCTTCTATGTACTGCCCCCCCTCGGCTAGCAGGAGGACGGTCTCGAGCGCGTCGGGGAAGTGCGTCGTGCGGACCAGCATCGATCGATACGCGTCGATCTGCCGACGCGCCGCGCGGATCTGGAGCACGTAGTTGCGTGAGAACGAGCCCGCCGTGACCTCGACGAGCGCGCTCGGCGGGCCTTCCGGCGGGAACGCCTCGGCGAGGTCCGTCGCCGTTACGGTTCGCACGAACGGGGAGTGCGATAGCCGGAACAGGAGGGGACCGTACAACTCCGCCGGCGAAGTCTCGGGTATCCGGATCGCCAATCCCCGCTCGACGCTCGGTTGCTCCAACCAGATCGCGGCGATCTCCCCGAGGACCGACTGGGCCCCGAGGAACGGATCGGCGGGCATCGCCGGCGAGGCGAGGATCTCCTGCACGCCCTCGTTGGCGACGACGGCAGTGACGGTCGATGTACCGGTCGCCACGCCTGCGGTCGCGGGCGGCGCGAATCCGAGCAGCTGTTCCGCCGGCGGCACGGCGGCGGGCTCGAGCAGGAGAAGGTTCACGCCGCCGGCCTCGATCTTCGCCAGGGCGTCTTCGTCGAGAGCGGAGGCAGGCGGCTTGAAGA